>Ga0115012_10002740_pt1 | contig 10347 bp, 12 predicted proteins | sample TroAtlMetagenome_FD_88706 | JGI IMG/M metagenome (GOLD analysis project Ga0115012, IMG submission 88706) | Marine eukaryotic phytoplankton communities from Atlantic Ocean - Tropical Atlantic ANT10 Metagenome | ecosystem: Environmental > Aquatic > Marine > Oceanic | place: Tropical Atlantic...
AGTTACAAAAAACAAAAGCCATTCCAATACAGCAAGCAGAACCCCCGACAGCCAAAGCACCAGAAATCTCAATTTACGATGCTGTCCAAAGAGGAAACATCGAAGCTATTAAACAGCACTTGGCTAGTGGAACAAATGTGAATTTGAAGAATGATGGTGGATCAACTCCTCTAATTGAAGCTTCTCGTAAAGGTCACAAAGAAATTGCTAAACTACTTATTGAGAATGGTGCAGATGTGAATTGCAAAATGGAATATACTACAGATATAGAATCGATAGAAGGATGGACTTCTTTACATGTAGCGGCAGCAAAAGGTCACAAAGTAATCGCCGAACTGCTGATTATCAAAGGTGCAGATGTAAATGCGATGGATGATACCAGAAGGTCTCCGCTAGATTGGGCACAAATAATAAGAGTACAGCACTCAAAAAAAATTAAAGATTCTAAAAAAGAGATAGCCGATATCCTTCGTAAACATGGTGGTAAGCCGGGTTATGAATTATAATCTAATGGCAACAAAATCGCTGCCCTACTCTATGTGAGGATTCGATTCCCTTCATCCTGTTCACTTCTCCACCATTGATTATGAATAGTTAACAGCTTCGATATTATGCGATGAGAACTCAGATACTCACAAAAGGTTCAATGAGTTTCGAAATATATTCAGAAGCTGAGTCTTATTATACTGAAGTTAAATTTATAGCGTTTCTTCCTCTTAAAACGATTAAATTTATGTTGATTCGATTTTTACACAACAGAATTAATGTGCTAGTGATTAGACTCGACCTTTCTGAAATATTTATGAATTCTCGTGCAACCAGATTTTCTATTATTTCCTGAATGATGCTTTTGATTTAGATACAGTCACTTTATGAGGTTATTATCGGCAAGTGCTGTGGAAACAACGATTTGCTGATCTAAACCGTCTTTTACTAAGATATTAAGGACGTGTGAGTTTGCAAATGAGAGCGACATGCAAATACCAACATATTATTAATTACCGCTAAAGTATCTTATCTTATTTAAAAACATATGGATTCCGTAACGATGAAATACTTGAGCATTTAAATCATCATTCTAATCGGATTTTATCGCCCAGTTTCCCATAAATATACAGATGCAAATATATTTTTTAGACCAGTTTGTGCATCTTCAACTAGGGTATAAAAAACAGGAACAGTCACTAAGGTAAATAAAGTTGAGGATGTCATTCCGCCTATCAGCGTGTAACCAAAGCTTTGAAAGTCTATACCCACTTCTGCGGAAGACATTAATGTCAATGGAATCATGCCGCAAATTGTCGTTATTGCTGTCATCACAATCGGCCTGAATCGATGACTAGCGGCTTCAGCATATCGTTGAAGACCTGAAAAACCGGCTGTCACTGCAGTTAAATTCTTTAAGAAATTACGTCTATTTTTCACATAGAAATTTTAATCATATTGATGTCACACTTAGGCGGAATTTAGCGGAATATCTGGAAAACTTCTCAAACAATATAGTTAGGCCTATTTACATAATCATCACCCAATATTCGGCTATTCTTTACACAAGAAGGTAAAATAGGAATATATTTATTCTTTTTTGGAATGTTTGACGCGTTCTATTAAGTTGATTTTACACTCTTACTTAAACAATACAAATTAGATGAAGATTAAAAATATTGCCGTTGCGGGTGTCGCATTTCTGGTAATGTCTTGTAGCACACAGGATTTACGGGATGTCATCGTTAGCCACACCGACGACCAAGGAATCCTTCAACTTTTTCGAATGAAGGAAGACGGTTCCAATAGCTTCCAATTGACGCACTCAGAAACTGGTTGCCGCATGCCCAGTGTCTCACCAAATGGTAAACATCTTATATATGTTTAAAAAGTCGGGCACAGTCTTGCAATAATGTTGTCGACCATTAACGGTAAGAATTCTCGTGTTCTTATAAGCAATGGAATCAACCTATATCCCTCTTGGGGTTCGGACTCTAAGCATATTGTTTGGATGAAATCACTGACGGGCACAAAACTACAGGATCCAGTTAGCAATAGTCAGATTCATATTATGGATATTTCAACGAAAAATACACGAAGAATGTTCTGTGATCCTGAGCAAACGAAGTTTAGTAACGGTATTCCCGCGTTGTCTCCAAATGGAAATAAGGTTGCTTTCGTCTCAGATCGGAGCGGAATTTTTAGGATATGGGTAAGCAATGTTGACGGGAGTAAGGCTAGACAAATTTCAATACCACCGTTTGAAAAACATGACAAACTGGATTTGGCTATCGAACAAAAAGTCCCGGCATGGTCTCCAGGCGGTCAATGGATTGCGCATTGGGAAGGAGTGGAGATGATTCATATGAGCCAGTTTACTGGTGTAAAAAACCTTCAGCGTGATCAGCAGATATCTGCCACATTTCATGTCTGGATTGTAAGCTACGATGGCAAACAGAGAAGTAGGGTAGGACATGGGGATGATCCGACATGGTCTCCTGATGGATTCGTCATCCGAGCATTCCCTGATCAGAAAATAGGTGGCCCAAGGATAGTAGTCAAAACTCTTTCAGGAGAAAAGGATCTCACGATTGTTCCTCACAGAAGAAATTGGGGGAGATTCGCTTGGATTCCAAAAAGCTCACATAAATAACAGTGATTCTTCATTAAGATTTTCCAAGCGAAAAAGCTGAAATAAATGCCTATCCTCCTTGCAGCATCAATAATTGGAGGGGGAACGGAAGATTCAAAATTGAATCGTAGTGGGAGACAGAATCCCCGCTGCACAATCGAAGAGGTAAACTGTTCAGAATGAAGGGTGGAGAAGTGGAGCGGGTGAAGGGAATCGAACCCTCTACACACTCAAAAATTTAACGAAAAAGTGGCTTAGTTAGTGTGAAATCATACATATCTCCTCTTTTCTCAATGAATCTCACACAGTCTGATTGAATAAATAAATTATTTTACGTAACATGATTTTTACCATGGCATAATTTGTTTTTTTGACACAAATATATATCCCTCTACATACTTTAATGGCAGGTCCTCCAATTTATGCGCTAAGCCCCAACCCATTTTTTGTGAAAATATATTAATTTTATTATCTTTAAAAAATTCAAATAATATCTTTCTATCAAGTTCAGTATGAATCTCGATGAACGCATCACAATTTTCCCAAACATCTAAACTTATACTCGGCACTAGCTCTTTTTCATAGCCTTCAATATCTATCTTCATCAAATCAGGAATTACATTCAATGAGTCAAATCTAACTAAATTAACATCAAAAGATTCTACTTCGCCGAAATGTTCTCTAGACCCTGATATATGACTTGCCGTTTCATTACCTATAACTCTTATAAATTGTTCAAGTCCATTTTTATTTGATAAAGCACATTGATGAATTGTTATATTATTATTTAAATTATTTAAAGAAATATTGTTATTAAGTATATTAATCATATTAGGATTAGGCTCAAATGAGTGCACTTTATAGCCAAGCGAGCCAAGGACAATCGAATCAACGCCAATATTGGCGCCAATATCAAACACTGTGTTATATATATACTTGTTTAATGCATAATACTTATAAAGTATTATTTTACTAAAAGCCATAAATGTGTAACTATCTAAGTTTCCAAGACTGCATCTTGGCCAAATAAATTTCAACTCACCAAAATCAATTAGTTGATCATTATAATGTGAAAAATAATTTTTTATATAATCGTCAAAACCAATAAAAGTTTGATGTTTACAATTATGCTTATCAACTATTGAAGGAATAATATCAAAAATAGCCTTTAATGTATCACTCATTATCTTCCTCTTTCATGATTATGGTTAAATACTCAATTATATTATATATTAAATTTAATTCATATGCCATATTATATGTAAAGTTAATTTTTTCATAAAAGCTACACTTTACTTTATTCATTGATAAATGTCAATATTTGATAATCACAAAATTGCCTTTTTTTCTAGATTTCGTTCAGCATTTTCTGCAAATGCCTAATGTTCCTCTATATTAAGGCCATAATTGCTAATTTTTTTTTAAATTGAATCGTACTAAGCACAGAAAACTTCGTTAAGTATAACTTTAAATACAGAATAAATCCAATTAAAAATCAGTGGCTAACCATTTCGAAGCATCTTTAATTGAAAATGAACGAAAGATTCGAAGGGATAATTCAAAAAAATTACACAATCTTATCATTAATCAAACAGTTTGGTCAATCTCACTTAAACAAAACGGCAAATGACCTTTAGTTTGTAGAAAAGACTAATAAAAATGCCATGAACTTTACCGATAGTTGGTAAAGAGGATTAAAAACAACGAATTTGGCATTGATCTCAAATCTACCATAATCTCGCAAAAGCAATTAGAGTTCAGTCAGCGCTGCTTCAACAGACTCGAAGCCAACGAGTTTGTAAAGATGGACGACGACTCAACAGCCTTCATTACAAGCTGCAATAGATGCTCAATGAATCCATTGTGAAAATCAGAAACCCCGCTATCAACGCGAAAAGCTGCTCGAAAAATACCGCGACGGCATTCTGATCGAGTCTAATCAGAGCGGAACATCCAATAAAACTAATAATGATCTGATGGATCTGATCAATAAATGCGAAAAAGGAGATAGAATCGTTGCCTTGAGAATGTCGAGAATTGCTCGCTCCATGAAAACTCTCTGTGACTTCTTTTCAGCATGCGAGGAGAAAGGTGTTTTGGTTGATATCATTCATGAGCAGTTCGACACTTCAACGCCAAACGGAAGGCTCATGCTACGGATGCAAATGGCTCTTTGTGCATGGAAAGAGGAATTTTATTAGAGAAACCGCAGATGAAGGTTACAAAGCTTACAGAGACAAAGGAGGTAAAGTAGGAATGCCATCAAGTCTGGCTCCGGAGATGTTCAAACAGATCAACAAGCTTCGTGAGAAGGGTCATTCCTATTCTAAAATTGCTAAAAGGACTCGGGTTAGCAGTAGTTATGTCCATCATATCTGCAATCCAGAGAAAGATAGGCTGTATCAAAAGACTGATCTACAAGCTAAGAAGAGGGATAATCAATGATATAAAAATAGTTGCCATGGTCACTATTTTTTATTTGGAATAATTTATAACACCTTCAAACTGGTTGCAGCTAAAGGGAATTTAGTATGCAGAAACACTTCAAAATTGGTGAACACGTACTTTGCGAGCCTGACTATTTACAAGTCGCCCAATGGGCTAGGGATGCTAAAACAAATCCAGATGATTTATTAAAGGGAATACTTATAGTTGAAGTAAATGGAGAACCTATTAATCCAATAGTTGATGGTAAAATTCGTGGAATAGATATGTCCGGAAGAGGACTAAAAATATTAAATTTATCCAATCTTAATCAACTCACTGAATTACGGTGCTCTGAAAATCAGTTAACAAAACTCGATCTATCCAACCTAAATCAACTTGAGAAATTATATATATATGGAAACAATATAAAATTAATCAATGTTTCTCACCTTACAAAACTCACTGTATTGCATTGCTCTCAAAATCAGTTAAGTGCACTCGATGTATCCAATCTAATTAATCTCAGGGAATTATGGTGCAATGAAAGCAATCTTAAAGAACTTGATGTATCCAATCTCAATCGAATCGTGGAATTAAGGTGCTCTAGAAATCAGCTGACTAAACTCAATGTCTCAAATCTAACAAAACTTAGGGAATTGCACTGCTCTGTAAATCAATTGGACGAACTGGATGTATCCAATCTCATTCAACTTGAGAAATTATACTGCTATGAAAACAAACTAGCTAATCTCGATGTATCCAAGCTTAATAATCTACAATTAATAAATTATGACATTAATAAAACAAATCTAGTCAAAAATCAGGAGCAAGATTTTTGACATGAAAAACTCTACCCTAGGCAATTGGATATGCATAAGGTTGGTGGGCATGAAACACCTCTTATTAACAACATTCACAGCTGCATTGCTGGCGGGGTGTGGTGAGCCGGGGGATAAGTTGTCTCCACGGCCTCAAGCGGAGAGCATAAAAAAGACAATCCCGACAGATTTTAATACAGCTAAAACTACGCTTGAAAATCAACTGATTCACCACTTGAAAAGTGGTGATCAATGCATCGCTGTTGCTCAGTTTGGCATTTATGAATCAGTGGCAGTCTTGAAACTAAATCCTCAACCTATAGATTCAGACATCCAACATATCACTATAAAAGGATCATACTATTACATAAAACACGGGAAGAAAATAGAACTCGATGGATATCTCAATACAGATTTTTCTAGGGTTGTTCTTAAGGAATCTTATGAGGGAAAAAATACAGGCCATATTCAGTTTTCGGGTGATGACAGCGCTGAAAATTATTGGCAACTTTCAGAATCTACAGAAAAAGATAAAGCAAATTTAATATATATCCATAGTATGGACTCGGTAATTGGGGCGGGGAAAATTTTCAGAATGTATTTTGAAAATATCTTCAATGTCCGTGATTATTCACAACCAGAAAACTCTCCACTTTACGAAGCCAAAGACAGCGTATGGGCTTGTAAATTACCAGACAATAGCCTTGCGTTTCATATAAACGTAACAGGCGATAATTTCCATCTAGGAGGATGGAAGGGAATAGCTTTGCCTAGTAAATCTAGTAATGTGTTAATTCATAAAAGTTTTTCTAATGGCAGCAAATGTGAACTTAAAATTGAATTATCAATAGAAAAAAAGATTACTTTTAAGGACGTTGATTGTGAAGATTGCTGTGGATTGCGGCCCGGCGCGGCCGCCGCTGGCCAACCCCTCCGGTCAAAAACAGGACTCGCTCCGTGCCGAGCTGGACTCGGCCGGTTTTACGAGTGGATCGATGAATGCAAAACAGCGTGAGTTTTATCTGAAGGAATACCGTGACGGGCTGCTGTCCGACACGTTGCCGTTCTGGTTTCCGCGGTGCATTGACGAGGAACACGGCGGGTTTCTCTTGGCCCGGGATCTTGACGGTAGCCTACTCGACGATGACAAGGGCATGTGGCAGCAGTGCCGGGGTACCTGGTTGCTCGCGACGCTGTTCAACACCGTGGAGCAAAACAGCGCCTGGCTGGACTGGGCCAGTTGCGGGCTCGATTTCATCGGGAAACACGGGCGGGATACCGATGGTCGCATGTGGTTTCACCTCACCCGCGACGGTCGGCCGATCCGCAAGCGGCGTTATGTGTTCACCGAGTGCTTCGGCGCAATCGCGTACGCGGCCATGGCCCGGGCGACCGGCGAGGAGGCCCACGCGGAGACGGCCCGGGATTTGTTCCGCTTGGCCAAGCGCCACTTCGCGGAGCCGCGCTTGGCCAAGCCGAAGTTCACCGACACCCGACCGGCCAAGGCCATCGGCGAGCCGATGATCCAGATGGTTACCGCGCAGGAGCTGCGGCTGAATCTTGGCGACGACTCGTTCACCGGGGACATCGACGACGCCATCGAGGAGATCCGCCGAGACTTCATGAAGCCGGAGATCGAGTGCGTGATGGAGATGGTCGCGCCGGACGGCTCGATCATCGATCACTTTGACGGTCGCACACTCAACCCCGGCCATGCGATCGAGTGCGCCTGGTTTATCCTTTGGGAGGCCAAGCTCCGCGGCAACGATCCGGACCTGATCCGTACCGGTTGCCAGATTCTGGACTGGATGATGGCAAGGGGCTGGGACGGCGAGTACGGTGGGCTGTTTTATTTTCGAGACGTGTACGACAAGCCGGTGCAGGAGTATTGGCACGACATGAAATTCTGGTGGCCGCACAACGAGGCCATCATCGCTTCGCTACTCGCCTTGTCCCTGACCGGCGAGGAAAAATACGCCACCATGCACCAATTGGTGCACGATTGGGCACATGCCCGTTTTGCTGACAAAGAGCATGGGGAGTGGTACGGTTACCTTCACAGGGACGGCCGGGTTTCCGTGCCGTTGAAGGGCAATCTATGGAAGGGCCCTTTCCATATGCCGCGCATGCAGCTGGTTTGCTGGAAGCTGATGGAGGAATACTTTCCTGTTGGCGAATCAATTTCTGATGAAAACAAATAGAGAAAATAAGGGGTTCACCCTGATTGAGTTACTGGTGGTCATCGCGATTATCGCGATCCTAGCCGGCCTACTGCTACCTGCACTGGCCAAGGCGAAGTCCAAGGCGGTTGAGATGAGGTGCATGAGCAACGTGAAGCAGATTGGCCTGGCCATGGTGCTTTACGAGCACGACACAAACGAAGTGCCGAGGTGCTGGCCGCCTTTTCAGTTAAAGGACAAGAACGGAGTCATGAAAAACCGACTCTGGTATCGTGTGATTCAGCCCTACCTCGGCAAGGAGGCGGACGTCCTTGGCAAGGGCGTGTTTATTTGCCCCGGCAGCGTGAAACGGAAAAAGTACAACGACTGGCGTGACGACTACACCTACGCCATGAACCACAACTTTCAGGGTGCAAACAAGACGTTCAAGATGTCCCAAATAAAGTCTCCTTCCGGTACCATTCTCGCGGCGGACATCGACGGTTTCAACGCCGCGCTTTATCCCGACGAAAGTGACAACGGCACACCGATGGCCGGAGGCAACGTGCTGTACCGGCACGGTGGCGGCAACGAGAAGAGTTCATTCTACATGTCTGGCAGCACTTCACGGAAGGATTTCGGGACGGCCAACTCAAATTTCTTCGATGGCCACGCCGAGTTGCTTAAGCAACGCGCACCAGTCGAGCTGTTTCGCCTGACGAAAAAAAGGAAGTAACGGCAGTAGCCCCAACCGGTTAACGGCGGGTCCGCGTCGGCCTTGTGGAGTTGCCCAGTACCGAGGGGCTTTGGCGGGGGGCGCCTGTGCCGTAGATTTGCCGCTCCAACTGCGCCCGGCGGTTGCCGTAACGCGAATTGAGGAGGGCGACTTTACTGTCGTGCTCGGCCTTGGTCAATTCACCGGCTTGAAGTTGCTGGGCGTATTCCTGGAGTTGCTCCTGATAAGAGTTCTCAAGACGACGCAGCTCTTTCTTGCCGGCACACCCGGCAACACACAGCGCTAGGGCAACCAGGACAATCCACTTTGATACCAATTTCATGCACGCAGAGGGTTCGCTTGGCCAAGTGCATTGTCAAGCGATCAAGCTTGGCCAAACGCGCACGGAGCCAAGATGGCCTCGCTCATTCCGTGGATGATCTTCTTGTCCGCCGGGCAGATCGTGGCCAGCACTCCCCCAAGCGTCGCCTGAGCCTGATCCCATCCGCCGTGGACAAAGTAATACGGGCATAGCCGGACGCGGCCCTGCATCGGCTGCGCTTGGCCAAGCTCGAAGTCATACCACTCCGCATCCACCCGGCTTGGCCGGTGGTAACGCTGCAGGATGCGGGGTGACTGCCCGAACCCGGCCTGCGCCTCATCGACCGCCGCCGCCCATTCGTCTCGCGGCAGATCGCTCCCCAGCCAGACGCCGCGCGCGCCCCAGGCCTGTTCACTGAACCCGGAAATCTTGAGGATCAGGTTGCGATCCTTCTGCGAAAGCTCCTTGAGCTGCTCCCAGTTCGTAAGGTTAAGCCCGGGGTAGGCCGCGTGCGGCGGCATCGGTGAGGGGTCGATCACCCACGTCTGCGGCAGCAACGCCTCGAGCGTGCGCTTGAAGCTCTCGCCCAGTTGCTGCCGCCACGCCTCGGTGAGGTTGCGATTGTGGAACAGCGCGAAGGTCATTTTCTCCTCGAGGAACGACTTCGGCGGAGCGGTGAGCGTGAGCGTCTGGTCGGTGGCGCGTTGGAGTAGTTCGTCGGCCGCAGGGATGTTCGGCAGGTCGAACAATTCGAAAAATCGGTACACCGCATCGCCCTCCGTGAAGCCGGTGAACTCCTGCCCGTGGACGCTCATGCGCCCGGGCGCGATTTGCCCGGCCAGCCACTCCATCTCAGGCCGGTACGTGGCCGATTCCTCCGAGATGATCAGCCGAATTTGTTTTGCATCACCGAAGATGCCGGCGAACCCGTCGAGCATGCCGGTCGTGCCTCCAAGCACTTCGGTCCCGGCCTCGGCGTAGGTACGGTTGAGCCAGGCGGTCAGCCCGATGCCTCCTGGAACGCTGTCGAGTTCCGTGATTTTTAGGCCGTCCTCGGTCAGCAGGATGTCCGGCCGGATCACCCGGGGTAGGTCGGGGCGAAACGCCTTGTGCCGCTGGAGGTCAATGATCGATTGTGGCTTGCCCCGTTCCAGCCACTCGGCAGGCCATGCCGGCAGTCGCCCCTCGACGCTCCACCGGTAAATCATGTTCGTTGCCTGATAAAACTTGAGCAGCATACGCCCGAGTTTCTCGAGTTGCTTGACGGTCTTTTTGTCGAGCGGGAACGG
>Ga0115012_10002742_pt1 | contig 10340 bp, 9 predicted proteins | sample TroAtlMetagenome_FD_88706 | JGI IMG/M metagenome (GOLD analysis project Ga0115012, IMG submission 88706) | Marine eukaryotic phytoplankton communities from Atlantic Ocean - Tropical Atlantic ANT10 Metagenome | ecosystem: Environmental > Aquatic > Marine > Oceanic | place: Tropical Atlantic Ocean...
TCGATTTGAATCAGCCGGGCTTCATCAAGGGGTGTACCACGTCTTGGGTGGGGCCATGGATCCTCTCTCTGGAGTTGGCCCAGAACACCTCGGGGTGGACGGATTGATTCGCCGATGTCGTGACGCAGCCTGCAACCTTCGCGAAGAACCGGTCCGTGAGGTGGTGCTGGGACTGAATCCGACGCTTGATGGTGACACCACGGCGTTGCATCTTGCGAATCAGATCGAACCTTTTGACATCCGAGTCACTCGGCTGGCCCGTGGTCTTCCCAGCGGCGGGACCCTCGAACAGGCCAGCGTTTCTGTGTTGGCCGATGCCATGGACGACCGGCGTCCTCTGGGCGGAGAGACGTCATGAGATTTGACGCTTCGCAACATCAACGCTTAGGGCAGATTCAAAAGCTCACGCCGAGCATGATCCAGCACATGCAAGTTCTGCAGTTGCCCTTGGCTGAGTTGGAGGCGACACTCGAAGAGCAGTTCGAGTCCAACTTTATGCTGGAACAGGTTGAACCCGAAGCTCCCGCAGAAGTCATGGCCAAGTCTGAAAACGAGGCTCCGGTTCGAGAAGATGAAGCTGGTTTTGATCGCCTTGCGGAGTCCGAGCGTACCATGCCGGAGGCTACGGATAACCTCTATGAATCAAGGCCCAAAGCCAAGTCGGATCAGGAACGCGATGGCAAGACTGACGCCATGGCCAATGCAGAGGGTCGCCCCCAATCGATCGAAGAGCAGTTGCTGGATCAATGGCGAGATGCTGAAGTTTCATCCCAAGTGGCGTCCTTGGGAGTTCGGGTGATTGAACATCTGGCTCCTGATGGATTCTTTCGGCATGACGTTGAAGAACTGGCCAGCAACCTGGAGGTGGATGAGATTCATCTACGCTCTGCTCTCGAGGCCGTACAGGGATGGCTGGAACCTCCCGGTATTGCTGCCCGGAGTTATCCCGAGTGTTATGCCATTCAGATTCAGCGCCGTGAATTGAATGACGCTTCGGAAGATGCTGACAAGTGGTCTCTTCTGCTTGAACTTTTGGCCCACGACTGGGATGACTTGCTCAACAACCGACTCAAAAAGATCTCGGAACATCGTGAGTGTCCCATCGCTGAGGTTGAAGCGGCAAGAGATCTTCTTGGCCAGTTGAAAAAGCAACCCGTCAGGACGCTTCACAACGAGCGTCCATCCATTGTCCGTCCCGAAATTGCCATTGAGCGTGATGAATCTGGGGTGATGGTTGCACGTTCACTTAAGAGTCGGTTCCCCAAGTTTCGCCTGAATCCCGAATACGAAGCTATTCTGAAAACCGGTGGCTTGAAAGAGAGTGATGCCGAACAATTTCGAAAGGCTCGTGACGAAGCTCGCCAACTGCTGGAAGCTATAGAGCAGCGTTATCGCACGGTGGAACGGGTGGCCAACGCGATCGTGGCTCGCCAGCAAGCCTTCTTCACCGAAGGCGACGGAACTCTTGTTCCGCTCATGATGGAAGAGATCGCCGAACAGTTGGACATCAGCGTTTCCACGGTGAGTCGAGCGGTCGATGACAAATGGGCCGAGACGCCACGCGGCATGCTTTGCCTCCGGGACTTCTTCGTAGGTGGATTGGTTGATCGTCAAGGAAGACCAGTCGCCTATGAGACGGTCAAGAAGAAGGTTCAGGCTTTGGTTGAAGCTGAAGACCGGCGCCGGCCCTTGTCGGATGCCGCAATCGAGAAAGCCTTGCAAGAAGAGGGCATTGACATCAAGCGCCGTACCGTGGCGAAGTACCGGGAAGAATTGGGTATTCCAAATTCAGAGTTGAGGAAGCGTCACTCCGACTGAGGCGTCAGAGTTACTCGGAGGTACGCCAGTCCGGTTTCTTCAAACCACTCCACTGAAAATTGATGGACAGATTCTTCCTGAACTTCAAATTTGTGAGTGAAGATTTGTTGGGTGGGGCCATCCCAAGCATCGATCACCGTCTTGCCATCCATCTGGACCCGAACCCCATCGTTGGCTTCAACGTGGAGAATCCAGCTTCCTGCGGGCACCCAGCGCTCGGTCTCGCAGACCAGCCCAAATCTGTCACTGGGAAGGCCAGCGTCGCGCACGGCCGGAAAAATACCGGGAAGATCTCCCGGTGACTGCCGACCGAAATCCAAGACTGGCTCTCGGCACTGGAAGACCCATCCCGCCTCGGCCTCGTTGCGCCATTGGTCATAACTGGTCACGGGATCCGCGGTGTATGCCCACATGAATCCCTTCCACCATCCCCGTGTCAAGACTCCAGACAGCGTCTGTCCTCCGGCCTGAAGTCTCCAGCGCTCAAAGCGATCTTTTTCAACCGCACGGATGGTGATTCGGTCCTGATTGGGCGTTGTGATCAGTTCGGCCTCTCCTTCAAACGAAAACTCAGGGTCGTTGCCAATGTCCCCTTTCGGGATGAACTGCACAAATCCAGGAGCATCCGTACCCAGCATTAGAATGGGGGCTAAGCCATCCCATGGTTTTCCATGCTGCACCAACCTCAGATGTTCAGTTTGAGCATCTTGGACCGGTGCAGATGAAGTCAACTCGGCCGGAGGGGAGATCTCGGGGTCACCACTGGCCACCGTGACTTCAGCGGTCCCCGCCGTTTGAAAAGAGCGATCGCAGGTGGTGAATTGATTCCCGCCCAGACGCACGGCACCTTGTCCCTTGCCGATGTCGAGGGCCACCTCGAAGCCGTCATACATGCAATCGGTCACGGTGCATTGTGCGGGTCGCAAATGCGCCCAAGCCCAAGGCGGGAGTTGTTCCACGCCGGTTGGGTTGAGGATCACCAAACCCCGGCGGTCTCCGCTGAACTCGGAAGCGTCCATTCGGCTGACCCCACAATCTCGGATCATCACGGCATGGGGTCGGTTTCCACGCATCCGATTTTGTCCGAACTGCAGATCTTCGATCAAATCTAGAGTGAGCCCGGGACCTGGGCCGAAGCACTGGTTCCCGAACAATCGCAGTCCAGAAACCCCACGGAGTTTGAAGGCTTCCGCTTGATGATTGCGGATGGCATTCTCAGTGCAGAGGATGTCCTGGAAGCCTTGCCCTTTGAACAGAGCAATTTCCTCTTGCGGAGGCGGCCAGGCCAAACCACGCCGACGGGCGTCTTCGGCCATGTCCATCCCCAAATTGACCAGGCCAGTATCCAGCCAGATCCCGTATTCGGTGTGGTTGAATACGTTCCCTCGAATGGAGTGGTTCCGACCTGAACCTGTAAGTGTGATGCCGGCTGCCTCTTCGTTGCCGTAGACGGAATCGATGGCGTTGGTGTGGATCTTCCACTCGTTGGCCGTATCCAAGTGGACCCCATGCCGACCCATGCGGGAGATCACAGAGTCTTCGAGCATCCCGCTATTTGATCCGGTTGCTTCGAGCCCGACCAAACCGTCGCGGAGATCGAGTGTTGAACCACGGAACCGCTCGCCGGTGATTTGGATCCCAATCTCACAAGATCGTGAATTTATGTTTGTCAGGGTCAAATCATTTCCAGACACCTGTATCCCAACCGAAAAGCCTTCGAGTGTTCCACCGTTCCAGCGAACACCGTCGGCCAAGATGCGCACACCGATGCCCTGGTCCCTTTGCAGGGAGAGTCCGGTGGCATCCACTTGGATGTTGTGGCCCACCACTCTGACCAGACCGTCATTTTTGAGATCTTTGAAGTCAGCCCCAGGAGCCACTGCCAACCGGCACGAGGACGTGACGGGGAAGTCATCCCGGTCCACGTAGACAACAGGCAAGTCGGACACCGGGGCATCGCAGAGTCCCCCAAGCCAGATCAAGGGAGACAGGTACACCGCCAACATCAGATCGCCTCGAGCTCCTTGGCCTTGCTTTCGGCTGCGGTATCGACTTTGGCAATGGCGTCCTTGGTTGCGTCTTCAACCTGCTTTTCGGCCCGCTTTTGGTCGTCTTCAGAAAGTCCTTGATCCTTGGTCAAGCTTCCAATGGCTTTCAAGGTGTCACGGCGAACATTTCGGACAGAGACGCGAGCTTCTTCACCGAGTTTGCCCACTTGAGCGACCAGTTGTTTTCGGCGATCGGCCGATGGGGGGGGGACATTCACCCGGATGACATCACCATCAACCATGCCATTGAGCCCCAAGTCTGAATTCTGGATGGCCTTCAAGATCTCTTGTTTGATTGATGCGTCGTATGGCTTGATGACAATTTGAGTGGTCTCAGGAACACTCACCATGGCCACGGATCGGATGTCTTGAAGGCTGCCCCATGCTTCAACTTTGATGAATTCCACCAAAGCACTGCTGGCACGACCAGTCCGAATACCTTTGAGTTCTTTTTCCAAGTACTCAAACGCCTTTTGCATCTGATCCTTGGCTTCTTGAATGGCTTCGTTGTAGGACATGAAAGGCTCCTTTGGGGAAGGGCAATGTTAGTCGGAATTCGTGGGGTCGGGATGGCGGGGGGAGACCAGAGTTCCAATCGTTTCTCCTGCCACCGCTCGGGCGATGTTGCCGGAGGTGAAGAAGTCAAAGACTTGCACGGGAATTTTTCGTTCCATGCACATCGTGAGGGCGGTGAGATCCATCACGCCCAGTTGTTGTTCGATCGCGTCTTCAAAAGACAGCGTGTCGTACCGAACCGCATCGCTGTGTTTGGCGGGGTCCCGGTTATAGATGCCATCGACCTTGGTGGCCTTCAACAGCCGGTCAGCGCCCAATTCAGCGGCTCGAAGAGATGCACAGGTGTCGGTGGTGAAGAAGGGGTTGCCGGTGCCGGCTGCCAGGACCAAGATTCGACCTTTCTCGAAGTGTCGAATAGCGCGGTTCCTAATAAACGGCTCGGCGACGGAAGGAATGGCCAAGGCGCTCATCAAACGTGAGGGGTGTCCCATTTCCTCAAGGGCTTCACGTAGAGCCAATCCATTCAGCACTGTCCCCAGCATGCCCATGTAATCGGCGGTCGCCTGAGCAATCTGACCTTGCTGGGCCAAAGTGCCACCCCGAACGATGTTGCCCCCGCCAACCACGACGGCCAAATCCACTTTGTCAGCGGCCTTGGCAATTTCGTTGGCGATCAAGGAAAGACGTTCAGAATCGATGCCAAATCCACCTGGGGCGGCAAAAGATTCTCCGGAGATTTTGAGGACAACTCGGGCGGGGGCGGGCATGAGGGATAGTTGAACCGCAATAGGCAATGCGGTCAAGCCGGATGAGAGGCATCTTGCTCCGCCAAGGCGTACGATTGCGTTTCGTGGCGCCTCTTTCACCGCGAATTCTTGAGTCCTACCGAAAGCTCGATGCCGAGCGACTTGAGTTGGCCGCCGCCCGCAAAGAGGCCCTTCGGTCCAAAGTTCGTCGTTTGCTGTTGGCTGCGGCTGCTTTAAGCGTCATCACCCATGTGCTGTTGCTGCTCTACCGTTATCAAATTGATCGAACCGAAGTTCCGCCGGAATCCATTTCATTTCGATTGGCATTGGATGTTTCAGAGGAAGTTGCTCTGAGCCCAGGTCCGGATTTTGAGGATTTGCTGCCAGGTCTTGATGCGGTGGATCTGGAGCCCACGGACCCTGCGCCGGCGTTTGCCAGCGCGGTACCGTCGGCTCCGGTGCCCGTAGGAGGGCCAGCCACCCCCTCGTTGGGCGGGGCAGGCGCCGGTGCCGGTGCGGGCTCAGGCCTCGGCAGCGGATCAGGTTTGGGTGGTGGTGGCGCTACTTTTTTCGGTTTGGCGGCGGAAGGACGCCGCTTTGTGTACATCGTGGACAAGTCAGGTTCCATGTCCACTGGCTGGAACGCTACCCCGGGGAGTCTGTCGGTGGGACGGTCTTCGGGGGATACACGTTGGCGGCGTGCAGTCGCTGAATTGCTCAAGAGCATTGCGAAGCTTCCGACGGTGGCCCGCTTCCAAGCGTACCTCTACGACTCAGGTCTTTCTTCGCCACCGTGGAACGAGGACTGGGTTCCCGCGGGCAGCCGAGGTCGTTCACGAGTTCAGAACTGGGTGAATCGGATCGTTCCGGGCGGTGGAACCCAGCCCGTCGATGCGATCCAAAGCGCACTGATGCTGCAGCCTCCACCCGATGCCATTTTTCTTTTGACCGACGGTGAGTTCCCCGTGGAGCCGGCGTTGCAGGTGTTGCAGACCATGAAGGGACAAGGCGTTCGTTGTCCGGTGCACACTGTGGCCCTGGGATCTCAAGCTGGTGCCGACACACTTCGGGAACTCAGCCGAGTCACCGGTGGCCGAACGAGGGTGGTGAAGTGATGGTTGGTCTGCTGTGGACGCTGCTTTCTTTTGTGGGTAGCAACGACGATGTCATCCTCTATTTGAGGGACGGAGGCCGGGAGTCTGTTCAGATTTCTGAAGCCGATGCGAATGGCATTCTGATGCAACAGGGACTCTCGCTTCAACGGGTGGATTGGGATCAAATCATCCGCATCGAGGGACTCCCCAGCAACTCGGAGCACCAAGCGACCATCGATGCATGGCTTCCTCATGCTGAGTTGCTTTGGCGATTCCGATCTCGTCTTGAGCGTCTCGATTTCCAAGGAGCCGCCCGGTTGGCAGCAGACGTCAACCAGTGGAAAGACCATCCCAGTCGAATTGGTCTGCTCGTTCGCGAAGGCCTGTTTCAGATTGCCTTGGCGGAAGGCAATCTCGCCGCCGCGGTGCCCCATCTGTTGGCTTTCGGAGATCGATTGGCCATCGAGGCATCAACAGACATCATGGGGTCTCGCTTGAACACTTCCGTCACCGGGGCTGTTCGCTTGCATCCAGATTTCCCGCCCATCGTTCCCCCAGGTCCCGACGTCGCAGTCGCCCGAGAAGCAATCGCCGAGTTGCCCCCTCCAGTCGACCCTCTTTCTGCATGGCTTCGCGGTGCCTGGGACGTGGTGCTTGCTCGAGCCGATGGCCAACTTGGTCCTCTTCCTGATTGGGGCGGATCCTCGCCGGTGCCTCGGGCTGTGCAATTGTTCCGAGCATGTGAACTTGGGATTGATGGGGGAGACCATCAAGGGGGGTTTGCGCTTTGGAAAAAGTTCGCAGACCGCTCCCCTTCCCGCCGGGCTGTGCTTGATCGGGTTGAAGTCTTGGCTCGTGGCGCGTCGTCACCAATGTCTGACCTCGCTGGTTGGCAAGCGGTTGAAATGCTGCGATCGATGTCTCTCCCTACTGAAGCGGATCGACTTCTCCAACATTTGCGTCGAGTCGACGCTGATGCCCTTCTTTTGTCTTTCTCACAAGGATCGTTCTGATATGCGACCAGTCTTCTTCCTCGCGCAAGCTGAATCCTCCCGATCGCTGTTGCAGGCGGTCTCGGACTCTGGACCAGTTGGGACGCTGCTCATCCTGCTATCCATGGCAGCCTTCGCGTTGATCTTGGTTCGTTTGTGGCAACTGCGGCGGGTGACGTTGCTTCCAGAGCAGCAGTTGATGGAACTTGAATCATTGCTTCACGGAGGGCGGGTCGATGAGGCTTTGGCTTACTGCAGCACCCCGTTAAATGACTCGTTCGTTACGCGAGCTCTCGAGCCAGCTTTGGCCCGATTGTCAGCGTCTCCCATGGCCGTTTTTGAACTTCGGGCATCGATCGAAGAAGCCGGCGAAGTTGAAGTAGCGGCTTTGCATCGCCAAACCGAACCCATTGCAGTCATTGGTGCCATTGCGCCTTTGATTGGTCTTTTGGGCACCGTGTTGGGCATGATCGGTGCTTTCGACGCCTTGGGGGCTGGAGCGCAAAGCAATCAAGAGTCCATTGCCGGAAGCATTTCGCTGGCATTGACCACCACCCTCTTGGGGCTGGTGATCGCCATCCCGTGTGTGGCATCGGTTTCATGGCTACGAAGTCGTATCGATGCCACCGCAGCCGAGGCGGGCCGGGAACTGGAGCGTTTGGTGCTGCCGCTTGAATTGGGGGCGGACGCCGAATGAAACTTGGACGAGGCCATCCCGTCCGGCGAACGCCTGACCTCACGCCCATGGTGGACGTGATCTTTCTGCTGATTGTGTTTTTCTTGGCCGCGGCTCGTTTGGAGCAAGATCGGCGTGAGCCAGTGGACCTGCCTCAACAAGCTGGTGAGGCTGAGCAAAAGCGTCGTGAAGGGTTGGTGCTCACGCTGTTGGCTGATGGCACGCTTCGTATTGCCGGTGTCTCACGAGATATTGAAGCTCTTCCGGCGTTGCTGGCTGAAGCGAGCCGCGACGGAATGCCATCGGTGACCTTACGAGCCAACCGTGAAGTGGACGTTGTCGTAATTGACCGTGTCATACGGCTCTTGGCCCGCAGTGGGGTGCCCGGAGTAGAGATGGCGGTTGCCCCGGGAGGTGGCCCGTGAATCTCAATCGGCGTCGCCGTGAATCCGTTGAATCTCCGAGCCTTTCGAGTTTGATTGATGTGGTTTTTCTGCTGCTGGCGTATTTCGTCCTGACGGCGGCATTTGCCCTGCCCGAGCGGGCCCTCACTCCAGCAATCTCGGTGGATGGGCAGGGTGCCGATGATTCCGCAGAAGTGGAGCCGCAGATCGTGCAAGTACGCACTCAACGCGGCCAGGTGGTGTACCAACTTGGTGCCCAATCTCACAGCACCTTGGACAGTTTGCGTTCGGCTCTTCGTCAACTGCCCCAAGACCCTGGGCTGGTCATCAAAGCCGAACCTGGAACCCCATTTGGAGCGGGCGCCGGAGCCATCCAAGCCGGGCGCGATGTAGGTTTTCAGGACATCACGTGGTCGGCAGATGGAGGCGAATCTTGACGGCGGTCTCTCTGGTTGGTTGGTTGCTGCTCATGCAGGATACATCGATCTCTGCGTATGCCGAGCGGGCGGGACTCGTTGAAATCGAGCGTTGGGCGCTCGCAGAGACTTGGAAATCCGCTTCGGGCCGAGACCGAGAAGAGGCGGCCGTGCGGTATGCCACCGTGCTGGCCGATGCGTTTTTGTCCCAGCCTGAACGCGCGGAGGAGTACCGGGAAGAAGCTTCGATATTGCTTGAGAGTTTGCCCAAAGCATCTCCTGCTCGGTTGCGATTGGAAATTGAACTGCTTGCGGCAAGAGCGCTTCCGATTGAGCAAGCCGCCTCCGCGGCATTGTGTTCTTTTGAACCGGAAGGGCTTGTTCAAATTGGGGTCGGGCTGTCTGAGATTTTGGAACAAGCTGAACAATTGTTGAAAAGAGCCAACGCACGTTTTGAATCGGCGGCGAACACTGTGGTTCGCTCAAGCAGTGAAGAACAACGCACCCGTTTGTCAGAGTTTGGTGGTATTTCCGAAAGCGTTCGAACCCGATCGGCGTTGTTGGCGGGATGGGCTCGGACGTTCCGAGTACTTCTTGGGATTTCCCCTGAACCTTCGCGGGACCGTGCCGCAGGCTTGGAGTCTTTCGCTTGGGTTCTGGCCGGTGAGCCGGCGTTGCCTGATGTTGCAGAGATTCCTGAAGTTTGGGTCTCTCGCCGGGACGTGGCGTTTGCCATTCACGGTGTATTGCTTCTGCAATCCCATGCTGGTCTCCCTGACCAATGGGGCCCGTTGTTGGAACAGTTCGGAAATGCTGACGATCGTCGTCGAGCGGGATTCCGAAGAGCTCTCGCTCGCGCCATCGCCCAAGACCCCATTGGGGTTCGAGATCGGTTGGACGATGTCTTGGAAGGCCAAGAGTTGGTCATGTTGCTTGGTTTCCTTTGCCGCATGGGTCCGAAGTCGGTCGTTGAAGATGTGGTGCAGACGTTGATCGCCCGTGAAGCATTTGATTCATTGCTTGCGGTGGGGACAGAGTTGAACCAGATTGAACTGGACAATGCCGACTTGGCCGAGCTGATTGGAGCACACCTGTCGTATGTGTCCCTGCTGAAAAAAGACGCTGATCCTGAACCCCGATCTGACTTCTTGCCAGCTTGGTCGGATTTGTTCGGTCGATTGAAAGCGCTCAAGTTGCAGGGTCGTCCCCAGAGGATTCGTCATGACACCCAAGTCCGTGCGGCATGGTCAGCTTGGAAAGCGGAGAGATTTCTTGAGAGTGCCGAGATGTGGTCCAAGGCGGCTCAATCCGGAGGAGACGTCGCTGATCTCACCGCACGCCGTTTGCAAGCCCTCATGAGGTGGCAGCAAACCCGTGAAAATGAAGATCAGTTTGGTCAGGAATATTCGACATTTCTTCGTGAGTTTCCCGACCATCCATTTTCGGTCGAAATTCTTTTGCAGCAATCACGAGTGCAACCTCCGTCTCTTGAACTGGTCGAAGGTTTGCTGGGCATTCCCGAAGATTCGCCGCGATTCCTCGAGGCCCGGAGCAGGGCGGAAGCCTTGGTTTTCGCGTTGTCACAAAGCAAAAGTCTTCCAATCGCAATCCATGTTGATCTTGCGCTTCA
>Ga0115012_10002743_pt1 | contig 10339 bp, 9 predicted proteins | sample TroAtlMetagenome_FD_88706 | JGI IMG/M metagenome (GOLD analysis project Ga0115012, IMG submission 88706) | Marine eukaryotic phytoplankton communities from Atlantic Ocean - Tropical Atlantic ANT10 Metagenome | ecosystem: Environmental > Aquatic > Marine > Oceanic | place: Tropical Atlantic Ocean...
GAGCGGTTTGAGCGTTGAGAGCGAGAGAGTGATAGCCACGAGTGGCTACCGGTTTCTAACAGTGGGAGCGCCGCAAGCGGCAGCCGGGGGCGGCGGAGTTGCACGATCGACCCCGCGTCAACGGCCGCGCGCGCAAGACCCCCCGCGCGCAACCGTTTTCCCAAGTGCGAGCCAGCCGCGCGCAAGCGGCAGCCGGCCGCGGGCGCGGGCGCTCGCTAAGACGAGGCGCCCGCCTTGCGCGTTGCGCGGCTGCCGTTGGCGTGGTCATGCAGTCCTACTCTTTTCAAAATGGGCCCATTTCTTACTGCGGAAAGGTTCTTTCGCCTCCTTGGGTCGTCAAGGGCTACGAGCGCGCGGCCAGCTGGTTGGGCTTGGCCCCAGCTTCTTACAGAGACGTATCGATTGCCGTTTCGGCGCTCTGGACCTCTGGACGATCCGTCCAGATCACATACGACGGTGTGCTCTTAGACGCGTGGTTGATACTCAAGTGCAATAGCAACGGCATGGACGCAAACATGCAGTCCTTGCTCGAAAAAGGGGGCCACCAGTTCGTTCGAAGACGGCGTTTGAGTTCCATGAATAGGCCCGCGAACGCCAGCCTACCGGCAGCTCGGAGGCGCGTTTCGTTTGCATTCGTACGAGACCCCATGGACCATTTCGTGTCGGGATACACCGAATCCATCGTGTATCGATTGGACGGCGTGGAAAAGGGAGACGAGCGCTGGCCCGTGGTCCACCGTATGTTCGAAGAGCTCTGCGCCAGCGGAACAGCGTCGTACGCATGCATGACCGACCCAATCGACAGGGCCGCGGCGTTTCTTAGAGACTTTGTGCAGACGCGCACAAATCGCGTTCGCCTGCCGTTCCAGACGACTCATGCAAACAGCCAGGCCAGCTTCTTGTGCATGCAGCTTCCCAACGGCAAGTACGTCTCGGGAACCGACTACGTAATGTACTTGAACGAGATGGAGTACGGGTGGCAAGCACTAGGTCGAGCGGAGGGGTTGCGCAACTGGCCGTCCTATGATTCCAGTCTCTTTATCACGTGGCGCCGTGGCGACCTCTACCACGGCAGCCGTCCTCACAATTTGTCGAACAGTTTAAACAACAACAGCCACCGCACGGCAATGAACGCGGTGCTCAGGGAGGAAACCAACTGCCGCGCGCTCTGCTCGGTGCTGCTCGTGGACTACGTGTGCTTTCGATTTCCGTTGCCGTGGTGCTGTGCTGCGATCGCGCAACCGTCGGTGCAGTGTCCGCTTAGAATCGGCAGGTTTCTCACGATGGGCGATCAACCGCCTGTGGAGGTGACAGACCCCGTGAGTGTGCAAGGGCGTCTTTTTGATGACGGCTAGACGTTGCGTCGCTAAACAGTGCTCGGTGCATTCTTTATAGGCGGTCGATTGCCATGGCCCTTCGCCTCGACGAGGAAATCTACGCCACAGCCATTCAAGGCGTGAATCCGGCGTTCACGTGCGCCGCCGCCGCGCTGGGCACCACGCTCCGCAACCTCGACAACACGCGTCGACGGGTCGCGCTTGTGGACAACGTCTCCACCTCCATTGTCGACACTCTGGTCCTCACCAACTGGACAGTGGTACGGGTCGAAGACGTCGCCGGTCCCGAGTTTGAGATTGCGCGCTTCTACCAACCGGTGTATGCGGTCAAGCTTGCGCTGTTTGCGCTGCCGGTGCAGCAACTGATCTACTTTGACGCGGACCACTTGCCGGTGCTGAGTGCAAACGCGACCGCAAAGCTCAAGGCGCTCTGGCAGCTGAAGGGAAGCAGTCCCGTCGCGGCGAGCGAGACGTTCGATAGGCAATGCAACCCACGAAGATGCTTTAACAGCGGGTTCATGCTCATCCGGCCGTCGCCCGTGGCTTACGGCCGAGTGATCCGTAGCGGGCGGGTATTGACCTTTCACGGACAGCGTTGTCACTTCTTGCCGGGCGATCAGCCGATACTGAACGTCGTCTTTCGTAATTTCACGCCCGTTCCGCGAGACATGTGGGACGTGCTCGACCCGTGGACGGTAAAGGTGTGCGGCCGGAGCTCCGAGGCGTGCCGGACGCTTGCGAGCACGCGCAGCAAGCCGCCGGACAGCTGGCACTTTTTCGGAAGGGCCCGAAAGCCGTGGCATCCGCATTCGTTCGACACATTCGCCACACCCGCGGCCCCGCTGTGCAGGTGGCACCCGCTACGCAGGGGCAACCGCTTTGCGGCCACTGCATCGAGGCAGTGGTGGGACACGTTCCGTGGACTGGACTTACAAGGTGCATGTCTTTCGCTGTAAACCCTCGCCGAGCAGCTGCGCGCGGGGGGTCTTGCGCGCGCGGCCGGCGGCGCGGATCCCATCGTGCAGCCTTCCCGTCGGGCCGCGCCCTCGGCGCCGCCGCCGCTGTTGAACACCGGCTGCCGCTTGCGCCCATGCTGCAGCAAATCGAAATGGCCCCCGCCGCCGCGCTCGCCGGAGCCGACGCCGAGGAGTGGACGAGCTATGACAATTCGAGCGTGGCGCTCAAGGTGATTTGCAAAGGCCAGCAGTACGCCTCGACACACGACGCGCACAAGCTCGTGGCCGTCCGCGGCATGGGCGCGTTCACGTGCGAAGACGCGCGCATCGCGGCGCACATGGACCAAGGACTGCTCACCGACCCGGACGCGCCTCAGGGCGACCCCGTCCGTCTGCCGTGGGACAAGATGCAGCTTCGCCACCTCGTGCTGTTCAAGTGCGAGCGGACCGTCACGCCCACGGCGGAGGAGGCCGCGGCGGTGGCGATGCCCATCGAGCCGGTCAAGGTGACGCAGTACCAGGCGTTCTGGCGCCGCTGCGTGCTAGGCGACTTGAAGCACGACGACCTCTACGGCCTGCGCACGCTTAGGCTCGTGGCGCTGAAGGCCATCTTCAAGGGCCTCGAGCTCGACGAGCAGTCGCCCGATCGCAAAACGTACCTCACCTACAACCTCTCGTCGGCCGAGATACTCATCTGGCAAGAGTTCTCCGTCTTGGCCAAGGCCAACAAGTTCGCCTCGGGCCTCTCCGTCAACCTCGTCGAGTACCTTCGCGAGCAGGAGGAGAACAACCCGTCGGGCACCACGCCCTTCAAGCTGCGCATGCAGGTCGAGCCCGGCTGGTCCTCGACGCGCTCGCGCAACGAGTTCGACTCGGCCGTGGTGCCCATCCGCCGCCCGAAGGCGGCCAAGACCGCCGTCGTCGAGGTGCCCACCTCGGAGACGCTCGTGCGCCCGCCGCCGCACGTGATGCCCATCCTGCACGGCGGCGCCATGTGCGGCGCGGTGACGCTGCTCTACGACATGCCCGAGTCGGCCTCCATTCACTCGTCGGAGAATATGCTCATCGTCACGGCGCCGACGAGCTCGCTCAAGCGCGCGCGCGCCGACGACCCGCCGGCGCCCGACTCGCTCATCCCCGCCAAGGAGCTCCGCGCCTTCAAGAAACGCGTCGACATCAAGCACGTCGACGGCGACGTGACCTTCTTCACCTTTTCGGGCCTTTCGGGCGACGAGTTCAAGATCGAGGCCCGAAAGGGCGTCCCGGGCTCGTACGTCGTCTTCCACGGCGCAAACCCGCCGCCGCTCGGCGGCGGCGGCGCCGCCGCCGCCGCGCCCTCGGCGCTCGGCGAAGGCAGCCAGTTCGAGCCGGAGGACATTGACGACGTCGTCGCATAGTGCGTGTGCGTGTGCGTCGTCCGTGTACACAACTTCTTTACCACGCTAACCACGCTAACCACGCCACCACGCGTCCGCGATTTCCGCCCGGCTGCCGCTCGCGGCCGAGGGAGCCCCGAGCGAGGGAGGGGAAGCATGCCGCGCCGTGCGTCCGCGGCCAGCGCGCAGGCCCTGAGCATGCTCTTTGGGACGGACGAGACCGAGTCCGCCGCGCAGCGCGCGGCCGACGCCGAGGCCGCGCACGCGGCCGCCGCCGCGGCCGCCGGGGTGATGCTCGACGCGATCATGCCGGCAGAGGACGTTGCCGACGTGCGAAACGAGCCGCCGGCGCCGCAACCGCCGGCGCCGCAACCGGCGGCCGCCGCGGTCCAGCCGTCCAAGGGGAAGGCGCGCGCGACCGAGGGAGCGGGGCCGCGGGCGAAGCGAAAGGCCCCGGCGGCGGCGCCGGCAACCTCCAAGCGGCAGCAGCCCAAGCAGCCCAGGAAGATTGTCGTCGTCGAGTCCAATGGCACGGAAATGTTCCAGGAGCTCCGGCGGCTGGCGCCGATGGGAGGCCACGCCAAAGCGCCCGGGTCGGAGCCGCTGGAGCTCAAGAGCTACGCGCAGCGCCTGATGAAGGCGATGAGCGCCCCGGGCGCCATGCGGCTCTACGCGGACTGGAAGCGGAGCGCGCCGTGACGGCCGGACCGGGCGGCGGTGGGTCGGTGGTAGTGGGTCGGGACCGCTGTTGCGTGTAATAATGATATACGCGCATTACGCAACTTACTCCCGCGCAACGCGCGCCTGCGCACGTCGCCTCCTCAGCGGTTTTTCGCCAGGTTCGCCCGCAGCGGCGCGTACAGCCGTCCGTCGCAGGCCGGCCAGTCGCCGCCGATGGCCGTCGGCGGCAGCGGATCGGAGGGGGTGTTGACAAAGTAAAAGTCGCAGTCCTCAAAGGCGCTGAGGTTCATGCCGTTGCGCATGCGCCGGCAGTTGTGCTCGCGGTTCTCGGCCTCGTTGTAGTCCCAATAGTAGCCCGTCGTGCCGGTGCTGTCGATGGCGACGATGACGTAGTTGCGCGCGGAGCGGTCGCGCGGCTCGTCGAGCAGCGAGGGAAACGCGAAGATGGGCTCGCCCACCTCGCGCACGTAGTCGAGGTCGATGGAGTCGACCACCAACGGCGTCGGCGCCGCAATTTGGTCGTGCAGGTTTTGAGCGATGCCCGCGACCCCGCCCCGCTGCAGCGCCTCGAAGATTCCGGCGCCGTGGCCGGCCATTGCGCGCTCTCGGGTCGCGCGCCCCTGGATGAGGCCGTCGGGGTTGCGAGCGGCAGCCGCGCGAGCGCTAGCCGCGCCGCCGACGGCGCGAGGAACGGCGGCGGGCGGACGTGCTGGCGGCTCGCGCGCGCGGATGCTCGTCCAGTTCTTTCGCGACTCGGGCGCGCGCACCTGCCTCGGCGCGTGGCTCGGGCTCGTCGTGGTCGTCGGCTACTCCGCGTTCGCCGCTTGGACGAGCGCGCGCCTCAATTCGTGGTACAACGAGTTCTACGACCTGCTCCAGCACCAATTCGTCGAGGCGGGCAGCGGCGCCTTTGAGGAGGGCGAGGACCTCGGCGCGCTGCGCGCCGAGGTCTGGGCGCAGATTGCGAGCTTCGGCGGCATCGTGCTGCCGCTCGTCTTTGCGAGCCCCGCCTCGCGCTGGGTGCGCTCGGCGTGGGCCCTGGCCTGGCGCGTGGCGCTCATGCGCAGCTACCTCGACGCGTGGGACGTCTCGTCCGACCCGATCGAGGGCAGCGCCCAGCGGCTGCACGAGGACACGCAGCGCTTCTGCGTGGCGCTGCAGGGCTGCCTCGGGCTGCTGCTCGACGCAATGTTCACGCTTATCGTGTTCGTGCCGATTTTGCTCGACCTCAGCACGACCATCCCGCCGCCGCTGGACGTCACCTTCCTGCGCGACTACTGGCTGCTCGTCGTCGCCTACCTCGCCGCGGGCGTCGGGCTCACGGGCGCGATGATCGCGGGCAAGAGGCTCGTCGAGCTGGAGGTGAACAACCAAAAGGTCGAGGCGGGCCTGCGGCGCGACCTCGTCATCCTCGAGACCTCGCCCGACTCGCTCTTCGGCGAGTCGTCGGGGCACTCGAGCCGCGACGGCTCCCCCCGCTCGACGGCCAGCGCGCAGACCGCGCCGAGCGCGCGGCGCACGCTGCGCGGCGGCGCGTGCACGAGCCCGCTGCTCTTCTTCTCGCTGACGCTCAAGGAGCTCGCGCAAAACTACCACGCGCTCTTCCGCAACTTCTTCGTGCTCAACGTGTGGCTCACCGCCTTCGACCAGGTCATGATCCTCTTCCCGTACCTCGTCGCGGCGCCGCTGCTCTTTGCCGACGACCCGGCGCAGCGGATCACGCTCGGCACGCTCGTCAAGCTCAGCAACAGCTTCGCCAAAGTCTTCGGCTCGCTCAACGTCGTGAGCGACAACTGGGCCGCCGTCAACGAGTGGCGCTCCGTCGTGCGTCGGTTGCGCGAGTTTGAGGGGCAGCTCTTCGCCAAGCCGCCGGCGCCGCGCTCCGGCGCGCCGGCGCGTCCGCCGCCGGGGCCCGCGCTCGTGGGGCGGGAGGCGTCGCTCGGCGCGCGGCGGCGCGTGAGCCACGACCACTTTGCCGACTCGCGCCTCCACGTCGAGGCCGTCGAGGCCATCGAAAACGGCGACGCCGACGCGCGGGAGCTCGAGTTGGCGGCCCACGGGGTGGTCTACCCAGGCCACTTTCGCGCGTAGGCGCCGCTGTCGGCGGGCAATATGTGTGTTTTTTTAGACGATGGGCGACCCTTCCCGCACGCACCCCTACGCACCGCACGCGATCCGACCCACTCCCACACGGCTCCACTCGAACGCTACAGTGCTGCCGCGCCGCCTTGTCGCGCGCTGCCGCGGAGACCGCGCCCATCTCTGCACCACGCTAAGGCTTGCGGCCGATCTTGTATCCCTTAATGTTCGCGCGCTTCATGCGGTACTCCTCTCCCTCCTTGATGTACAGCGGCGTCTCGAAGTCGTCGTCGGGGTCCGCCAGAAGCGCGAGGCCGGTGAGCGGGAAGGCGATGGCGCCCGCGAGGACGATGGCGTTGAGGAAGAAGCACGCGGCGAAGAAGTCGTCGTGCCGATCGTCCTTGACCGCGTTGGTGCGCCCGTGGTTGACTCCGGTCGGGATCTTCGAAACGACGCCGGCCGTGTCGGCGTGCATTGTGTAGTTGTACCCGTCGGCCTCCGACATCCAGTAGTAGACGACGGCGCAGCAGAGCACGATGATGATGAGGTGCGCGTAGTAGACGGTGAGCACGATGGCGTTGAAGCCGCCGAGGCTCGTCATGGGCTTCCACCAGCAGCCGTAGTAGAGGAGACCAACGACCCACGCAATCCACGGAAGGACGGCGAGGAGCGTGAAGGCGGCGGTGACGTGCTCCTCGAAGTTCATGTACTTGTGGCAGGCGTAGCTGTTGGAGGAGTCGGCGCAGCAGGTGGTGCCGTCTTTGAGGGCGGCGCCCGTCAGCACGCCCTCGGTGCAGCCGGTCGCCGACTCGGCGTACACGTCGTCCTCGTCGAAGAGCTTCTGAATCGCGATGATCCCCGTCATGAACATGGTCACGGTGAAGAAGAGGAAGTACAGGACGGTCTGGCAGCCGCCGATCCAGCCCTTTCCCGCCGAGAAGGGCGTCGCCTGGATCATCTTGTTCGACGAGAAGACGTCGACGATGCTGCCGGTGTGGCCATCCACCGCCCGCGAGTCGCCGCCCACGGCCAGATGGTTGCCGTCGTTGTAGAGAAAGCCGGAAGTCTCAGCCCCCTTGGGTTGCGTCTGCATCGCGCCGCCGTGGGTGGTGGAGTCGGTGATGGAGGGGTGGCGTCGGTGGCGGTCGCCCTTAGTGCAGCCCTCGGCGGCGCGGGCTTATCCAACGACGGTTCGTGCCGCGCACGTGCGTGCGTGTTGCGCCGGCCGCACGCGGCGCAGGCGGCGGGGGAGGGGCCTATTGCGGGAGGGGGAAATAGAACCGGGCACACGAGCAAACCCACCGCGGCGACCGCGCACGGCGCACGCGCGTTCACAGCTGGGTGCCCACGAGCAACACGCCCGTGTGCGTCTGGAGCCACATCCCGGCGCGGCTCCACGCGATCGCCTTGGGCAGCGCGTACGAGAGCGCCGGGATCCACACCGTCGAGAGCGAGCGCGCAAACGGCTCCTCGCCGAGGTCGAGCACGTAGATCCCGCCCGAGCTGTTGGCGTGCGTCGACGGCGACTTGAAGACGAAGACCACGAAGCGGCCGCACGGCGACACGGTGGCGGAGCAGCCGGAGGGTCGAAAGGAGACCGGCGTCTGGATCGAGGAGGATATGGCGAGCGTCCGCACGCAGAGAAACGGCGGCCCAAAGTCGCGCGACAGGCACCCGTCGGCCTTGATGTCGCCCTCTTCGTTGCCAATGTGGCCCTTGGCGCTGCGCGGGCTGCGGGAGTAGATGTCAATCCGCACGGCCTGCGACGTCGGCATGTGCATGAGCAGCACGGCCGTGTCGCTGTGCGGCGTCAGCGCGCAGCGTCGCGGCGTGTACCCGCCCATGACCTCGCCCGCGCCGCCGTACGACGGGGTCCTCGACCGCACGACGGTCTCCCACTCGCGCGCGGCTAGGTCGTAGTGCTGCACGTTGAACCCGTATCCCGACGGGTTTTCGGAGTACTGCCAGGCCCAGATGGCGACGACGCCCGTCCCCGAGCTGGACGCGGCCGAGTCGACCACGGAGTGGTCGCAGAGCACGGTGCGCCAGCCGCGGATGCGCGCAAAGGCCGTGACCGTCTCGAGGTGCCGAAAGGTGCTCGCTTCGTGCGGCCGCGCCGGCGACTCTGGGAAGCGCGTGTAGCGGTGCAGCACCGGCTTGCGCGCAAAGCCGCGCACGCCGACGTGGTCGTCCTGCACGGGGCGGACGTTGATTCCGCGGCGCGCGTCCGAGCAGTCGAGCACGGCGAGCTCCATGCCCCCGCGCAGGAACCAGGCGTCGATGTGGCTGCGCCCCTCGCACCGCAGGTCCATGTCGTGAAGCCGGTAGAGATCCAATGCAAGGCCGCCGAAGTCGGCGTCGAGCACGGTTCCGACATTGGAGAGCGAGCCCGCGCACTGGCGCAGCGAGAAGACGCGCACCTCGGAGCGGCCCGCGGTGTCGTGCGCGTCGTTATTCGGGAGCGCCAGCGTCGACGCGACGGTCACGAGCCAGTCGCCGCACGGGCTCATGCGCAGCTGCGTCACCGAGAGCATGTCCCAGCGCGCGCTCGCCGGGCTCGAGTGCAGCGTCACGGCGTGCGTCGGCCGCGCCTCAAAGTGCGCCGTGGCCTCGCTGCGCGGCGCGTCCTCCACAACCAGCACGCCGCTGACGGCGCGCTCGAGCGCCTCGCCGTCGTGCGTGCCGCGGCCGGACAGCTGGCCCGAGAGGTACCCCGCCGGCCCGAAGAGCGACGGGGGGCGGCGCATCTGCGCCGCCAGCGCGGCGACCGCGGCCTCGCGAATCGAGGCGCCGCCCCCTGCGACCTCCTCCGTTTCCAACACCAGCGCCGCGGCGCTCCCTTCCACGGCGGCCGCGAGTCGGCGGCTGCGCAGCCGCCACATGACCTTGACGCGCGGTCGCTGCTCGCCCACGGCGCGCTGCGTCGCCCCCGACCGCGCGCGCGAAGGCGCGCCGATGATCAGATTGTGCGCGCGCCGCGCGCCCTGGCAGTGCTCGCCCGTGCAGTGGCACACGAGCGCATTCACCGCCCCTTCGAAGACGCGGAGGTGGAAGCGCGAGCGCTCCTCGCGCATCACCTGGTTGTAGTACGCCTGCGCCTCGCCGTCGCGCCGGCTGCGCGCCGGCGTGACCGAGGTGCAGCAGCGGCCGACGACCTCGAGCCGCAGCGGCGTGCACGCCGACCGAAAGACCCAGAGCAAGAACTGGCAGCTGCACGCGAGGCCGAGCACGTCTTCGGCCGCGTTGAGCGCAAACTTGTGGAGGCGCGCGCCGCTGCGCGGGTCGCGCCGGAAGCGCAGCAGCGTCGCGAAGATGCCGCCGACAATCTCGGACGAGAGGACGCCAAAGGGCCCGGCGCTCTCCAGCGCCTCCTCGGAGCACTCGGGAACCACGGTGGAGGGGCTCGACGGGTCGGCGCCCAGCGGCGCGCGCAGCGCCGCGTCCAGCAGTCGGCGTCGCGCGTCGCCCGTGTGCAGCCGCGCGAGCCGGCCCTCGGGCACGAGGTCCTCGGCCGGGGCGCCGGGGGCGGCCTGCATCCCCTCCCTACCCGCACACCCCCGGGCCGGAAAAATGCGCAGTAGCGGCGGCGCCTTAATTTGCCCCGCGCGCGCGCACGCTTAGTACAAAGGGGGGCGCGCGCGGAGGTCATGTCGCTGCGCGCTCGTCCGGAGTCGGCGCCGCCGCCCTACCGCCACTACGCCGACGATGACGATTGCTGCGTCGGCGCAACGGCCCCGTCGCTCTACTCCGACGCGGTGCGCATGCGGCCCGAGCTCCTCGAGCGCGTGCGCGAGGAGCACACGGCGCGCGTCGGCGCGGCCGCCGGCGCGACCACCACCACCATCGGCACCATCACCCCGACCCGGCTGCGGCCGCCGCCCGCCGGCCGTCCGCGCCCGGTGGTCGGCGC
>Ga0115012_10002745_pt1 | contig 10337 bp, 9 predicted proteins | sample TroAtlMetagenome_FD_88706 | JGI IMG/M metagenome (GOLD analysis project Ga0115012, IMG submission 88706) | Marine eukaryotic phytoplankton communities from Atlantic Ocean - Tropical Atlantic ANT10 Metagenome | ecosystem: Environmental > Aquatic > Marine > Oceanic | place: Tropical Atlantic Ocean...
AAGGTTTACTTTGTCTGCATTGGAGACAACGCGAGTACGGTAGCGCTTAAAGTTAGTTTTTTCAGAATACTGTTGGACAGTTTGGGCAGAGGTGCCTTGTTTCAAATTAGATTTTGTTTTTTGATAAATCGGGCCTCGGGTACGTTCACTGACTTGCACATCAGTAATCATTGCATAGTTCACATCTTTGACAAGCGAATCTGCTGCAAAACCTATAGCCCCACCGACAATACCACCTGCTAACGCAGCATTACTATTGTTAGATAAGGCCCCAAGAGCAACACCCGTGCCAGCCCCTGCTAACGCTGAACCATAACCCCCTCCGATGGCACTTTGGGAAGCTGAACGACTCATTTTACCAACTTTTAAAACATTAGCTTGTAATACATAGTGCGCATGATTGGGATTATTCACCACTTTATAACCATGTGACTGAATTGCCGATATTATAGGTTTGGTAAGATTCATTTTTTGATCGGATGTGTTTTTCACCTGCACATAGACTGTTTTTTGAGAGTTTGGGACAGGATCGAGAAATATCGTCTCACTCATTTTTGTTTGAGTATCTAAGTCTTTATGCTCAAAAGCTACTTGAGTTGCTGCACAACTGCAAAGTATGACAAGAGCAGCCATGACGCCAAGTAATTTAAATAACCGCATTGTTTTTGTTATTAACGATTGCATCTGTATTTCCTTTTATCCGTGCTGATTAATAATTAATGATTTCTTTAGGAATAACAGCATCATTAGCGCTTTTTTTATATTTGCGGTAAATAGACCTTTTGAGCTGTCTATCAATTTCATCTACTTCATCAGTGTCGTTCAGTATTCTTTCAAGCTTTTCAGCTTGGATTTTTTTATAAATTTCTTCTCGGTGGACTTCAACTTCCCTTGGTGCATCAATACCTATTCTTACTTGATTGCCTTTTACCCCCAATATTTTTATCACAACCTCATCACCAATCATGAAGTTCTCTAAATTTCTTCTAGTTATAACAAGCATTATATTCTCCTTGTAAATGATTTATTAATCGTTAGTAAAACACTTAGTTTAAACTCTAACTAAATTAAATCACTTAACAGAACAATATGCATTCACATAGGTGCAAATATGAGATATTTTTTATTTAAGATAATTGTCAAAATCAAAATTTGATTCATATACTTTTTTTATTAAGAAAAAATCACAAAACAAAGCCATTAGATCACATGTAGAAAGACCTTTTTCCTCAAGCCAGTTATAAAAGGACACACCACTGATAAGTTTTTTTTCTTCCCTAAACTGATAAATATTATCTTCAATATAATCTTCACTAATTTTAAAGCCACAATTATCTGCCAAATAAACAAGCCTGCATAAAAGATTAATATTTTCACTACTAACAGAAACATCAACCAATTGAGCAATTTTGCTTGCTCTATTGATTAATGAAGAACTAAAAGATATATCCACATTAACACTGGAAGCAAACTCAATAAACCTCAATCCGTACCTCTCTTCAAGCATCAACTTTGAAAAATAGGTATATCCAGCCCCATAAATCTTTCTTTTATCAGGAAGAAGTATATTATGATTTTCTATTTTATTTAGGAGAGAAATGGCATCATTTTTCTTAACATCTAAATAATTACTGTAAATCTTTTCAAATACACTTATATCAACCACCTTTTTCAGATGACTCCATGTTCTATTAGCATAGAAAACATCCTGACATGATTTGAGTATTTTGTTTTTTTCCGCGAGATTCAAGTGTTCTACAGTTATTCTTAAATTAACCATAGGTATGGTCTTTTCTTCTGTTTTGGAATTGTAGGAAATTGCTACTTCGTCATCACCATCAATATGTTTGTTTTTGTACATCTCATATACTTCTCCATAACCTATCATTCCAAAATCATCCAGTTCCGATGCCCTTAATGCACCCATAGAAGAACAGCCATATACAAGGATATCCTTATTAAGAGCCATGATAATCTCTTTGTGCCAAATAGATGCTGACCAACTAAAAGCCCCGTCAATAATAATTATTATCTTATATTTTCTACGAATAGCATCAATAACATCTCCCTTCCTTGCTGATGGATAGTAGTCGGCCTTAGGTAATATTTTACGTGCTTCTTCTACTTCTAAAGTAGTTTCAAGAAAAACTGCTATTTCATTCATAACTGACAATATTTCCACTAATTATTTTTGACTTCAATACCACTATATCTTTTTTAAGATAAGTATAGGTGTATGCATCAAGTCCCATAGCAGTCATTTTTTCTTTAATTACATTTAAGCAATAATCTATGTCATATAACTTGTTATACTCTAAAGAACTGAATTCAATATCAGATTCTTCAATATCAAACTCATAAAACTGAAAGTCATAATCTGCTGCTGAAATATCATCTCTAGATCCTGATATAAAAGTCAATCTCGATTGAAGTGCTTCTGTTATAGCTCTGTTTAAAGCAATATTAGTGTTTAAGTGACAACCTTTCCCTATAAATACAACTTGGTTTTCAAATGGATTTTTAGATTTAATTTGAGCCTCAAAACATGGAATCTGAAACTTGTTTTTATGAAAAGTTATATGAATATCAACTAGATTTGACACTTTACTATAAAGCTCATTTGAAATATTTAAGACATTATAGATGCTTTCTGACTCATCCCTTTCAATAACCTCTAGCAAACTGTGCAATAATGCCTCACTGTAGGAATTTCCACTTGCCAAACCAGTTGTATTTGGGGAGTAAATAACAACTTCACTTAGATATGTATTCATGCAAAACTCTGCATAAGGCATTAAAACACTACCCCTTTCGGTAAAACTTGAACAACTTACCCAGTTTATCGAAGAGAACTGTTCATTATCCATATTTATATTAGGGTTCAAACTATTATATCTAACGTGAGGAATACTGTGACTAGACAAATAGTTAGGACTCTTCATTTTAATATCGGGAAGACACTCCTCAGCATAGTAAACCTCTATTGATTCCATGATAGCTGAGCACTTTGCCTCGTTAATTGATTTTCCCTTACCTTGGCTAACAGTCAATGATTTTGAATTTGGTCTAAAAGCAGTAAAAACGGGTATACCAATATAGTCAAGTCGAGTAATATTTGCGACTCGAGTAATACCCGCTATTTTTTTTAGAGACTCTAATCTTTTCAGGGTCTGATTAGTTGATAAACTTCTTAAAGATGTACTAAGCATATAATCTTTTGACTATCATAAACTAACCACCTGAAAATGCCGAGACAATATCAACTTCATCACCATCTTTCAATTTAACACCTACCAAATTTTCAATAATTCTTGAGTTTAAGAAAACCCTTACAAACCCTTTTGTTTCTCCTGTTTCTTCAAAAACGTCAGAGAAACCATCTTTATACAGTTTTCTAACAACCGAATATAGGTCCTCATTATTCACAGATACATGATGTTCTTGATTTCTTACACCACTCTCATTTACTTTGATATAAAACATACTTTTACCTAAATTTAACACTCGATTTGTTTATTTTTTACCAGTTATTGTATAAAATGAACTAATTACCAATCATATAAAATACAAAGATGAAAAAAGCAAAAAACAAAGATCTGTTTAAAAACATTACAAGAAAAACATCAGCTAATCGAATTAAAATTGGCTAGATAACCTCCATTAACTGGTGCTTATATAAAGACTCCATCGTTTTTTTTACTTTATATCTGCTTAGATCCGAACAAACAACCATTGCTGCCTTTGACATAGATAAGGCCTCTTGGTTACAGTCCCCTTCCTTTGCAAAATATGTTATCTCACAATCTATATCAACCCTAGGCTTGTTTATTTTTTTTACAACACCTTTCTTTAAAGGGTAATATCCGCAAGCAAAGATCCTGTTGGATGGTACTAGTTTAGGAATTTTTATTTGACAAACTAACAAACACATAAGTGTTTCAAAACTTATACCTAAAATTTCCTTGTACATTCTATTTAAGCCTATGCCTGGAGAACGTATATTTGTCTCAAGAAAAATCAAATCACCAGAAACCACTTCTCTAAAGAATTCTGTATGCATAATGGCATTATTGACTCCAATTTTCTCTTTTACCCGAGTACTAACACTCAATAACTCACTTTTTATAACTGGGTCACTAACATTCAAGCTATATAAAAGCCTGTCACTCTCAAGCATGGAATTATTTGGTGCAGAATACATCCTCGCAGACTGGAAAATAATATCTCCTTTTTGAACAACCTGCTCTACATGATATAAATCACCGTATATATAGTTTTGAGCAATATATAGCTCGATAGATAGCTTTTTATTGCTTAGAAAACGCTTATAACAATCTTCATTTTTAATATGGTATGTTTCAAACGAACCAGAGCAAGATATAGGTTTTATAAAAACATCACCCATGCCTAAGTATGATTTCACATCAAAATATGTACAATTAGTAAACAATGATAATGTTTTAGGTACTCTTACTTCTCCGTCAAGCTTCATATACATTAAAAACTTATTTGAGAAAAGTCGAGCAGTATCTTCATTCATGCCCTGTATATTCAGCTTATCTCTAACCCTAGCAACATCATAAAATAGCTCTTCTGAATAACAAACAATTTTATCTGGATTAACTTTTTTAGCAGCTGAATATAGCTCGTCAAAATCGAATTTTTTTATTTTTGTATAATAACCATTAAACTCTTCTCTATCAGTTGTACACAGAACATGAATTTCAACACCTAACTCACGAAGTAACTCCCTATTGATCAGTGAGTAATCCTCGAAAGCATCTATACATAAAAGATTAATAGTCATCAAATTTAAGCCCAAAACATCCTGTGAAAAAAACTGTCTTTAAAGGAAAATCATTTTTTGAAAACCCCAAATTTTCAGCATACTCTTCAAACCTAGTATCATATTCATAGATATGATCCTTAGGTAAGTAAAAATTCTTACTTAATTCTTCAGAGACCTTTTTTTCATTAAAAATTTTCACTTTTAATTTATGAGCACACTCACTCATCAAGGTGTTCTTAAAGCACTCATAATCAATAATACTTTTCGAATACTCACAAAATGTATTCCTGATAATATCGCATTTAAGTGGCTGGTTTGAAAAAATATGGGGCTTAGAAGCAACTTCATCTTTCGAAACAGAATAGAACACTGGCAAATTTATAGTATGGCTAAAGTGCTCAGGAATCATAATATAAGGAGTATGATTAACTTTATATACATCCTTATAAACATCACATATTAATTTAAAGGGAATACTTTCTTCATTCATAGCCAGGCTATACCCAGGCATATGACCGGCACCAATTGCAAACAAGTGTTCAACAACATCATTAACGAATGTGTTAGAAGAAATTTCGGAATTTGCAGACTTTATTCTCGTAAGCTGGGATTGATACAACCCCCTATTGGAAGCAAAACTATTTTGCCTGTTATCGTAGTCTAAGATATATGAAGTTAGTTTATCAATTTCCCTTCTTTGTAGTAGCTGAGTTATTTCATCAGGAAAAACCATAAGTTTTGCTCGCCAATCACTTCCTGACAAATTAGCTATTTCTTTGAATGTAGAAAAATGTGAATTTAGATCTGTTGGTCTTGGAACCTGGCTTGAAAAGTATTTTTCAATTCTTTTATGAGGACCACTTTCAGATATGGAGCCCAACATAAATGAATTTCTGACTCCGGCAGAGAGCTGAAGAACATCATACGGATGATGATTATCAATCGATGAATACAATGAACTAATACCTAAAAATTCACCTTTTCTATAGATTTTATAGGTACTAGAAACCCCCATTGAGTCTATATACATTTCAAAGTTATTATCCAGCACCATTGATAAAGGAACACAACTTTCCTTTAAATTAAGCTCCGGCACATAAAAATATCTTTCATCTGCAACAATTTCCCCATAGCCATAGGATATAACCTTGAACAAAAATTGCTCTACCCCCTCAACTTGAGACAATATTTGATAAATATCTTCATTGGCATTACGTATAGATGAGGAAATATCTTGCCAATATAACTCTGTAATACTAATGCTGTACTCCCTATTTATTTTTGTTTATTTTACTTGATGTTGAGACTGTCAACAACCTCAAAATCAATTTAACAAACTTTTTTAGTCTTAAAAGTTTATTTTTTTATTGCCATTAGTCAATTTAATCGATATATTTAGTCTGTTGATTTTAATTTATGGGACTACATCAATGGATAACTTGGAACAAATCGAACAAAAAATAACAACGCTCTTAGCAAATGGGCTTCTTGTAAGTGAGATAGCCAAAGAAGTTAACCGTTCTAAACGATTCATTTTATATCGACTAAGTGATTTAAAAACGAGCTTTAACTGCAAAACTAACACCCACCTCGTTTACACACTTTACGAATCAGGGTTATTACCTGGCAAAAACACCCACTAATTCATTCATAAAGGACTGAACATAATGATATTTACAAGGTACCTATTAGCCTTATTTTTCTCTTTGAAGTATGGAGAAAAGCTATGAACCTATCAGCTCTAAATCATCAGCGATTTGACAGCCTATTACAGATTACTCAAAGCCACATGAAAGCAACTTTACTAGATAAGTGTATATTCTTCTGGCAAATATCAACCTATACACTCAATGATGACAAGAAATGGTTTACCAGGAGTATTTCCACCCTTGCTAAAGAAGCAAAAATATCAGAGCGATCTGTATCTAGGTATTTAAAGGAATTCTCAGAAAAAGGATATATTGAAAAAAGAAGTGTTCTCAAGCTCAAAAAACACCTTTATATACGAATTACAAATAGGTTGTTATTACTCTTAAACTGCAATAATAACACTGAAAATACTTCTAATTTAAGCCAAACTGGCGTTATCAATAACGACTCTAATGCACTTTCTATATATAAAGATAATATAGTAAATACTGTTAACATTAATGTTAGCAAGCAAGATAATGTTATTAATTCTTCAACTTTATCATCCCAGAAGCAAGAATTAGCTAATAAGACCAAAGTCATTAACATTGAGCGAAGTTCAACCAGCAAAAAAACTATAGACTACACTAGCTACATTAAAGGCATGCTTAATAATTTATCAGTTCAAAATAATCTGAAGATTTCAGATCCTAATCAACTTATGGATGAGATATTATTCACATTGACTAATACCGAGAATCAGTTAAGTGGAATAGATGATCCGCTTCACAGAATTAACATCATTGCAAAGTTATTACGTGAGAAAAGGTGGAGAACTCCGATAGGATTCTATAAACACTCTGTCACACCAATGACCTCTAAACAGACAAATAACGCTTTAGAAATCAGCTCAAAACAGAAAATTAAGACAATTAATAACCAAAAAAACAATGATAAGCTGATTAACAAAATCAAAGTTACCTCTAAGTCACACGAAGAAAGAATCCATCGGCAGAGACAAGAGAGCAAAATCAAGGAAATAGATTCAGATATCCAGTCTCAAAAAAGGTATTTAGCTCAAATAGATGACTGGAAAAGTAAATCAAAATCTTCATCTAATGATAGCCTAAGAAATAGTGTTCTATTAGCCATCGATAACTTACGTGAGAAAAAAAACCATATAAAATCAGTAATGTAAACCTATACCCGAGTATAAAGTACTAATGATTTTAAGATTAATAAAATTTATATTACTTTGACTTTTTTAAAATGATACCATCCTGTACTCTGACAAATAAATAATCAGATAGTATTAATTATTAGAAGGATTTTATGCAATGTTGTTAAATTTAAAGCGAGTAGTACCAGAAAACACCTTTTGTTTTGTTTTAATTCAAATTTTTTCTACCCTCAGTTTTGCTGTGCTTTATTCAACGTTAGTGCTATTTATAACTAATAAATTGGGTATGTCAGAGCATTTTGCTAATAACCTAACTGGCATATTTTTAGCTCTACACTTTGTGCTTAATTTGCTTGGTGGGTTTATTGGTGGACGGTTTATAAGCTACCGAAACCTATTTCTTGTAGGAGTTCTTTTAGAGTGTATCGGAATATTAGTAGTCTCCTCTTCAACACTTTCTTCACTATTTGTAGGGTTAAGTATTTTCTTAGCCGGCTCGGGATTATATGTAACCAGTCTAAACTGTATACTAACTCAGCAGTTTGAGAAAAATAAAAGCCACAATAGAGAGACAGCTTTTTATTGGGTTTACAGTGGCATGAATATTGGTTTTCTTATTGGCTATAGTCTAAGTGGTTGGTTTACACACACAAATAATTACAGCAGCTTATTCATACTAGCGTCACTTTCTAGCATTATTGCTATGCTAATTTTTGTTCTTAACTGGTCAAGAATGAAGGATAAAGAAACACCAATAATAAGGTTACCCGCACAAAAACAAAAACAAAGAACTACCCTTAGTATTTTCTTCATCATTTTTCTAATTCCTCTGATAATGGTAATGATGAGTCACTCAAACCTATCAAATGAGCTTGTATTGCTTATAGGAATATCTATGCTGCTGGTATTGTTTGCTTTTTCTTATAAACAGAAGAAAAACGAAGATAGAAGAAAGATTCTTGCCTTTCTATCACTGCTGATTGCAGCACTCGTATTCTGGTCATTATATTATATTGGACCAATGGGGATGACTCTCTTTATCAAAACACATGTCAATAGAGATATTCGTGGATTTAATATTCCCATTCAATGGTTTAATAACATTAATACACTTATTATTATTATTGGGCCACTACTTGCGAAATATTTTAATCACCTAAGATCGAAGGGGCTAAAACTTGCTGTCCCTACCCAATTTACTATAGGGCTATTTTTTATAGGTTTAGCCTACATAGTTCTAATGGTTAGTATAAAAGCAGCAAGCTCTTCAATTAGTATTAGCCCTTATAGCATAATCTTTTACTACCTGCTTCAGAGTATTGGAGAGTTGTTTATTTCACCAATTGGCTATGCAATGGTTGGCACTTTAGCACCCACCAACCTTCAAGGAATAATGATGGGAACCTGGATGCTGATTTCAGGCGTAGCCTCAACAGTTGCTCAATACTTTTCCAACATCATGATAACACCCTCTGAAAGTAGTGGTGATAACATCAATGCATTTATGCAATCGTTTGGCTTATTAGGAGCAAGTGCATTAATATGCTCTTTATTGCTTTTTTTACTTATCCCATCACTCAATAAATTAATGGGTATAACTGGTAATAGTAATGAAAACAAACTCAGCTATGCTTCATAGTATCAATAAAATTGATATAGGTTTTAAATGAAATTATCAAAAGATGAGCTATCAAGATATTCGCGCCAATTTCCCATTATTGGTATCGATGGGCAATTAAAACTAAAAAACTCTAATATATTAGTTGTTGGATCAGGGGGATTGGGTTCCCCTGTACTCTTATACCTTGCTGCAGCAGGCATAGGCTCCATTACTGCTATTGATGGTGACAATATTGACTATACCAATCTTCAACGCCAAATAGTATTTAATGAAAATGAAGTAGGTAAGAATAAGGCGCAACAAGCCATTTTAAACCTAAAAGAATTAAACTCAGCCTGCTCTTATAGCTATATTCCTGAAAACCTCACCAAGAAAAATGCAAGGCAACTTATAAAGTCCCGCGACATTATTGTAGATTGTTCTGATAACTTCGAAACCAGATACTTAATAAATACAATTAGCAGAGAGTTTTCAATTCCTTTAGTGTCAGCAAGTATCCTGAAATTTCAAGCTCAAATAAGCGTTTTTAATTATAAAGGTGGCCCGTGTTATGAATGCTTGTATCCAAGTCAACCTCCAAATGCATTTATGCCTAACTGCTCTGAAAATGGTGTCATTGGCTCATTGCCCGGTGTTGCGGGCTCTATCCAAGCTACAGAAGTTTTTAAAATTTTATTGGGTTTAGAGGGGGTTCTCTCCGGTAAACTGTTGACTATTGATCTTCTATCTCATAAGTACCAAACTTTTACAATCAGTAAAGCTTCCAGTTGTAAAAAACAGCAGTGCAGCCATAACTTATTGAATAATTTAGAAACAAAAGTTGAAGAAAATGTTTCTTCAACAACACCAGCTGAATTAGAGTTAGAATTAAGGCAATCACCAAATGACTATATTTTATTAGATGTTAGGGAAGAATATGAAAGAAAGTGCTTTAGCTTAGGAGGGCTTTCAATTCCTCTTAAGGAATTACCAAACCGCTTAAATGAAATACCTCGAAATAAAAAAATTATTGTATATTGTCAAACAAGCAAAAGAAGTATAGTTGCTTTAAATAAACTAAGAAAGGAATTCAAAGATATAACGTACTTGGCTGGCGGTATAGATGCATACCAAAAATC
>Ga0115012_10002746_pt1 | contig 10335 bp, 9 predicted proteins | sample TroAtlMetagenome_FD_88706 | JGI IMG/M metagenome (GOLD analysis project Ga0115012, IMG submission 88706) | Marine eukaryotic phytoplankton communities from Atlantic Ocean - Tropical Atlantic ANT10 Metagenome | ecosystem: Environmental > Aquatic > Marine > Oceanic | place: Tropical Atlantic Ocean...
AAATAGATAAAAAAACTAAAATAGAAATCATTTCACTTTATGGAAAAAATAAAAAACCTAAACCTGCTGATTTAAGAAACATTGAAATTTTAATTTTTGATCTACAAGATGTAGGTGTTAGATTTTTCACTTACATTTCAACACTACATTATGTTATGGAAGCATGTGCTGAAAACAATATCACATTAATTATTCTTGATAGACCTAACCCAAACTCACATTATATCGATGGACCAGTATTAAATCCAATCAACAAAAGTTTTGTTGGAATGCATGAAGTTCCAATTGTTTATGGGATGACTATAGGTGAATATGCAAAAATGATTAATGGTGAAGGTTGGTTAAAAAACTCAATAAATTGCAAATTAAAAGTAATACCATTAAAAAATTATACCCATAAGTCAAATTATACAATCCCTTTAAGACCTTCACCCAACTTGCCAAACAAAAAATCTATTGAATTATATCCTAGTTTATGTTTGTTAGAACCGACTGTTATAAGTGTTGGAAGAGGAACGGAAATGCAATTTCAAATTTATGGTAATCCTAACTTTCCAAAATCAAAATTTAAATTTATTCCAAAACCAAATTTTGGTTCAAAAAATCCAAAACATAATGGTGTTATATGTTATGGAGAAGATTTAAGAAAAATTAAAAAAATAAATAAAATTAATCTCAAGTGGCTTATAGATTCTTATAATAAATTTCCAGATAAAAAAAATTTTTTTTTCAAAGGGTTTGATAGAATTTCTGGTGATTCATCGTTAAAACAACAAATTATTGCAGGCTGGAATCAGAAACAAATAAGAAGAACTTGGGATAAAAAATTAGAAAAGTTTAAACTTATAAGAAAGAAATATTTAATATATCCTTAATTAAAATTATTAGTTATGGAATATTTAAATATTTATGTGTCTGAAGTGAAATTTTCCATTCTGGATTTTTTAAAACAAAATCAACCAAAAAAGGATTCATCTTCTTCCTTACACTCCATTCTGGTTGTAAAAAAAGCTTACATTTTTTTCTAACTTTTTTAGATTGTGATTTAGCAAAAATAAAATCACTTTTATTATAAACAATAATTTTTAATTCATCTGCAGACTTATAACACTGTTCATTAGGTAATTTGTTTTTTTTAGGTGATAAACAAATCCAATTCCAATACCCGGATAGTGAATAAGCTCCTGAGGTTTCCAAATGAGTCGAAATTCCTAAATCTTGTAATTTTTTTGTAAGTGGTCCCATAGGCCACATTAATGGCTCTCCTCCAGTAATAACAGCAACTTCAGAATGTTTTTTTGCTTTTTTAACTATTTTATTGATATCTGTTGTTGGATGAATCTTAGGGTCCCAACTCTCTTTTACATCACACCAATGGCAACCAACATCACAACCTCCTATTCTTATGAAAAATGCTGCTGACCCTTTATGAAATCCTTCCCCTTGAAGTGTATAAAAAGATTCCATTAATGGCAACTCATATCCTTTATTAACTAATTCCACTTATATTATTTAAATATACGTTCAAATATAATTTATTATAAAATCACATTATATTTTTAAAAAATATAATTATATATATTGCAGAATATATATAATGAAGAATCTTAATCCATTTCATCTAGCCATACCTGTTGACAATCTTAAAGTTTGTAAAGATTTTTATGAAAAAACACTTGAGTGTTCCCCTGGAAGATTTTCAAAAAAATGGGCTGATTATAATTTTTTTGGACATCAATTAGTACTTCATTTTGATCCAAGTAAAAAAAATCCACATCATAATAAAGTTGATGGAAAATCAGTTCCTGTTCCTCATTTTGGAATCGTTTTGTCTTGGAATGAATTTATTATTTTTGAAAAAAAATTAAAGACAAAAAAAATAAAATTTGAAATAGAACCATATGACAGGTTTAAAGGGCTTGCGGGAGAACAAAGAACTATGTTTTTTTATGATCCCTCTGGAAATGCCTTAGAATTTAAATCTTTTAAAAACATAAATCAATTATTTAAAAAATAAAATGTTAAATTTTTTTGAAATTCTATTTGAAAAAGTATTTTCTGAAAAAAACAGAAAAAAAGCTGAAAAGTTTACTCTTTGGTCTTCCATTAGGTTTTATTGGTCATTTAACCCTCATTTATCTTAACTTATATCAAATAATTTTTTTAAAAAATGACATATTATTAAGTAATCCTATTTCTGCCATTTATACCCCCTTTTCAATAATTTTAATTTATGAAATATATCTTCTTATTTTCTTTTTACCAAGATCCTTTACAACATCTGTTTGCAAACAATTTGAAATAATTTCATTAATTCTTATAAGAAGAATATTTGGTGATATACCCAAAATAAATACTAATTCTAATTGGTTTGATAATCAAGAAAATATTAATTTGATCTATGATCTTTTGGGAATTCTTATTTTGTATTTTTTAATTTATCAATTCAATAAATTATCCAAAAGAAGAACCCCTCAAAAAATTTCTTTAAACATTAGTAATTTTATTAAATCTAAAAAAGGTGTAAGTCTAATATTATTACCCGTTTTGATAATAGTTTCTATATTTTCCTTGTCAGATTGGGTTTTTAATAACATTTATTTGTTTAATGAGAATGTATCATACTCCGTTGATGATATAAATTCTGTTTTTTATAATAAATTTTTTGAAATTTTAATCTTAGCTGATGTGTTTATTCTTCTTTTATCTTTTCAGTATACTGAAAAATATAGTCAATTAATTAGAAATACTGGCTTTATAATTTCTACTATATTGATAAGATTATCTTTTTCAGCAACTGGATTAACAAATGTGCTTTTAATTATTTCGAGCGTTTTATTTGGCTTAATTATATTAAAGATTTATGAAAGTTATCAAAAACTTTAATCCTTTCTTTGACATGCTAATAAAGTATTTTTTAATAGCATAGAAATTGTCATTGGGCCAACACCTCCAGGCACAGGAGTAATTGCACTTGCTTTTTTTGAAACGTTCAAAAAATCAACGTCACCTTTAATTGCATATCCCTTTTCTTTAGTTTTATCAATAACCCTAGTAATACCAACATCTATTACGACAACACCTTCTTTTACCATTTCAGTTTTTAAAAACTCTGGAATTCCAAGTGCTGAAATAATTATATCTGCTCTTTTAGTAAAAAACTCCAAGTTTTTTGTTCTACTATGAGTTAAGGTAACTGTTGCATTTCCTTTACCGGACTTTTGACTTAATAAAATACTAATTGGTCTTCCAACAATATTACTTCTTCCAATTACAACACAATTTTTGCCTGAAGTCTCAATATTATATCTTTCTAGAAGTTCAATTATTCCATATGGAGTTGCAGGAATAAAAGATTCCATCTCTAATGCCATTTGCCCAAAATTTGTTGGATGAAAACCATCAACATCCTTTTTTGGATCTATAGACAATAAAACTTTTTGCTCATTAATTGATTTTGGCAAAGGTAATTGTACAATAAAACCATCAATTTCATTATCATTATTTAAATCATTTATATGACCTAAAAGTGATTTTTCACTTATTGAATCATCTAAACGAATAAGAGTAGATTTAAATCCAACATAGTCACAAGCTTTTACTTTACTTCCAACATATGTTAAACTTGCACCATCATTTCCAACAATTATTGCTGCTAAATGAGGTGTTTTTTTATTTGAAGAAACTCTTTTAGAAACTAAATCTTTAATCTCATTTTTAATATCAAAAGATATTTTTTTTCCATCTAAAATCATAAGCTATTATTTCATTCCTTGGAACATTTGCATTAGATGCTGACCCTTTCCAGACTGCATCATTTTCATCATTTTATTCATTTGATTAAACTGTTTAATTAATTGATTCAACTCATCTATGCCTCTTCCAGACCCTTTTGCAATTCTTATTTTACGACTATGGTCTAAAATATTAGGGTTTTGCTTTTCCTTTGTAGTCATTGAACTTATAATCACCTCAATATTTTTAAAAGAACTTTCATCAATATCAACATCTTTCATTTTATTACCAATACCTGGAATCATTTTAGCTAAATCTTTCATATCTCCCATTTTTTTTACCTGTTGTATTTGAGACAAAAAATCATCGAAACCAAATTTATTTTTAGCAATTTTTTTGTTTATTTTTTTAGCTTGTTCTATATCAAATTGTTCTTGAGCTCTTTCGACTAATGAAACAACATCTCCCATTCCTAATATTCTGTCAGCCATTCTATCAGGGTGAAAAACATCAAGCGCAGACATTTTTTCTCCTGTACCTATAAATTTTATAGGCTTATTTACAATGGTTTTGATAGATAAAGCAGCTCCTCCTCTTGAATCTCCATCTAATTTAGTTAATACTACACCATCAAAATTTAAAATTTCATTAAAAGCTTTTGCTGTATTAACAGCATCTTGACCTGTCATTGAATCTACTACAAATAAAGTTTCTGAAGGCTTAACTGCAGAATGTATATTTTCAATTTCTTTCATAAGAACATCATCAATAGCTAATCTACCAGCAGTATCAATAATTATAGTATCACATCCTTGTTTTTTTGCAAAATTCAAACTATTTAATGCGATTTTTACAGGATTTTTTTCATCAACATTAGAAAATATAGGAACATCAACTTGTTTGGCTACAACATCTAATTGATCAATAGCTGCTGGTCTATATACATCACATGCAACCAACAATGGTTTTTTAGAAAATTTCTTTTTTAAGTAAAGGGCTAATTTTCCACTAAAAGTTGTTTTTCCAGATCCTTGAAGACCAGACATTAAAATAATTGAAGGCTTATCATTAATATTAATTTCAGAAGTTTCTGAGCCCATTAAATCCGTTAACTCATCTTTAACGATTTTAATTAGCAATTGACTAGGTTTTAAGCTTGTTAAAACTTTCATACCTATTGCCTTATCCTTAACTTTTAATGTGAAATCTTTAGCTATTTTATAGTTAACATCAGCATCTAAAAGAGCTCTTCTAACTTCTTTTAGTGTTTCAGCAACATTTATCTCAGTTATTTTACCATGTCCTTTAAGGACTTGAAACGCTTTTTCTAATTTACTGCTTAAACTATCAAACATGTTTATTCAAAAATTTTAAGATAATTTATAAACAAAAATAACAATTGAAAAATGATTGCCATCAATTATTTTTATTTGTTTGAAACATTAAAGAAATCACAATAACATGGGGGAAGGTAATGGCAGCTAAAAAAGAAAAAAATAAAGGAAGAAAATAATTTGATTGAATATTAAAAAAATAGTAAAAAGAAAATAATCCTACTATTGCCATTAGCCAATATAAAATTGAAGATTTTACATATTTGTAAATTGATAAATATGAAAAATCACCATATAAATTATTTATTTGGGATTTCAATGATGGCAAACTATGCCATATAATAAAATAAAAAGAGAATGAATATATTAATGTAGAATTAAAAAAAACTAAAGAAAAAAATAATAACAGTGAAATTTCAATTAAAAGAAGATCAATTTTTTTTTTAAATAAAATAATAATTAGAAAAAAAAAGAAAAAAATTAAAAATAAAGTCTGAAAAAAAATACTTTCAAAATTTATTCCTGTAATTTGAAATATAACTTTAGAAACATCTTCATGTTTAATGATAAAAAGTAATAAAAAAATAAGTCCTCCATAAAAAAAATAAAAAAAAGAATTGTATTTGTTTGGTTTTATTTTAGATTCTAAATGCTGTTCACCAAAATGAAAACAACTAACCAAAACAAAAACCAAAAGTGCCAAAGAAGGTAAAAAAAAGAATAACAAACATCCTGTAATAACAGTTAATAAATAAAAAGAAAAATATTTTAATTTATTTAATCTATTGTCGTTATTAGTAAAAGTAGAAATAATTTTTAAATCATTTGCCCCATGAACAATTCCAATACTTAAAATCGAAATTACTCCAATAATATTCTGAATATATTCAGTAGATGAAATTGAGATAATTAATGCCAAAATCGACAAAAATGTATTAAAACGATAATATTTAAACACTGATAATGAGATAATTATAAATTTTATGTTAAAATAATTAGAATATTATTTTGTCAACACTCTTTTTTTGCTAAATTTAGGCAAACAAAACAAATAATTATAATTATGGAAAAAATTCTAAGTTTAATGACATCAGTTCCTGCGATGGCTACTGATGACTATGTAGGGTTTACATTCTTCATAGGTTGTATGGCGATGATGGCTGCATCAGCGTTTTTCTTTCTAACAATGAACTCTCATGATGCAAAATGGAGAACATCTATTTTAGTATCTGGGCTTATTACATTTATTGCCGCAGTTCATTATTGGTATATGAGAGACTACTGGGCTGAAAATGCTACTTCTCCTACGTTTTTTAGATATGTAGATTGGATTCTAACAGTACCTTTAATGTGTGTTGAATTTTATTTAATACTTAAAGCTGCTGGAGCTACTAAAGCTCTTATGTGGAAATTAATTCTACTTTCAACTGTAATGTTAGTAGCCGGTTATTTCGGAGAAGCTGTTTATAGAGACCAAGCTCAAATTTGGGGTCTTGTTTCTGGTATAGCTTATTTTATAATCGTTTATGAAATTTGGATGGGATCAGCTTCAAAATTAGCTGCCTCTGCTGGAGGTGCTGTTCAAGCAGCTCATAAAACTCTATGTAAATTCGTTCTTATAGGATGGGCAATTTATCCAATTGGATTTATGGCTGGAACTCCTGGATGGTATGAAGGAATTTTTGGTGGTTTACAAATGGACGTTATATATAATGTTGGTGATGCTATTAATAAAATCGGATTTGGTTTAGTTGTTTATCAACTAGCTTGTGATTCTAAATAACAATCAACAACTTGATAATAAAAAACGCTCTTTTAATTTAGAGCGTTTTTTTTTACATCCTATTAGGAAGATCTATACCAAGCAATGAGCATCCAGAAAAAATAACTTGAGAAACCTTTTTTGATAATGTAACTCGAAACCTTTTTAATGAAGAATCTTGTGTCCCGACAATAGATAAATTTTGATAAAAAGTATTATAATATTTAACTAAATCATAAATGTAATTTGATATTAATGCTGGACTAAAAAACTCACCAGCTTGATGAATTATTTCGGGATATTGTAATAAATGTTTAACAATATTTTTTTCTCTAATATCTATTTTACTCAAAACATCAATTTCTGTATTATAATTTTCAACTTTGCTCAATAAAGATTTTATTCTTGCATATGTATATTGAATAAAAGGCCCTGTATTTCCATTGAAATCAACTGAATCTTCTGGTTTAAACAAAATTCTTTTTTTAGGATCAACTTTTAAAATATGATATTTTAAAGCTCCCAGCCCAATAATTTTGTACAAATTAGACTTTTCTATATCTGACATTCCTTCTACTTTACCTATTGATTCTGAAACTTTTTTTGCTGTTAATTCCATTTCATCAATTAATTGATCAGCATCAATAACATTTCCCTCTCTACTTTTCATTTTCCCATCAGGCAAATCTACCATTCCATAACTTAAATGGAAAAGAGACTCATACCATTTATAACCAAGTTTTTTTAAAATAAGAAATAATACTTTAAAATGATAATCTTGTTCATTCCCAACAGTATAAACCATACCTTTTAATTCAGGATTATCTTCCTTCCTTTTAAGTGCTGTTCCTAAATCTTGAGTTATATAAACAGATGTTCCATCAGATCTAAGTAATAACTTCTCATCCAATCCCTCATCAGTTAAATCAACCCATATTGATCCATCTTCTTTTTCATAAAAAACTTTTTTGGAAAGTCCTTTTTTAATTAAATCCTTTCCTAATAAATATGTATCACTTTCATAATACAAAGAATCAAAAAAAACACCTAGATTATTATATGTTATTTCAAATCCATTATATACCCAATTATTCATTTTATTCCATAATTCAATAGTAGATTTATCTCCGGACTCCCATAAACGAAGAAGATCTTTTGCTGAAATGAAAATAGGAGCAGATTTGATAGCCTCATCTTCACTCTTTCCCTTATCAATTAATTCATTAACCTGTTTTTTAAAAACTTCATTGTATTTAACATAATATTTTCCAACAAACTGATCCCCTTTAATTCCTGATGACTCTGGAGTTTCATTATTAGAGAAAAGTTTCCAAGCAATCATTGACTTACATATATGTATTCCTCTATCATTTATTATTTGAGTTCTTATAACTTTTTTACCATTAGCCTCTAAAATTTTAGATACAGAGTGCCCTAAAAGATTATTTCTTATGTGCCCTAAGTGTAAAGGCTTATTTGTGTTTGGCGATGAAAATTCTACTATTATTAATTCTGAATCTACATTGCTTTCATTATGACCATAGTTTTCAACTTTATTAAGTCTGTATAACTCATCAATAAAATATTTATCAGAAACAGTAAGATTTAAAAATCCTTTAACTAAATTATATTTAATAATATAATCACTAGATTGTTCTAAATAAATTCCAATTTTTTCACCTATATCATTTAAAGGTATCTTTAAAAATTTGACCAAAGGAAAAATAACTAAAGTTATATCTCCATTAAATTCCTTTCTTGTTAACTGAAATTCTAATTTATCAAGAGTTAAAGAAAACTCAGATTTTAAAAAATATTTAACTATTCTATCAAGCTCATTATATATATTCATTTTTAGCTAATTACTACAATCAAATAAAAATCTTGTTTTAATATAATTATTTTAGGAAATTGATCTTTTAGTATGACCCGTATAAATTTGTCTTGGCCTTCCAATTGGTTCCTTATTTTTTCTCATTTCTATCCATTGAGCAATCCATCCCGGAATTCTACCAAGGGCAAACATAACTGTAAACATATCTGTAGGAATACCTAATGCTCTATATATTATACCTGAATAAAAATCAACATTAGGATATAATTTTCTATCAACAAAATATGAATCGTTTAAAGCTTCATCTTCTAAACTTTTAGCAATATTAAGTACTGGATCATTAATACCCAATTCTTTTAAAACTTGATCCGCTGATTTCTTAATTATTTTAGCTCTAGGATCAAAATTTTTATAAACCCTATGGCCAAAACCCATCAACCTAAAAGGATCTTTTTTATCTTTCGCTTTAGCCATAAATTTTTTAGTGTCTCCACCATCTTTTTGAATCGATTCTAACATTTCTAATACAGCTTGATTAGCACCTCCATGAAGACGTCCCCATAAAGCAGAAATTCCAGCAGAAACCGAGGCAAATAATCCTGCTTGTGATGAGCCAACTATTCTAACTGTTGATGTGGAACAATTTTGTTCATGATCCGCATGTAATATTAATAATTTGTTAAGAGCATCTACAATAATTGGATTTATATCATAATCTTCATTTGGTCTTTTAAACATCATTTGAGTAATATTTTCAACATAAGAAAGGGATGTACTTGAATAATTTAAAGGCAATCCCTTAATTTTTCTATGTGTCCAAGAAGAAAGAATTGGAAATTTTGCAATTAACATTGCAATAGCTTCTCTCATTTCGTAATCTGATTCTACATCAACCGATGAAGGATTAAATGCTATAAGAGCAGATGTTAATGAAGATAATACACCCATTGGATGAGCTGATTTTGGAAAACTTTTTAAAATAGATTTTAGATCTTCATCAACAATTGATTCTTTTTTTATTTCATTTTCAAAGATTAACAATTCATTTTCATTAGGTAATTCACCATAAATTAATAAATACGCTACTTGAACAAAACTAGCTTTAGAACATAATTCTTCAATAGAATGACCTCTATATCTTAATATTCCTTCTTCTCCATTTAAGAAAGTTATACTACTCTTGCATGATCCAGTATTTTTATAACCAGGGTCATAAGTTATTAAACCAGTTTTAGATCTCAAGTTTTGAATATCTATTCCTTTTTCGTTTTCACTTCCCTCAATTATAGGAAACTCATAGTTAGATTCATTATAGCTAATTTTTATAGTTTTACTCATTAAAAAGTTGATTTTTGTAAATGTATCAAATTAAGAGAAGAAAAGAAAATAGAATTAATTTATACTTTCTGATTAATTTAAAATTAAATCTTAAAAACCTTTCTGCCTAAAAACAATGCCTGTTTATTCAAATTTTCTTCAATTCTGAGAAGTTGATTGTACTTTGACATCCTATCACTTCTTGATGCAGAACCAGTTTTAATTTGACCAGTACTTAAAGCTACAGCTAAATCTGCAATTGTAGTGTCTTCTGTTTCTCCAGACCTATGAGACATTACAGAAGTATATCCTGCTTTATTAGCCATTTTAACTGTTTCTATAGTTTCAGATAA
>Ga0115012_10002748_pt1 | contig 10333 bp, 11 predicted proteins | sample TroAtlMetagenome_FD_88706 | JGI IMG/M metagenome (GOLD analysis project Ga0115012, IMG submission 88706) | Marine eukaryotic phytoplankton communities from Atlantic Ocean - Tropical Atlantic ANT10 Metagenome | ecosystem: Environmental > Aquatic > Marine > Oceanic | place: Tropical Atlantic...
AAAATAAACGCAAGCGTAATCGCAAACAACACAATCGCTGTAGGAAATATAGCAGATAACTCTGTGGACGCAACAAAAATAGCTTCCAATAGTATACTTACTCGTCATATTGACGATAATCAAATAGGAATAGACCAACTAAATGTATCAGACGGCTCAGATGGTCAAGCACTCATTACAAATGGAGCTGGCACTTTAAGTTTTAGTACTATATCTAGTGGACTAGCTACAAATGCTGCTGGTTCAGTTACGAGTTCAAGTGCTGGAGATGTTCTTACACTTGTTTCAACAGATGCAGGAGCAGCTCTAGGCCCTGTGCTCAATCTTCATAGAAATTCATCAAGTCCAGCTGATGGAGATATACTTGGTGGAATTAAGTTTACAGGTGAAAGCGGTGGTTCAGGAGCGCATACATATGGTCAGATTCGTATGGAAAACAATGGTGTAACTGATGGCCAAGAACAAGGAAAAATGATTTTTGATATTAGTATGCCAGATGGTGCACTAGCTCAGGCATTTCATGTAGGTAGAACAGAGATATGTGTTAATGAAGACTCAGAAGATTTAAATTTTAGAGTTGAATCAGATAATCAAACTCATATGCTTAATGTAGATGCTGGAAGTGATGCAGTTAGTATTGGAGATGATACTCCTACCACAAGATTTTCTGTGCTTACAAGTGAAACAAATGCTTCTTTGCATAATATTTCTAATAATGGAATGCATGTAGGTAGTACAGATAATACTAATGGATCTCTTACTTCCTCTATATCTATGGGGTATAAATCAGATGGTGCTGAGACCTATAAAAAAGTAGCTCTTGTAACACAGGGAAGAGGTGATGGTGCTGGAAGACAAGATTTTCATATTCTTGTAGATGATGCTGCTGATGGAGGCTCTGCAGAAATAGGAAATAGAAAATTTAGCATAGACTCTCAGACAGGTGCTGTATCTATGTTAGGGCAAGCTTCAGCTTTAATTTACAATACATCAAATCACTCACAGACTGCGGGAGCATCTCAATATACATTCCCCTCTACAGCTTATAATGTAGGAGGTTGTTATAATACAAGTAATGGGAGATTTACAGTAACAACACCAGGAAAATATTTAGTAACTAGTCAACTAGGCCTTAATGCTTCTACAACAGCACAAACATATCTGGCCATGGGGCCAAGACTAAATGATACAGGTACAGTCTTTTTTGGAGGTTGGTCTGTTAAAACAGGTTCAACTAATCAATATGGTGCTCACACTGCATCTGTTGTTATGGATTTACAGGCAAATGACTATTTAGTTTTCTATATTGAACTATCTGCAACAGCTACAGTCTTAGGCGGACCACACTACACTTCCGTAAGTATACACAAATTATCATAGGAGAAAATAATGGATTACACAATAACATTAACAGAAACAGAGAAAAAATCTTTAGAATATCTTACACATGATGTAGATGATTGGATTACGAACGCAGCCAAGGAGAGAGCTAGAATTGAGAAAGAAAAAATTCTTGATTTAAATTTAAAACATTGCAATGCAAATGGTATAACACTAGCTGTAGGAGAAGATGCGCAAGTAACTCAAGCATACACTTTAGGTGTAGTTTCAAAGATGACAGACGACATAAGTCGTCCATAAAAAAACCCGCTATGTAGCGGGTTTTTCGTTTGATGAACCTTCATCGGGTTCTTCAAGAAGCTGTCTCAATCTACTAGTATATCCTTCTCTAGCTAATACTAATCTATCTAACTGTCTCCTTGCGTCACTTTCATCTTGTGCTAAAGCATTTAGCTCTATAACAAAAGCTTTTTGCTGGTCAGTCATATCATTTATAAGATACTTCTTACCATCTATCTCCAATACTGGTTCATTTTGTACTTCTGTTGTCATTTAAATATATCCTGCCAGTTTCCTTGTGTACTAGCCTTAGCATACTCGGTAGCACGGTTTTCAAAAAAGTTGGTATGCTCAACTGCATTTACTTGCATATCAATCCATGGTAAAGGGTTCTCATCACTACTATGAAAGATATTTTTCATACCTAATCCTAGTAATCTTCTATCCGCAATATAGCGAATATACTCTTTTACTTCCTCTGCTTTTAAATCAGGAATATCTGCTTTATCAAAACAAATATCAATAAACCTATCTTCTAGTTCTACTACTCTTTCAGCAGCACAATAGATTTCATACTTTAGTTTATCTGTCCATATCTCTGGATTTTCTGCAATGAATGTTCTGAAAAGTTTAGAAAGACCTTCTACATGAAGAGACTCGTCTCTTATTGACCATGTAACAATCTGTCCCATACCTTTCATCATATTGTGTCTTGGGTAGTTCAATAATATAGCAAAACTACTAAATAATTGTACTCCTTCAGTAAATCCACTATATACAGCCATTGTTTTAGCTATTTCATGTGGATTATTCATATTAAAGTCTGTAAGATAATCATGTTTTTCTGACATAGCTTGTATATCAAAAAACTCTTGGTACATATCATCTGACTTTCCTAATGTTTCTAAGAGTAAGGAATAAGCTTCTTGATGAACTGCTTCCATTGCAGCATAACTTACAAGCATCATTCTTATCTCTGGTTGTTTGAATGTGGGTAGATAATGTTTAGCATATCCACAACACACATCAACATCAGCTTGAGTAAAAAACTTAAATATATTGTCTATAAGTGTTCTTTCACCCTCTGATAATTTTTCTCTATAATCTTTTATATCATCTTGAAGTGGCACCTCTTCAGGTAGCCAATGCATTTGTTGTTGTTTTTTGTAAAACTCAAATGCCCAAGGGTATACAAAAGGTTTATAGTATTCTCTTTCTTCTAATAATTGACTCATATTACCCCTCACACGCCAAACAATCTTCTTGTTCAAAGATTATTTCTCTCTTTACCTGAGAAGATACATTATCAGCACGACTGATAGCTTCACTTCTTAGATAGTATAATGTTTTTAAATTCTTAGCCCATGCTAACATATGCACATTGTGTAAGTCACCCTTGTTTACATCAGGTGGGAAAAATAAATTTACACTTTGTGACTGGCAAACAAACTCTTGTCTCATAGATGCGTGTTCTACAATCCAAGATTGGTTTATTTCTACAGCGGTCTTAAATACTTCTTTTTCATGTGGAGTAAGCATATTAAGATGTTGTACACTACCTTTGTTTGCAACTATACTTTTCCAAGTATCATCATCATTTGCACCATATTGGTCAAGTACTTTCTCTAAATATTTATTTTTATGTAAATGAGAACCAGACTTTGTTTTCTGTGTATAAGCATTTGCTCTAAAAGGTTCTATACTAGGTGATGTATTACCACATATAATAGAACTACTTGCATTTGGAGCAATAGCCAATAAATGTGCATTTCTTACTTCGCAAGAATCATCATCAGGACAAGCACCCCTTTCTACTGCAAGTTTGTGTGTAGTTTCTACTGCTCTTTCTTTGATATGCTTAAACATTTTCATATTCATTGCTGTTGCATACATACCTTCAAAAGAAAGATTTTGTTTCTGTAAATACGCATGAAATCCCATAGCACCTAGTCCAATACTTCTTTCTCTCATTGCACTAAATTTAGCTTTTTCTAGAGAATCAGGAGCATCTTTTATAAATACTGTGAGAACATTGTCTAACATTCTTATTAAATCGGGTATAAATGCTGGTATTTTAGACCATTCATCAAAATGTTCTAAATTTACACTTGATAAGCAACATACTGCTGTTCGTTCTTCATCTGTTGCTAGAGTAATTTCAGAGCAAAGATTACTGTGATTAACTCTTAGTCCCTTTTTCTTTTGAAAGTCTGGTAATGCTTCTTGAACTGCATCTTCAAACATAAGATAGGGTTCTCCTGTTTCCATACGATTCTGTAATAGTTTTACCCACAATGTTCGTGCAGATACTATCTTTTTAACCTGTTGAGTATGGGGGTCAATAAGTTCCCAATCATCATTAAAGTTTGGTTCTTTTGTAGCCTTATAAATTATCTCCATAAAACTGTCTGGTATAACTACACCATGATGTAAGTTTGTACACTTACGGTTGACATCTCCGCCTGTAGGCTTACGAATGTCTAAAAATTCTTCTATTTCAGGGTGACTCATATGTAAGTATGAAGCATAGCTTCCTCTACGAGTTACGCCCTGAGAGAAAGCAAGCATTTCTGCATCTACTACTTTCATAAAAGGTATAACTCCTGTACTTTCTGAGCCTTTTGATGTCTTTGTACCCTGAGCTCTTACAGAACTCCATGTACCACCAATACCACCACCAAAAGAAGATAAATACGCATTTTCTGTATAATGCTCTGTAATACCTTCTCTGCTGTCATCTACATAATTTAGAAAACAACTAATAGGTAAACCTCTTTGTGTGCCACCGTTTGATAATAATGGTGTGGCAAACATAAACCATTGCTTACTAACATAGTCATACAGTCTTTGTGCATGAGCTTCATCATCAGCAAAAGCTATTGCAGCGCGTGCAAAAGCCTCTTGTGGTGATTTTTCGTCACCCACCATATATCTTTCTTCTAAAGTTCTCAAACTGAACTCGTCCAGCAAAGCGTCCTTGCTGTAATCAATCTCTAACTTCATTTAAATACTCCTGTATTTGTGAGGACAAGTCCTCTAAATCCATGTCTGCTTCGATTAGTGCTTGTTCTGAATAACTTTCTAAATCCATAAGTTCAGCATTAAGTAATAATCTGTCTGCGTTTTCATTTAGAGACTGTATAAATTTATACTTACTGTCTATCGGACAAGCATTGTATATATCAAATAAGTCTCCATACTGTTCAATTAATGATACAGCTCTTTTAGGGCCGATACCAGCTATACCAGGAACATTATCTCCTGTATCGCCTGCAAGACATTTGAGCGTTAGATATTTATCTGGCTCAACATCATAATGGTCGTCCCAATTATCAAGTGTAATCTCTTTTCGAGTTACTGTACTAAAACGAGAAACTTTGTCGCTTATAAGTAAGTCCCAGTCTTTATCCGAAGATATTAACCAAATCTCATCTATACCAAAGTCCTCTCTTTTTCCGACTATCCAGGCTGCTAAATCATCAGCTTCTAGCCCATTCTGTCGAACTGTCAAATGTCCTCTACTTTTTAGTTGTGTAAAGGCATTACTAAACTCGCCCATAAATTGTTCGAATTCTGCTTTTTCTTGTTCGGTTTGCTCCGCATATTTATCTTTCCGATTTGCCTTGTAATCGGGGTATATATTTTTTCTGTAGGTACTGCCACCATCAGCAAGTATTATAATGTTTCCACAGTTATAAGACTTTGCTAGACTTTCTACGGTTCTTACATAGTCGTGTTTGTATTCAAGTTGTCGTGAGTGTTTCCACCTGAACGCGACATTCAGTCCATCAACTATTAATAAGTTCCCATTCTGGATCGGGTTCCCAAGGCTTGAGAAGGTTATTGCCATTTGTAAATTCTATTCGTTCGTTTTCTAGCCACTTTTCTGCGTTCATTATATATGCACCGAGCCAGTTTATGTACATATATCTCTTTTCTTTTATTGGTTCTCTTGTTGTTGCAACATACCAATTTGCATAGTTTTGTTTCATAAATAGTAAAGGCTCTTGTTCCATATCTTGAGCCTGACTAATTGCTTTATTCCACCATACCACAAAATTATTACTTTTTTGTGTAAATATTTTATGCGAGAAACCCATATCCCTATAGTGTTTTACTTCTATAAGGAATAGGTTATGTTTCTCTAACACATACAAATCTCCTTTAATTTTACCACTACCACTTCCTGGTGTCTGAATAAAATCTAGATTAGTATGTCTCTTGAGCATTGCTGCTACTTCTTTCTCTGCTTTTGTTCCTTTTTGTCTTGCGTTTACCATAATTTTTACAATGTGTACAAGTAGTGCCTACAGGCACATAGATTGTACGGTTAAGAACGGGACACTCGTGTAGCACGAATGTGTCCACTATTCCAGTCTGCTTATATTGTCCTCTTTTATTACTTCTATTTTAGCAAGAAGTGGGTGAGTCCAGCCGTGAGATACTAAATATGTATTTAGTTCTTCTCCGAGTAATATTTCTACTAGCTTTTCTTTTCCTTCTTCGTCAAGTACACTAATTATTTCGTCAAGAAACAATGTGTTGATACGAGAGCTAGATATACTACTCATTAGCTTTCTTATAGCGAGTAGTGTCGCAGTATTTACTCTTGCAAGTTCACCACTTGAAAGTGCTAGAATATCTACTACTTTTGCGTTATCTGTAATCTCTACATTTAACTTATCGTTTGTAACAACAAACTCTAAACTGAATCTACCTGCAGAAAGCTCTGCAAGATAGTCATTCGTTATTTCTTCTAGGTCTTTTACTAGATTTTCAATCTTATAGGCTAACAATCCGTTTGTGGAGAAAGCTTTCTTCAATATCTCTAAGTGTGTTGCTTTCTCTTCAACTTGACCTAATGCCGCGACAATTTCTTCCAGTTCTTTCTCAAAACCCTCCGTTTGTTCTTGTATGATTGAGAGGCGAGTATTATGGCGTTCTGCCATCATATTCTCATTGCTCACTCTTTCTATATCAGAACGAATATTTGAGATTTTGGAAGAAAGTTCGTCAATTTGGGAAGACAGGTCATCTCCGTCTAAAATTTGAGAAGGTAGACTACTATCCCAATCTCGAATACAACTTTCGTATTCTCGCTGTTGGTTGTTTCGAATTATAATTCTTTTATTATGTTCGTTACCTCTCTCAAGTTCTTCTTCGATATCTTCTTCCGTATCTACGCCATGTGTAATAGTTCGCACATAGCCCATTCGAAGTTCCTCCATCTTGTTCCAATCTATTTCCTGTTCGCAGGTAGGACACACGCCCTCAAGTTCCGAGATTTTATCTAAGTGCGCTTGAGCATCAGACATTTGGGCACGAATAGTGCCAAGTTTCTGCAGCTTAGCGTCAAGATTAATCTCCTCTCCTTTGTAAAGCCTGTGTTCACTTTTTTCGAGTTCGTCAAGTTGTTCTTTGATAAAATTATTATCTATAATTTTTTTATTTTTTTCAGAGATTTTTTCAAAATCGCCTCGTAATCTCTGTAAATCTTCTTCGTCTTTTTCTGAGTATTTTGGTAAATTTATTATTGGAAGTATGTCTATACTCTCCAATTTATTTTCTTCTAACCATTTTACTATTGTGTCAGATTTACTGTTGAGGCTGTTGACTTCAAATGAAATCTCTCTTGCAGCTTCCTTGAATATTTCAAAGAATTCTACATATTCTTCTAGCTTTAACAAATCTATAAGAAACTTTTTTCTATTTGTATCTGTCGCAGTTAGAAACTGTAATGATGTATTCGTGTTCTGATACACGAGTTGGGTAAAAGTCTTAAAATCTAAACCGAGTACTTCTTGTACTGTTTTGTATGTATTTGTAGCTGTGTGGCTAGAAATATCATCACCATTTTTATAAAGTTTACATTTTATACTTGCCTTACGAGTTACATCAATCTCGTACTCATCTTCGTCTACTGAGAATGTTATATTTATCCAGTAACCTTGGTTTATGAACCTGTTTTGTATCTCCTGTTTCTTAATACCTTTTGAGTTCTTATTAAATAGTACCTCTTCGATAATAAGTGGAATGGAAGACTTACCTTGTCCATTTGTGCCAACGAGTTGGGTAAGGTTACTATCATTAAGGTTAAGAGTGTTGTCTTTACCATAACTAAAACAATTATCCCAGCTGAGCGTCTTTAGAGTAATCATTAAACACCCCCATAATTTGTTTTACTTTGTCATCTGTTAAATTAAGTATAGCACTCATGTACTCTACCAGTTCTTCCTCTATAGTTAGATTCTTGAGGTTAAGAGTAGCCTCTGAGCTTCTCTTGACTACTTTCTTGTCGAGAAGCTCAGAGTTTTTAACATTTGCTAAATCAGCTACATCTCCTTCAATCTCATAAATAGTATGATGGAACATGGTGGGTTGCATATCGTTTTCGTTATCAACAGTTTTCCGAAGAAGCTGTGGTAAAGTGAACTCGCCCCATTCCCATGTGCTGTCATCATTAATTAAAAGATATCCTGTTTTGACAATATCTCTGTGAAAAGATGTTGTCATAGGAGAGCCTGGATATACAATGTTTCTCTGCGTATTGGAGTGGCTATGTAAGTCACCTGCAAAAACTACAGGAAAGTCATTGAACCTATCAAGGTCGACCTCAGGAGTCACATGAGGGGGTATTTCGCCCCTTACATGTGTGTATAAAGGTTTGTTGAAATTGCACTTTTCTATAGAACCTTTTTTATGCAAATCTGCATATGGGAGTATTGTTCCCCATTCATATTCTTTAGTTTCATCTATAATTTCAACGAGAGGGTTTACATCAGATGTGGCTCTCTTCAAGTTAGAAAAGAAAGTTTTATTCTTCTTCGTAGCTTCATGGTTGCCATCAAAAATGATGGTAGGAACTTTTATACCTTTAATAAAATCAAAGTATAATGTAAGCTCGTCCATTGAAGGTACTCTATCAAATAAATCTCCACCTATAATATGCAAGTCAACATCTTCTTCTAAGTCATAAATAGCTTCGAAGAACATTTTATATCGTGAACAAGCCCAAGGTAAGGGTACATTTTTTTGACCAAGTTTTATATGCCAGTCTGCTGTAAATAAAATCATGCTACAAATTTGTCTCCAGGTTGCCATGAACACCCTGTAAGACCGCCAGCTTTCAAAGCTTGTAGCGTTCTTAGCACTTCATTTGCATTTCTTCCTGTATCTAATGCATTTACTGATACATGTTGGATTACTCCGTCAGGGTCAATTATATAAGTTGCTCTGAAAGGTACTCCATTTTCGGGATCAACTATACCTAATTCGTTAGAAAGGTATAATCCACAATCCGCAGCAAGAATATGCCTAATATGTCTAATATCAGGATTATGTTCTTTCCATGCGAGTTTACAATATTCGTTGTCTCCACTAATGCCTATGACATCAGCTTCACCAACGATGTAGTCCATATCTGCTATTTCAGTTGGACAAATAAAAGTAAAATCCTTTGGGTAAAAATATACCACAGTCCATTCATTCAATAGAACATCTATGTCAATGATATCGTTTTCATCATTAACACCTGCCATTGAAAAGTTTGGAAAATTTTCTCCTACTCCTATCATTGTATTCTCCTAAGATATAGAAAACTCATCATCTACATCTGAAGGGGCTTCTGCTCCATCAGCTGGTTGAGTTACTCTTTGTAGAAGCTCAAGCTGAGCATCTGGGGTTGGTCTTGCAAGGACGTCGTCCATTGAACGCAAGTCAGCAATAGACTCTTTCTCTGCGTCATTCAATGGTCTTGGTTTGCACTTAAGTGCTTGTAGCCTATACTCTACATTGAAAGCCATAGGCCCAGTTTTAACTCTCTGGAAGTGAACGTCCCAACCTGTTTCAGGGTCGGTAGGATCGCCTAAATCTTCAGCGGCAACCATTATCTGTTCCATGAGTTTTTTCTTAAGGTTGACAACTTTAACATTGCCATCAGCTGGGTCAATAGCTTGAATTGCATATGCCCAACCACATTTTAGTTCAGGAAAGAACTCTCTTACATAGTCCTTTTCCTTGTTGTTGAATGTTTCTGTATCTCTGTCGAAAGCAAGACATTCCATAGGAATATTCTTACCATTTTCGCCTTTGATCCAATAAACATATCTTGGTAGTATGTCGCCTACTAGACGGAAAATATTATCTCCTTCTTTGTAGGTATACTGGTCGATTGAGGACTTTTTAGCTGCCCCCGAAGCTTGATTAAATTTTAATGCCATTATGTTCTCCAATTAGCGTTATCTTCAAATAAAAAATGTACTAGACCATTCTCTATTCGAAGCAATCTGTTGCGATTTACTATCGTTTCATTGACAGGTAGATGTATCAACTCTAGTGTTGTCTGCCCTGTTCTTCTATAATCGAAATAATTACGGTACGAAGCAACTGCCACATACTCGGCAGCTTCTTTGTTGCTGTAATATCTTCGTTCAGCCAGAAGCTGTCTCGGATTTAACAGAAAGCTCTGCCCGAGAAAACTTTTCCCAAAATACTTATAGGTTTTGTCTTTACGACTGGCTGGAATTCTCTTGTAAGTCAAGAGGTGGATAATAGTGAGAATTGAAACACTATCGCCTTTCGCTTCTCTATTTATCTTTTCCCAATTATATTTTATCATATATTATAACAAATTTTGAAACTCTTGTCAAGACATATTTTTCGGAGGTGCTTACAGGGTTGATATCTCGTACCCTTGTTTAATATAGTAGCCTGT
>Ga0115012_10002750_pt1 | contig 10331 bp, 7 predicted proteins | sample TroAtlMetagenome_FD_88706 | JGI IMG/M metagenome (GOLD analysis project Ga0115012, IMG submission 88706) | Marine eukaryotic phytoplankton communities from Atlantic Ocean - Tropical Atlantic ANT10 Metagenome | ecosystem: Environmental > Aquatic > Marine > Oceanic | place: Tropical Atlantic Ocean...
ACCAATTGGTTTAGAGTTAGTTTATTTAAGCGGTTATTATGAAATGATTTTTGGAGCTATGTTATTGATTCCAATGTTTAGAAAAATAGCAGGCTATGGGCTAATCTTACTTTTAATTGCTGTTTACCCTGCAAATTTATATTTAGCTTTCTATGAAGAACCTCAATTGTTAATAGGAATCAGCGCTTTTGCTGCCTCTTGGGTACGGCTACCAATTCAATTTATATTTTTAGGGCTTGCTTACTGGCATGCACAGGAGACTAATTAAAGTATAGCCAAGGAATAGAATAAGCGAGTGTTTTTCGATATCCAAATGATATTTCAAATGCAGTACTTTCATTATTTAATGCATCTTCAGCTATAGCTGCATTTTTATTGTATTTAATATTTAAACTAAAACTACCATATTTTTTATGATTCCAAATCATTCCAGCAGATGGTATAATAGTTTCAGTTTTAGAGTTTGGAGCTTCTTCCTCACCCCAATAACCTACTTCTGTATTTAAATATGCAAATCCAAGACTGATTCCTTTTGGAATCCAAGTTTTTTTTGATTTTGTGGCAAATAAAAAAGAGCCAACCCCAATATAGTTAGCCCCAGGTAAATAGCCATAGTCACTTTCTTTTAATGGTTTGATATAATTTAATGTTATACCATAAAATGAAGGTTCGAACCAATTTTTTGTTTTTCTTTTTATATAATATTGTAATTCAAAATTTGTTTTATAACAACCATCACTCATACTAAAATGTCTATGCTCATTTAAAGATGTTCCATCTATGTCTTGTTTGAACGGACTTTCTGTAAGTACACTATTAGATGGGATAATAATCCCAGATCCTAAAAATATTCTTGAACCTGTTCCAATCCCTGCATTTGTTAATAAATATTTTAGATTAATTGAAGCATCTCCAAAAGCACTTCCAATAGCATTTAAAAATGAATCTAATGAGTCTTCATCTCTATGATGGTCACTGTCATCGCTTCCCATCCAATCCATACTTCTTATACCTATAGCTTGTTGATAGTTGATGTTTAGATAATCAGATAGCCCTAAAGTGATAGTGGGAGTGATTAAATGAGTTACTAAATTTCCTAAATGTTCAAAATCTTCACCTGGGATTGCATCATGGGACCAATCAATATATTGATAGTTATAGTTACTTGAAACCATAATTTGTCCAGCCCATAAGCCAATTCCGTTGTCTGCACTACCAACTGGTAGTGATGGGTTCGCTCACAATGCTCATTGGGGATACAAATTGAAAGATATAATTATTAGGAAAGCATATATTAATTTCATAACATAATTTATGAAAAGAATACTTATTTATCTAATTTTCTCAATATCAATAGTCATAGCAACCATACCAGAACGTAGAGTAATAGCTGAATGGGAACCTGCAATAGGTACAATGATTCGTTGGCCTCTTGGCATACCATCTGATTTAGTAGTAGAACTTGCAAGTGATGATATTTTATATGTTCTAGTAGAAAATAGTGTTGAGCAGTTTTCTGCACTTAGTTCATTTAATTCTTGGGGGGTAAACACCTCAAATGTTGAGTTTATATTTACAGAAACTTATAGTCATTGGACACGAGATCATGGTCCAGAGTTTATGATTGGTGAAAATCATTGGGAGGTTATTAATCAACGTTTTAATGGTTACCCTGAAAATTATGGATGTGATAATGATTCTGCAGGTGATTGTGATGAGAATATGATAATAACTGATTGTGTGGGTCAAGAATTTTGTAATAATGATACTCCTTATCAAGAATATGATTGTTATGTCAATAATGATTTATGTGAGGATTTTAATGGCGATGGTCAAATTAAAGATTGGCTTGGAGATGGATATTGTGATGATGGATCTTGGGGACCAAATTTTATGTGCGATGAATATAGCTTTGATTGCGGAGACTGTGGGGGTGAGATAATTGATGAAAATGGTTATTGTGATAATAATTTAAATACAGTAAGAAGAATTGACTTTGAAGGTAGGCCTGTAGATTCTCAGTTTAGAGGATGGGCTGAAGATGATGATACTAATATTGATTTTGCCAATCAATTAGGTTGGGATATAAAGGATTTAGATTTGTATTGGACTGGTGGTAATTTTATGACAGATGGTTATGGAATGGGATTTTCAACACAGCTCATGGTTAATGAAAATGATATTGAAAATGAAGTATTTAAAGAAATTATGAATCAGGAATTATATTTTTCTGATTATTATATATTTGATAATCCTAATGAGATTAGCATTCAACATATAGACTGCATGGCTAAGTTAGTTGATTCTGAAACAATCATTATTAAACAAGTTTCTCAGGATAGTCCAGAATATGAATGTATTGAAGATTTTGCAGAATCTTTTTATAGTTTAAATACATTTTATAATAGGCCATTTGAAATTAAGAGAATTTATTGTCCTGAAGTATCTGGTGGGCCATGGGAGAATAATCCAGTTGCAGCTTATACTAATTCTCTAATATTAAATAATAAAGTATTAGTACCTAAATATGGTATACCTGAAGATGAAATGGCTCTTCAAGTCTTTAAAGAAGCAATGCCAGGGTATGAGGTTATTGGTTTTGATCCTTTAAATATTGATCCTTGGTATGGTGAAGATGCGCTACATTGTCGAACAAAAGGTATTTTTGATCCACAAATGATTCATATCTCTCATAAATCAATCAGAAGTGATGAAATATTTAGTAATGATATTGAGATTATAACTGAAATTATTGATTATAGTCTTTCTGATTTAGAATCAGTTAAAGTACATTGGAAATATAGTGCTGAAGATGGTCCTTATAGTCAATTTGATCTGAATTATATATCAGATAATATTTATTCAGCTGTATTTCCAGAAATTAATTCAAATGCAGAAATTGAATATTTTATTGTTAGTACAAATTCTATGGGTAATACTGCATCTCATCCAATAGCAGGTTGGCATACTTTTATTTTAGATAGTTTATATGGTGATATTAGTGGTGATAATCAAATTAATATTCAAGATGTAATTTTGTTAATCAACTATATTTTATCAGGCATCTATGATGATGTAGCTGATTTTAATTTAGATGGTCAATTAAATGTTCTTGATGTTATTGAATTAGTAAATTTAATTCTTGATAATTAATATGAAAAAAATCATTATCTATTTATTATTTAGTATTATTTATTCTATCAATTTTAGTGAAGATATTTCTCAAATTATTTATAATAATTGTACTTCATGTCATCGTCCAAATCAAATTGGTGCTTTTTTGCAATTACAAAGCTATCAAGATGTATATAATAATAGAGCATTAATTGCGTATGTAATTGGAGGAAATGATGAAATGAGACATGATAACCCTATCATGCCGCCATGGCCTCCAGATAGAGAGTATAGCACACTTCTTGACGAAAGATTTTTAGAGGACGATCAAATTCAATTAATATTAGATTGGATTGATATAGGGGCGCCTCAAGGAAACCCAGAACTTGAATATCCAATTCCAGAATTTCCTGATGGTTCTACGCTTGGTGAGCCAGATTTAGTGTTTGAAATGGAAGAATCTCATTTTGTAGAAGGAAATTATCAGGATGATTATAGATGCTTTGTTTTTTCACTTGATAATGAGGAAGAAATAGAAATGTCTGCAATTGAATTTCGTCCTGGCAATAGAGAGGCTGTCCATCATGCAATTATTACATATATACCCCATGGTGATGCTGATTATTTAGATAATCAAGATAATCAATATGGATATGAGTGTTATGGAGGTTTTAATTTAAATACTACGACTGATTTGATTGGTGGATATGCTCCTGGTTTATCTAGCTTGGAATATCCTGAAAATATTGGTCGAACTATTCCTGCTAATTCAGATATTATTGTACAAGTTCATTATGCTCCTCTTTTAACAGACCAAGAAGATTTATCTTCAATTAATTTATTTTTTAAAGAAGATTCTATAGAAAGAGAAATTGATCAATACATTTTTGATTACTGGGAATTTGCATTACCACCAAATCAAGTCACAACTATTACAAGGAATTTATATATTCAAAATGATATAAGTATGGTTAATATTTTACCTCATTGTCATTTGTTGGGTCAATCATGGGAAATATATGCAACCTCTATGGATTTTAATGACACTATTCCAATTATTAGAATTCCAGAATGGGATTTTGATTGGCAAAGCTTCTATTATCCAGAATATTTACTTAAAATACCTAGTGGCTATACTATTACTGCTACTTGCACATATGATAATACATCTAATAATCCGAACAATCCTAACAATCCACCACAATGGGTTTATCCAGGTGATGGAACTAATGATGAAATGTTTTTTATACCAATAGAATATCTTGTTTATCAAGAAGGTGATGAAAATATTTATTTAGGAACAATAGATGACTGTTCTATAGTAGGTGACATTAATGATGATGAAGGTTTGAATGTTTTAGATGTAGTACTTTTAGTTAATATTATATTAAGTAATAGTGAAAATGTATGTTCAGATTTAAATTCAGATAGTATTATTAATATATTAGATATTGTTTTATTAATTGAAATTATTTTAGGATAGATGAAAAATTTTATAGTTATATTTTTATTTTTTACTGTTTTATTTTCCAAAGAAAATAACATTAATGCTGGCCCTATGGTTGGCTATTCTGAAAAAGTAGAAGTTGCTTTATGGATTCAAACAAATACAGAAGCAGATGTGAAGTTTTTATATTGGGATGTTAATAATCCTAAAGTAATATTTGAGACAGATTCAAAAACTACAGAAAAATCATCTGGTTTTACAGCTACATTGATTGCTGATTTAGTACAACCAGGAACAATTTATAATTATCAACCAATCATCAATGGAAATAAAATTAAATTTGACTATAAATTAGAATTTCAAACTCAAGAGCATTGGGAATATCGAAAAGATGCTCCTGATTTTTCATTTTCGATTGGAAGTTGTGCCTATACTAATGAAATAGAAAAGGATAGGCCTGGAAAAAGTTATGGTGGAGATTATTTCATTTATAAAAATATTCTAAATAAAAATCCAGATTTTATGCTTTGGCTTGGTGATAATGTTTACTTTAGAGAACCAGATGCTTCAAGAACAGGGGTGTATCATCGTTATACTCATGATAGAGCTCTTTCAGATTTGCAGCCACTTCTTGGCTCCGTCCATCATTATGCAATATGGGATGATCATGATTATGGTCCTAATAATTCAGATAGAAGTTTTATACATAAAAATTTAACTCTTCAGGCATTTAAAGATTTTTGGGCTAATCCATCCTATGGTATTGAAGATAATGGTGGTATTACTACGCAGTTTAAATGGTCAGATGTTGATTTTTTTCTTCTTGATAATCGTTTTTTTAGGACCCCCCAAAACAGAGAATACATTTATAAAGAAATTTTAGGTGATGATCAAGTTCAATGGCTTATAGATGCACTTTTAAATAGTAAAGCACCGTTTAAGATTATTGCTATTGGAGGACAATTTTTAAATTCTGAAAAAGTATTTGAAAATCATATTAATTGGGAAGATGAACATAATAAAATTTTAGATTTAATTAAAAAAGAAAAAATAGAAGGAGTTATATTTTTATCAGGTGATAGACACTTTTCAGAAGTATCAAAGATGGATAGATATGACGCTTATCCACTATATGATTTTACTGTATCACCATTAACGTCAGGTTTTTGTGATATTTGTAAAAACGAGAAAAATAAATATAGAATAAATGAAAGTGGAGTATTTCAAAGAAATTTTGCAGTTTTTAAAGTTTCGGGTGCTACTAAAAATAGAACTTTAGATTACACTATATTTAATAATAAAGGTGAAGCATTATGGAATTACACACTTCACGAGGATGATTTAAAGTATGGAAAATAGTGTATGGTCAAAAGATTATCAGAGTGCAAAACAAAAATTTCATAATTGTATAGATTCTTTAAGATCTAAAAACATTAATGTATCTCATGATGAGCTTAATATTAATGAATTAGATCCCTATGGTAATGATTTACTTATAGATGTTGTGTGGATAGGTGATTCTAATGCTGAAAAAGTTTATATGTCAACTTCTGGTATTCATGGTGTAGAAGGTTTTGCAGGCTCTGCAATTCAATTAACTTTACTAAACAACCTTAATGAAATTCCAAAAAACACAGCATTTATTTTTGTTCATGTTTTAAATCCTTGGGGAATGTCATGGATTAGAAGAGAGAATGAATCTAATGTAGATTTAAATAGAAATTTTCTTACTAATGATGAGCCTTACAAAGGTTCTCATCCTCATTATGAAAAACTTGATCCAATAATTAATATTAAAAAATTACCTCAAAAAATAAATTTATTTAATATTAGAATGTTAATGCATGGATTAATCCATGGACAAATAAAAACTAAACAAGCTTATGCTGAAGGACAATATGATTTTCCAAAAGGGCTTCATTTTGGGGGCGATAAATTAGAGAAAGGTCCTAGACACTTTATTGATTGGCTCACAATTAAGTTAGTTAATGTTAAACGTTGCGTTTGGATTGATTTACATACAGGTTTAGGGGAATCTGGTGAAGATGCATTATTAGTTGATTTATCCCCTGATGATAAAAAATATATTGAATTAGAAAATCAAGCATTTGGTCATAGGATTGCTAGTTTAGATCCTAAGGCTGGTGTAGCCTATAAAATTAGAGGTGGAATGCAAAAGGGTACGGAATTACGCTTTCCAAATATAAATTGGACTTCAATCACACAAGAGTTTGGTACAATACCAGGTGTAAGTGTTATTCAATCATTGCGTTCAGAAAGTAGTTGGAATCATTATAGCAATAAAGAAGGTTTAGATTTATTAAATCATTGGAGTAAAAAAGATTTATTAGCTGCATTTAGACCTTTTGATAATAATTGGGAAAATAAAATTATATCAAGAGGCGATACATTCTTCAATCAAACTCTAAGATTTTTATTAAATTAGATATTAATTTTTTTTAAGATAGGTATTGATAAAAATCGTAAAAAAATAGATATCATCATTGATATATGTATTGGAGTTAAATTAAAATTTTCACCCAATTGATTAATATAGTTTGATTCAACGATTAATCCGGCTAAAATTCCTCCTAAAAGAATAGCTGCTCCCCTTATAAAAGTTACTACAGCTGAAAAATGAATTACGTCTTCTTTTTTAGAAATTTTATATAATAAATTAAAAGATGAGAGTGTATAAGCTGAAAAACAAACTCCAGCTAAGATAGATACTATAAAAGTTGCTATAATTTGTGTTTGATCATCTAAATAATATAATAGTATCCATGGAATAGGAAGGACAACAATTATATAGGTAGATATTTTTAAAACCTGATAATCTCCAATACGCTCACATAATTTTCCAAAATAATTAGAACTTGCAAAATTAGATACTTGCCACAACGTCATATTAATTGTATAAATAAAAACACTTAGTTCCATAGTTCTAAGCATATATATTGAAAAAAGTGGCCCAAAAAACATAATTGAAAAGTTTATATATGAACTAAATATAATGTAATAAAAACTTTTGTTTTGTTCAGATATTAAGTTTTTAAAGGAGTATATATATTCAAATAAGTTTTGTGTTTCTTTTTCTTCAAAGTTAAATTTTTTATTTAAATAAAAGGCTGATAAAGTGCGCCCTAAAAATGCAGCAATGAAAATTATAGCAAACCCATATAACATATTTTCATTAAAAAAATCTAATACATAACCTGCAATTAAGGTTGCAAGAAATGATACAAAGCCAATGATTCTATTTCTTTTTCCAAAATATCTAGCTCTGATTCTTCTAGGTACAAAATATCCCATCCAAGCTGTCCATGCAGGTTGAATTACAGTACCAATTGTCCAATATATACAGCTCCAGATCAATACGTATTTATACGTAGGTTTATAAAAAAGCAATAAAACAAGTATAACCCAAAGTATTGCCTGAATATATGACATAGTCACCACAAATTGCTTTAGATCTTTGAATTTGTTTTTAATAGAAGCAGAAAATAATTGGAAGCATGAACCAATAAATGGAGGAAAAGAACTTAAAAATGAAATTTGAAATGCAGAAAATTGGAGAAAAACTGCGCATGCTGATAAAAAGGTTTCACCTCCACCATACATAATTGCCCAAAAGCTACCTTCTATAGTAGATAATTTTAGGTTCTGTTTTACTTTCCCTTTTTTCATTAAAATATAATTAAATATGCAGTATAATAACATGCATACCCTAATAAAAATCCTATTAAAGAATCAGAAAGATAATGTACGCCTAGAAAAACTCTAGATAATCCAACTATAATAGGCCAAAAAATCAAAAAGCTTAATCCTTCAAATATAGTCATTGTAATTAATGCGCTTATCATAGTTCCTGATGCATGTCCTGATGGTAAACTATATTTGTCTGGAGGCTTAACTAATGCCTTTATATTTTGATGTGCTTCAAAAGGTCTATCTCTTTTTATTGTATTTTTAATCAGAAAATAAATAGGATACTGAAAGCCATAAGCGATTAAACCCATTTTTATTGCATCAAGGCCTTTATCAGTATCAATTAGAATACTTATAATAGCATATAATATATACATCCACCATTCACCTGTGAATGTGAATATTCTAAAAAAATAAAATATTAATTTATTTTTGATTGCTAATTTATTTAGCAAAAGAGATATATATTTTTCAAATCTATTCATTTTGTAATACAATGTAAAAATAATTGTCTATTTCACATATATATATTAGTTTGAAATACTAATAAATACTCAAATATATTATTATTTTAAGGATATTCATCAAATGAAAAATATTATCATACTTACTTTAATTCTTTCAAATCTTTTTTCTTATGAAATTTATAAGGAAATTAAGATCAATAATGCTGATGATCAGCTGATATCTACTTTAAATGAACTACAAGTTGATTTAGATCATGTTCATTTAGAAAATGATAATTCTATACAATTTGCTATATCTCAATCAGATTTATCTAAAATAGAATCATATAATATTTCTTATACTCTTATTCATGAAAATTTAGAAGAATTTTATGCTTCTCGACTTACTAATGATATGGAATCTAGAGATTTTGAATATGGTTCAATGGGTGGATACTATACTTTTGATGAGATTGTTCAGAATTTAGATGAATTACATGAAGATTATCCAAATTTAGTTGCAGAAAAAATTTCTATAGGACAAACTTTAGATGGACATGATATATGGGCTTTAAAAATGAGTGATAATCCAAATATAGATGAAGATGAAGCTGAAGTCTTATATACTGGCCTTCATCATGCTAGAGAACCTATGAGTTATATGAATTTATTTTATTATATGAATTGGCTTGTTGAAAATTATGGTACAGACCAAATGGCAAATAATATTTTAGATAATAGAGAGTTATGGTTTATTCCTGCTATAAATGTTGATGGATTATTGTATAATCAGCAGATAGCTCCAAATGGTGGAGGTATGCAAAGAAAAAATGGACGTGAGACTTGTAATGGGGGAGTAGATGGAGTTGATCTAAATAGAAACTATTCTTTTATGTGGGGTTTAGACAATCAAGGTTCTAGTCCAGACGGTTGTGATGAAACTTATAGAGGCAATGGCCCATTTTCTGAACCTGAAACAGCCGCTATTGAAGCTTTTGTTGCACAACATGATTTTCCAGTAGCATTTAATTATCATAGCTATAGTAATTTACTTTTACATCCTTTTGGATATACTGAACCTAATCCAATGGATCAGGAAGATATAGATACTTTTACTGAGCTTGGCGAAGAATTAGTAAGTGTAAATGGATATTTATTAGGTACCGGTGTTGATATTTTGTATGCTGTAAATGGAGAAGCTTGTGATTGGATGTATGGGGTACATGGAATTTTTGCATATACGCCTGAAGTTGGTTCTAGCCAAGATGGATTTTGGCCTTCTACAAATCGTATTATCCCATTATGTGAAGAAAACTTATATGCTAATCAGTATCTTGCTTTATCGGCAGGTTCAAATTATAGCTCTGATATTAGTGTTCAAGATGAAACTTTCATCCAAGGAGAAAGTTATCCTTTAAATATTTTAATTAAAAATACTGGGTTAAGCTCATCTTCAGGTGATGTTCAAATTGATATTTTATCATCTGAAAATTTGATATTCGAATTATCTGAAATTACAGCTGGAGATTTAGATGCGGGTGAAGAATTAGATTTAGGAAATATTACTTATTTTGAAGTTTCACAATCAACACCAGAAGGTTCTATTGAAGAAATTA
>Ga0115012_10002751_pt1 | contig 10330 bp, 8 predicted proteins | sample TroAtlMetagenome_FD_88706 | JGI IMG/M metagenome (GOLD analysis project Ga0115012, IMG submission 88706) | Marine eukaryotic phytoplankton communities from Atlantic Ocean - Tropical Atlantic ANT10 Metagenome | ecosystem: Environmental > Aquatic > Marine > Oceanic | place: Tropical Atlantic Ocean...
AGCTGCTCGAACAGTACAGAAGGAAGTTTTTGCAGAGCTGGGAGCACTATATTTATCTAACCCTCGTCTGTTAAAATTGCAGGCACCGAATGCGTATGAAGTAATCAGGACTGTAAGAGACAATCCTGAATTGCAAATAGGAGAAGTTACAGATGCAAGAGATCAAGCTAGTCCCGCCGAAGTGGGGGCCGAAGGTGTCGGAGTACAAGGCGAAGTTCAAACACGCCCCGTCAGCCGAGGATCTGAAGTTCAAGACGGCGGAAGAGTTGGAGATGATGGCGGAAGTAGCGTTGAGACGGAACAAGTCGATAGAGGACTGGGAGTCGAGGCCACAACGACAGACAGGGACAGTGACGGACGGCTGGTACAAGAACAAGAGTTAACTCCTGAGACACAAACCCCTGCTGCCAAGATAGAAGACTTTGGAGAGAAGTTAGGCGGCGCTATTAAAGATCAATACGCTAGATTCAAAGACGCACTAGCCAACGAAGAAATAGACGCAGAAGCAGTTCCTCTAAGTAAATCATTCCCCGTTCCTCCTTATCAAAAGCTTGCAGAAGCTGGCGCAGACAAACAAGTATTAACAGCAACAGCGATGATAAGAGGTCTGATTGGTACTAAGCCTAAATTAAGGAATAAACTCAGGGTATGGGCGAAGGACGTTAATACAGCCAAAGACTTAGTTCGCAGAATGACTGATGGCGAAATAACTCCTACGCAAGCTTTGGCGGAAATAAATTTATCCACAACGCTAAGGTCAGATGAAAGAGGGATGTTATTAGCCTTTCCAATTTCTTCTGAAGCAGATCCTTCTAGATTAGCAGAAGCCGCTGAATACAGGATAAGTCCATATAGTGGATTTTTTACACGTCCTGACGGAACAAAAGTATCGTCTCAGGATGTAAAAGACGGCGGCCCTTACGAAGTTTATAGAAAAAAGTTTAACCGTTATGGCATGGGAGACTCTTTTGAAACTGTTGAAGAAGCTCAAGAACATCTTCGATCAATTATTTCAAATCTAGATGATAAGAAAAAAACCACATCAACCAGACAAAGCAAAATTGAGCTTTTCCAAGACAGGAAGACAAAGAAAAAATTCTTAGGATGGCAAGGATCATACGATGTTATCCGTATAAAAGAGTTCGATGAAAGCTCGGAGGCGACAGAGTGGCTGCTTAATAATAGAGAGGAAGCAGAAGCGATTTTAGCCTCTAAAAAAATAGAGCCGCAAATGAGGCGAGAAAAAAATCTTCCTCGAACTGGCAAAGGAAGAAGGGATTCAGACAAAGATATTACTCCTGAAGTATTTACTGAAGCATTCGGATTCCGTGGTGTTGAATTTGGAAACTGGGTTGAGGGAGGGAAAAGACAACAAGATCTCAATCAGGCTTTTGATGCCTTAACAGATTTAGCTGATGTGCTAAAAATTCCAACCCGCGCTTTATCGTTGAATGGGGAGCTAGGTTTAGCGTTTGGATCTAGAGGCCGAGGTGGTAAGAGGCCAGCAGCGGCGCATTATGAGCCTGACAATATTGTTATTAACCTGACTAAGAAAGGTGGAGCAGGTTCGTTAGCGCACGAATGGTGGCATGGCGTAGACAACTACTTTAGCAGGATGAGAGGAGAGGGAAACAAATTTGTTACAGACGCTCCAAGACCGCTAAGGGTTAGGCGGGATGGGATGTTTCTGGATGATGATAGCGTCAGGCCGGAACTTTTAGAAAAGTTTGCTGGGGTTATGGAAGCAATTAATAAATCCGGTTTACGAAAGCGTTCATTAGAGCAAGATAAAAAGAGATCTAAAAAATACTGGTCTACGCCTATAGAAATGTCAGCTCGATCTTTTGAATCTTTTGTCATTCGCCAACTTGAGCTGAAGGATATTACCAACGATTATTTAGCGAATATATCGACCTACACAGGGAATGCCGATTATCCTTATCCCACCCCAGAGGAAGCAGAAGCTATAGATCAAGCTTTTATGGGAGTGGTGGAAGAGCTTAAAACTAAAGAAACCGATGAAGGTAAAATAGCCTTATTTAAAAGGGAAGGCAAAGAGATAAAAACCGTTAAAGTTGGTAAGCCATCTAGCAAAGTCCGTCCAGAAATTGCCCGTGCTTACAAAGATCTTCAAGCAAGAAATATCACTAGAGAAAAATTTGATGAAATAGTTCTGGAAACTATTAAGCCGTATTTGAATTTGCCAACGCCAGCAACAACCGAAGAGCTAGAAAAGGCGCTAGACAAAAGACAAGTTGTAAGAATAAATCTCCCTGTCCCAGATGGTTTACAGGTTGGTTTAAGACTAGATATTAGTGCTTATGAAAATCACGGGGTATGGGCAGTTGCGATTCACGGGCCAAGTGGAACTGAATATAAGTCCCCAAGGTATCGAGGATTTGCATCAATCAAGAATGCGAACCTTCTTTTAGACAAGAAGGCGCAAGAAAAATCTCAAAAAGTAATGGAGGGAGCAAATAAGAAGCCATTCGCGCACATGGAAGGTGCATTCATAAATCGAACAGAGCAGGAAACTTTACAAATTGGTCAGACGGCTCTGGAATCGTCTCTCTCTGGGAAACCAGATAAAGATGGGAACATGTGGAGGCAAATCGGTTTTGATCCTCGACGCCATGCTTCTTTCTATGATCGATCAACCGGCGAGTTTATATCTACCGCAGATGAAATTATTCAGATTGGGCCAATAGTTTTTGGGAAGAATGCTATTCCAGTAGATTCTTCTGAGGTTCTGTACGCAAGGACTCCATCCGACCAAACCAAATCTCATGAGGATGCGGCAGCTGATGGAACCCTTATGAATGGTCAGCCATCAAACAACGAGTTAACGCTCGATGATGAGTCCCGCTCAGAAATGTTTTTGCGGAAAATCCAAGACAAATACCTAGTCCTTAAAAAGTTTCAGGATAAGGCTGCTGACTATCTAGGAATGACAGAGCTACCTGACTGGATGAACGCCTACCAAGGTGAAACATTGCACTCAGGTAAGATTAAGAAAGATTTCGATGAGCTTGAAGTAGAGTACGCTCAGCCTATAGGAGAGATCATCCGATCTAATCAACTAGATCTAGATGATGTAGGCTTATACCTGATGGCTAAACACGCTCCAGAAAGAAACAGACGGATCGCAGAGATCAATGAATCACTTCCAGACGGAGGTTCAGGATTAACGAATGAGCAGGCGGCAGAGATTTTAGATGCTTCACGAAAAGATGGTACTGCAAACGCCAAAGAAGATATCGCTAAGTTAGTCTATAAAATGCTGGAGCAAAATCGCCAGAGAATGCAGGCTTCTGGTCTTGTGGATGAGGAAGCTATTGATGCATGGAATGAGGCGTATCAGTTCTATGTTCCCCTTAAAGGTTTTGCAGCTTCTGAGGATAGCGATGGAAAGCTGAACCCACCCAACATACTGCCGAAAGGATTTAACATTTCTGGAAGCGAAGTATTCAGGGCGCTAGGAAGAGAATCACAATCTGCTAATCCAGTCTTATTTGCTTTGTCTGATGTTGAAAACAAAATCGTTCGTGCTCAGCGTAATGAGGTATCGCAAAGATTTCTTGCTATGGCCAGAGCGGTATCTGAACAAGGCAGTGATCAATTTAGAGTATACGAAGCAGGCGATATGCCTATTGGCAGGAAAACCAGCTCTACTGGTCAGGTTGAAACTGGCAGAATGAATGTTGCTGAAATCAGGGCTGCAACTAGAACAGACACTGGAGATCCACAATTCCTTTCGGTCAAAGAAGATGGTCAAGAAAAGTTTATCGAGATCAAACACGCAGGCTTGAATAGAGCTATGCACAATGTCGGCAGTGAGAATTACGATGCCCTAGTAGGTTTAATTGGAAAGGGAACAGACTTCCTCCAGAAGTTTCAAAACTTCAGAAGAAACATGCTGATTAACTGGAATCCATCATGGATGTTGATTAACCCTTTACGAGATCTTCAGACAGGACTCATGTTCAATCTTGCTCAGGAGAGTAAAGATGGAGGGATGACTGAAGGTGAAAATCTCACTGGAGAGATATTAAGTCGATACTTGCCAGCTGGTCAGGCTTACTACAAAAATCTACGTGGCGATCAAGCTGGTAACGAGTATGACTCATACTATCAGGAGTATACTAAAACTGGCGCTCCTACTGGCATGACGCTCACTAGAGATATTGAAGAGCAGCAAGCAAGACTTGAAGCTCTTGTAACCGATGGAACAGTTAAAGCAAAAGGAAAGAAAGCCTTACAGTTTATTGAGGAGCTTAATCAAACTTCAGAAAACGTCATTCGTTTTGCAACTTATGTTTCAGCGAGAGAATCAGGAATCAGGGCGGAGAAAGCAGCAGTTCTTGCAAAGGATCTAACGGTTAACTTTAATCGCAAAGGAGAACTCTCGTCTGGACTAAATCTGCTATATCTGTTTTTCAATGCAGCCGTCCAAGGTACAGATAATCTAGTTACCGCTTTATCTGGCAAAACAGCCGATGGCAAATTTACAAAGGCCCAGATTGGAGCCGCAAGTATTTCTCTTCTCGCTTACTTGGTGACACAACACAACCTGATGGCTTCTGAGGAAGATGAAGATGGAGAGTCTGTCTACAACGACCTGAATGATTACGATCATTTGATGTCTTGGAATGTGGTATTAGGCGATGGGAAAACATTTGGACAGCTACCGTTACCCTACGGCTATGGATTGTTTCACACGCTAGGTAGATTAGGTGCAGAGTATGCGAACGATGCGAAGGACGAGGGAGATGTTGTTGCGGAGCTTGCAGCTGCCAGCGCACATCATATTCTTCCACCGCCATTAGGGTTCTTAGGATCAGTCGGTCAGGTGGATGATACTGTTGAATTTTTGCAAAGGGCATCATCAGGACTTGCTCCGACTATTGCCGAACCAATACTGGAGCTAGGCTTCAATCAAAACTATTTCGGAGCGCCTATCTATATCGAGGACAATCCTCTAATGCCTCCGACGCCAGACTCTTCTAAGGCAAAGAGATCAACCTTAGACATGTATAAATTCTCAGCAAAGTGGCTCAACGAAGTTACTGGAGGAAGTCAGTATCGAGAAGGATTTATAGATCTGTCTCCAGACTCGATGCAATATCTAGTTGGCTATACGTTTGGCGGATTAGGTAGATTTGTTTCTCGCTCTAGTGATCTTTCTGCAAAGATGAATACCGATTCAGATACGCGAGATGACATCACAATGTCGGATTGGCCTATCGTCAGATACTTCCATGGCGAGCCATCAGAGTATACAGACAAGATCGAATACTACGATAACATCAAAGATGCTCAAGAAATCTTTATCGAGAATAAAGAGACTGCGGGTGGCGATGACGACTTTAAGAAAAAGTTTGGAAAGATAGTTCCTCTCGAAACCCTATATAAAGACACTCAAAAGCAATTAAGAAAGCTGAGAAAGTCTAAGAAGCTTGTTGAGAGAGAGCAAACAGATCCAGTCAAAGCATACGATCAGATCTCAAAGATAGAGGCTCAGATGCAGTCTTTATTTGACAGATTTAATAAGGCATATCGTGAAGCAAACAAGTGATGAGCCAGCCTATAAGGGCTGGTACTGGTGCTATGAAAGGAAGGGTTATTTCCGCTGGGATGACTTCATCGGCTATTACAAAAACAAATGAACCCATATTTTTATAAAGCCAAGATCGTCAAAATCATCGATGGAGACACTATCGATTGTGATATAAAGCTTGGGTTCAATGTAGTATTAGCCAAGACAAGAATCCGACTATTCAACATCGATACACCAGAGTCTCGCACTAGAAATCTAGCTGAAAAGGCACTAGGTCTAGCAGCCAAGGAGAGGCTCACTGAGCTACTTGGAGATGAGTGCTACATACAATCATTAGGGGAAGGAAAATCCAAAGGGAAGTATGGTAGAGTCCTTGCAACCCCCTTCACCATAGATACCAAAGAGAACGTCTGCGATCTATTAGTTAGCGAAGGCCATGCCGTCTACTACGACGGCGGAAAAAAGAAAAAAATCTGGGCCTAATGCTAATCCCACTTCAGGATTTGAACTGAAGACCTACCACGTCCTACTACGTCTATACATGTCCATACAAGTCTATCTATTTGGGGGCACAAATCCCTAAAAATGGGGGCACAAACACAATTAGGACAAAAAAAGTCTAATTGTGGCCTTAGATTTTTGAGGGAATATGTGTTAGCTCAATGCCGTGACTTTGGGGTTTACCACACGGCTTCTGAGGATGCGGTAGATATCTCGGAATCCCTCACCATGTGGCTTGTTGTACTTAGACTTGAGCCAGCGTGTGCGAGGCCCCCATCGATACTGAACGTGGTGCGCCACTTCGTGGGCCACTAGCCCGAAAAGATGCGTCTCTGCGTCACCACACTCCATCTCCCCGATGACTGGATCTTTGGCGATCAGTGCGTACTCCCACATAAATGACGTTCCCTTGCGAAAATGCCAAAGGTCAATGGTGATGTCCCTCGGCCCTCCGTTACAGCATTGCCCCCGATGCTTGACATGCACATGACACGCTCGCTTCATCTCATCGTATGTCGCAGGAATCTCATGTTCTTTTTTGGAAAGCTCTTTCAAACAGAGATCCGTCATCTTGCGAACCATCTTGGCCTCGACTGATGTGACATTGCTTGAACACGTAAGCGCACCAGTTCCTTTCATATTAAAATGTTTCATAACGACCCCTTATTTAGTTAGCCAAGACTTCTTGTGACCGACAGGCGCTTGTCCAAAGGACTCCCTAATGTCACAGACGATTTCTTCGATCACCTTGCTCTTAATCTTTGGATCGATCTTAGACAGGATCTTGATGTCGCGAGGCTGACACATAGTTGCGTGGTAGGCGTTTGACTCCTCGATGTCTATAACTTCACCAAGGATTTCTGAACTGAACTGGTATGCTGCTTTGTTATTAAGTGCTAAACTAATATGATTGGACATCATGTTTTCTCTCCAAGTTAACTTGCCTTGTCCATTCGCCAATGGGGAGTTACCGCTCCCCTTGGCACCTACCGATTTGTTGTCGGCAGAGCTATTATAACAAACGCCTTTTTTGAAAACGCTCGAAACCCCTGTATTTAAGCCAAATTCTGGAAGCCATCATTCTCAAACCCGCATAGACCCTTTGGTAATATTTCACAAATAAAATGCTTTTGGTTAAATTTTGTCCAACCCTGAAGTGGGTTGTTTTTCTAGCCAGAGGCGCTATTGTAGAGATGTAATTCCGCAAACTAGGAGGTCTCATGAACCTTGCTGGCGATGTTACAGCTTTAGAAGATAACCCGTGCAATGGGTGGTGTACGTCCTCAATATTTGGCGATGTAGTATGCAAAGGATGTGGTCGTGCTGAAGACGAAATTAGAGACTGGAACAACATGTCTGTCTTGCAGCGAAAGCTTCGAGTGATTGATTTAGCAGAGCATAACTACCCCATCCGCCACCTTGGCAGAAAACCTCATCAGGTAATAAATATAAGTGAGCAGTTCAGTAATTCCGATTCGAAATAGAGACGCTTTGGCGGCTGTAGAAAGGCTCAGAGATCTTATTATTTCTGGTGACGCAACAGCTTTCTATGCGATAAGCAACGCAGAAGATCCAGAGCTGTGTGGAGTCTTCGGTGGAGACTGGGACGTGTTTGATCTAGTGACAACTTTAGGGGTTGTTCACCAGATAGAACAAGGAAAGGCCATTAAGCTTGCGTATCTCGCTGAAGATTACGAAGATGACGATATCGATTTCGACGAATAAGGTTTTAGTTCTTTTAGTTATGCTGCACGTCTTTGAAATTACGGTTGATCTATACCCATATATAGATAAGAAACTTTCACCTACACATGAGGAATTTTAACGCAAAATTTCCGTATGCAGTTCTCCTGTTTTTGGGTGGTGAGGATTTGGCAGTAACCTTCACCTTTGTTGACTGAAAAATTAGTTAACTTTAGATTCCAATTTTCGTTAAAAAACGTCGTATGCAGTTCTCGTTTTGAGCACTGCATTATGAATGCTGTGCTCTAACCAGCTGAGCTACGTAGCCATTATACGAAAATTTCCGTATGCAGTTCTCGCTTAATTCATACGGTGAATCCACTCTAAAAAAACCAAAAAATCTGTGATCGGGTTTTCCCATCTAGACTTTAGATCCCGAAGTCATTTTATCATGAGTTTGGAGAACGGCATTCGATTTTCGTCTTATAATGTTCTTCTTTGTAGAGATATCAATCACTGGGGTTGATTCTCTCTTAATAAGAGCGCCATTACCTGCCCACTGCCGTAACGCAGATGTGCTTAAACGAGTGTATCTGTCTACCATTTCCATTGAAGACCATGCTCCAAGCTCCTTGAGAACACTAGCAGGCGTTCCACCCTCGACATGTCTTGTGGCAAACGTGTGCCTCAGACAATGAAAGTGACACTCCTCAAGTCCTGCTCGATTACATGCCTTCACCCATGCATTGCCGGTTAATTTGGATTTAACTGAATAAGGCTGTTTTGTCTTAGCATGTGTGAAGACATACTCCGCATCATGCTCGTCATTATTAGCCTGCTTTTCTCTACGATGAGCTAATATTTCCACCGCTAATGGAGAAATAGGAATAACTAGCTCTTTCCCCGCCTTGGTGGCGTTTGCTGCTATTCTTAAATCTGTTGTACCATCGGGATAATCTTGCACCTCATCCCATCTTAGCCGCTTAATATTCGTTCCTCGCAATCCAGTCAGCAATCCAAATTGTGCGATTTCAGATAATAGTGGAGGAAGTTCGCTGAACAACAATTCTAACTCCCTGTCCGTAAGCACTCTTCCGCCCACTTTTTCTGGCAAACTGTCGTAGTCGGGAACGCGATCAAGGAGTTCAAGATCTTTTTTGCCGTACTGTAGTACCGCCAGAAAGTACCTCATCCGGCAATTTACAGAACCGTTTGCAAGACCTTTATCTAACATATCCTCTTTGTATAAAGTCACGTCACGCTTGCTAAAAGACTTGATTTTTCGATCTCCAAATCTTTCGACGGCAAGTTTGACATACCTAATACATGCTTCCCCTTTTGGTCTGTTCAGCCTTTTGGTTGGTCGTTTTAAGTACCGAGCCGCAAGGTCTTTGAACAACTTTATTTCACTCATAGTTTTCTCCCTTATTAGTGGAGAAAGCTACTGCCAAACCTCATGTCAAGAGTACCCCAAAGTGGGGCTTTCTGGCTAGTGCGTAGCTTCTCTGCTAAATAAATAGCTTCATCTTTTGTCATCTTTTCTTGCCCAACTACCCAAACTTCATCTCCAAAGCCACCGTGGGTTCTGACAGTCTCAGTCCCCTTCGGAGAAATTCTCAATGCATGGACAGGTCGATAATGCATCCGCAGCAAGATGACCCAGTTTTGTTCTGGAAATTCGAGGCACAGATCCGTCAGTGATGTGATCTTGCGCCTCAGCGCTTCACCCATCTTTTGAGGCTTATCTGGCGTTTCTGCCGATGCGGTTGCCTCTGAAGATCTGAGTTTCCGCAGGAGCGTTAAGTCTGAATAGTCCATTTTGTAGAACCTTTTTGCCGTCCTGTGCTGCGCCGCATCGAGTGCAGTTGCGCTCATCAACCTCATAACTTTTCGTCCCCTTAAACCAGAATTTTACTTCCCCAATTTCAACTGGATTTTTGTGTCCCTCCGACAGCGCGATTTCCATCGTCCCTTCCGGCTCTGTGATCAAAACCAATGCAACGCTTGATTTTTTCAAGCTATATAACCCTTTCAACATTATGCGAAGGTCGCACGTCTCTACCGCTCGCTTTGGTTGTATGTTCCTCCCGATAAATAATGACTGGCCGACCCCTCTGCCAAGCACTAGGTTATTCATTCAGTCAAAATAATGCCTCTATCAAAAAATAGATCATGAAAAAGAGGGTGCCGGAGCACCCTGCGAACAACCAGTGGCTGCCTTCTCTAAAAAGGAATGTCATCTTTAGGGAGTTGAGATGACTCAGCCACTGCTTGGGGAGAAACCGAACCGCCTTTAGGTGGTCGTTGAATGTGGTAAGTAATATCGACTTGCTTTAAGCCGGTGCCTTCTTCATTCGGTTTTTTTACCGCTTCTAGATTATAGCGAAAAGGCTGACCACCGTGCTCAGCTAGCGCCCCAGAGAGTGCGTTAACCAGCTCAGCGTCTACCTTAATGAATCCGTCAAAGTGAGGAATACGTGCAGATTGCTCCTCTGGAGCCATTTTCTGCCACCAGTCATATTGCTCGACCCTCGCCCTCCATTCGTCTCTCTTGCCTTCTTCCATAGGATAGAGGCGTCCTCGCCCTGC
>Ga0115012_10002753_pt1 | contig 10327 bp, 7 predicted proteins | sample TroAtlMetagenome_FD_88706 | JGI IMG/M metagenome (GOLD analysis project Ga0115012, IMG submission 88706) | Marine eukaryotic phytoplankton communities from Atlantic Ocean - Tropical Atlantic ANT10 Metagenome | ecosystem: Environmental > Aquatic > Marine > Oceanic | place: Tropical Atlantic Ocean...
AGCAAGCCGAAGATCGCCGGGATGCGCGGCGAAACACCTTCGCGTTCGGCGGCCTGCGCCAGCGCGATATAGGCGAGATAGAGAAAGGCGAGCACCAGCATGCTCGTCAGCCGCCCGTCCCACACCCACCAGGTGCCCCAGGTCGGGCGCCCCCATATCGAGCCGGTGGCGAGACAGATGATGGTAAAGACGAGGCCGGGCAAGGCCGCGGCGCGTGCAGCGAGCGCGGCGAGCGGGTGCCTCCAGACGAGGAATACGAGGCTTGCCACGGCGATCGCGGTCCAGCCGCCCATCCCCAGCCATGCGGCCGGGACATGCAGGAACAGGATGCGCACGGTCTCACCCATCAGGCGGTCGGGAGGCACCTGGAACAGGCCCCAATAGAGCGCGGCCGCGCTCACCACCAGGCCGCCGACCAGCAGCAGCGGGGTCAGCGGGTTGGCGAGCGCGAGGAAGCGCTTGGGATTGGCGAAGCCATGCATCGAATATACCGTCCGGCACCGCTTTGGCAGCGCGCCACCGGCCTCGCAAGGCCGCAGTTCAGCGGCCAATCAGTTCCTGTGCCATGCGATCGGCAACCTGGTCGGGCGAGACCCCCGTCTGGTCGCTTTCCTGCCAGATCTGTTCGAGCCGTCCGGGGATCAGCGCGATGCGCTTGCGGACCTCGTTGATGTCGCACGGCGTCTTGTCCCGGCGACAGAGATATTCAAGCGTTACCGAGATGATCCCGCCGGCATTGATCACATAGTCGGGGGCATAGAGAATGCCGCGTTCGGCCAGCATCGGGCCATGTTCCGGGCGCTTGATCTGGTTGTTCGCACCGCCCGCCACGATCTGGCAATCGAGCCGCGCGATACCCTCGTCGTCGAGAATCGCGCCCAGCGCATTGGGGCTGAAGACATCGCAGGAAACCGACATGATTGCATCGGCGGCAGCGGTGTCCGCACCGAGTTCGGCGGCGAGCGCTTCTGCGCGACCCGCGTCGATATCGGAAAGCGTCAGCCTGGCCCCATCGCGCGCCAGCAGGCGGGCAACCCCGCCGCCGACACTGCCCGTGCCCTGCAGCGCGACATGCACGCCTTCGATACTGTCCTTGCCGAGCTTGTGCCGCACCGCGGCCTTGATGCCGAGGAAGATGCCGAGCGCGGTGAACGGGCCCGGATCGCCGCCCGCGGCGTCCTCGCCCTCGACCGGGAGGCCCGAGACATATTGCGTGCGCTGCGCGACCGCCGCCATGTCGGCTTCGGAAATGCCGACATCTTCCGCGGTGACGTACTGGCCGTTGAGCCGCTCCACCGCATCGGCGAAGGCCGCCAGCATTTCGGGCGTCTTGGCAGTGTCCTTCTGGGCCAGGATCACGGCCTTGCCCCCACCCATCGGCAGGCCTGCCATGGCGTTCTTGTAGCTCATCCCGCGCGACAGGCGCAGCGCATCGCGCATGGCATCGGCGGGTTCGGCATAATGCCAGAAGCGGGTGCCGCCGGCACCGGGACCGAGATGGGTCGAATGGAGCGCGATGATGGCGGTCAGGCCGCTTTTCGCATCGCGGACCACCTCGACCAGTTCATGGTCGTCGAAATCCGCTTCGGTCCAGAATGCCGTCATGCAGCGAGTCCCCAAAATGCTCTGATGGACGGCCACGATGGGGGAGAATATGGGGCGATCGACGGGGTTCGAACCCGCGACCTCCGGTACCACAAGTCAGGGGTCCACCCCCAGCCTTGCGGTTTTTAGCCATTTCTGCCCATTCCTAGCCGCCGTCTAATACTGTCATTCAAGCCTAGATCAGTCTCTCAAGGTTCAAATGAACCTAGGAGCGCCGGTACTGGCCTTCGTCGAAGGGCGCGGACTAACCGGGCGCTGACACGCCCACAATATGAAAATCGTCAAAGGCAACATTGTTGCTGACTTAGTTTTCGATGGGCACTCGCGTTGCCCAGTAGGACAGCATCCAGACCTTATATGTCGGCGAAAAAGTCGGGATTAACGGTGACCTCATCTGTCCGAACTTCCCGAACGGAAACGCCCAATCTTTTGTCCTTCAGCAAAAGGCAGAGAGCTTCCCCGTCGATGAGATCGATTGAGGGTGCGCCATCTCGCGTGGCCTCTTTGCGCGCATCAGATGTAAAAGTGCCTGTTGTGATGATGAGGCCCTTGTCTGCCCGCCCCTGCATTGCGCCTCTAAAATCCCGGATAGTTCCGGAGGACACCGAGCCAGCGTATCGCTTGCATTGGAAAAGAACCTGAAAGCTAATGAGGTTCATGCGCAAAACGCCCGAGCCATCAATGCCGCCATCGCCGGGCTTCCCCGTTACCTCGACGCGAACGAAGCCACTCTCACGCAGAAGGCGCTGCGAGAGCCGCTCAAAGGCGTCGGGCGACATAGCCTTCAGCTCTTGAAGGAGCGTGTCTGTCCATTCTTGGGCAGTCTCTTCGCTTTCATCATCGGGCGGAGCATCGCCCGCATTCGCAAGGCGTTGGCGATGCTTCTCCCTGTACCCCTTGGCAACGGCTTTCCGAACTGCATCATCCGTCCACTCCGAGGCGACTTTCCCCTTCTCGGTGATCACCCAAACACCGCGCTGAGGGTTATCGATGAAGTCAGGGTATTTTAGATAGCTGCGAGCCCAAGTCATACGGTCAGGGACAACCAACCCGCCAGATTTCTCATATGTCATTTCCAACTGCTCAGCGCTGAGGTCGAACATTTCGATCAAGGCTTCCGCGATCTCTTCATTCGTCGCGGACCCACCATGTGAGATCAGCACTTTGAGCGTGGGGAGCATAAAGTCGTCGTGTTTGGGTATGTCTGTCATCCCGCCTCCAATATGTTCAATCAACGATGCCACGTCGAGCGCGGCCACTCTATGGCCTGAAATCGGCTTAGGGTCACGAGGGCACACCTATGACTATAATCGGATGCTTTACCCCCCATCCCCCTCGGTCCGTGCCGAAGATCGAAATAGATTAGTGGCTCACAAGGTGTACCTAATTAGCTAGGCTCACAGGATGCCTTGACAAGATTTTTGATCCAGACATATGAGCCACCTCGCATGAAACCCTAACTTGTGAGCCACAGCTATGTCACACCGCGTCGCGTACTACCGCGTTTCCACTGCCGACCAATCGATTGAAGCACAGCGCGCCGCCATGGGAGGCCCCTTCGATCAGGAGTTCAAGGATGAGGGTGTTAGTGGGGGGATCGTGGCTGCCCAGCGCCCCGGCTTCGCAGCCATGCTTTCAAGTCTCCGCAAAGGAGATGCCGTTCATGTCTATGCAGTCGACCGGCTAGGTCGCGACGCGTTGGATGTGCAGGGTACGGTCCGTCGTTTGCTCAATGCTGGGATCACAGTGGATGTGCACGGCCTAGGGCCGATTGGCAGGGGCGTAGGCGAACTTATCTTGGCCGTTCTGGCGCAGGTGGCAGAGATGGAGCGCCGCAGGATCGTCGAGAGGACTGAGGCTGGGCGGAATGCCGCACGCGCTGCGCTCAAGGCAACAGGCAAGACCCATAGAGGAAAGGACAGCCTTGGCCGCCCGTTTGCTGCTGATGCGAAGGCAGTGGCAAGCTGGAGGAAGTCAAACAGCGCGAGCATCAATGCTACGGCAGCTCATTTCGGCATCTCGACGGCCACAGTGAAGAGATACTGCAAGTCAGGGCATAGCGGGTAGTGCCTGCCTCAATCCACATTGCCGCTTTATCTGCTGCCTACGCACGCTAAGACATTCGCATGACACCCCAACAGTTTATCGCCAAGTGGCGCAATGCCGAGCTGAACGAGCGCGCTGCATCGCAGAGCCACTTCAACGACCTGTGCGCCCTCCTTGGTGTAGATGACCCAATCACCGCCGACCCCAAGGGCGAGTGGTACGCCTTCGAGAAGGGCGCGACCAAGACCAGCGGGGGCGAAGGCTGGGCCGATGTGTGGCGAAAGGGCTGCTTCGCGTGGGAGTACAAAGGCAAGAAGAAGGATTTGAACAAAGCCTTCGCCCAACTCCAGCAATATGCCATCGCGCTGGAGAACCCCCCGCTCCTGATCGTGTCCGATATGGACCGCTTCCGCATCCACACAAACTGGACCAACACCGTTCAGGTGGTGCACGAGTTCGCACTCGACGACCTGAGCGACGGGGCCACCCGCGACCTCCTACGCCATGCCTTCGAGGACCCCGAGCGCCTCCGCCCGGCCAAGACCCGGCAGATGCTCACCGAGGAGGCAGCCGAGGAGTTCGCCCAGCTCGCCCAGCGCCTGCGTGATCGGGGCCACGAGGGTCACACCGTCGCCCACTTCGTCAACCGGCTGGTGTTCTGCATGTTCGCCGAGGACGTTGGCCTCCTGCCCGGGCATATGTTTTCGGAGATGCTCAAGGCCAGCCGCAGCCAGCCGGAGAGTTTCGCGGGCCATGCCGCCACCCTGTTCGCCGCCATGAAATCGGGCGGGCTGGTGGGCTTCACCAAGGTGGAGTGGTTCAACGGCGGCCTGTTCGATGACGACAGCGCCCTGCCGCTCGACCGTGACGACATCGACAGCCTGATTGCCGCCGCCGCGCTGGACTGGTCGGAGGTAGACCCCTCGATCCTCGGCACCCTGTTCGAGCGCGGACTGGACCCCGACAAGCGCAGCCAGCTCGGGGCGCATTACACCGACCGCGACAAGATCATGCAGATCGTGGAGCCGGTCATTCAGCGGCCCCTCACCGCAGAATGGGAAGCCATCCGGGGTCAGATCGAGGAGCTGGTCGCCAACGCCCCACAACAGACCGCAGAGAAGCTCCTACGCGGCGCGGACAAGACGAAGCGGGACCGCGCCTTCGCCAAGGCTCAGGAGCTGCTCAGGGGCTTCGTGGAGCGCCTCAGGACGTTCCGGGTGTTGGACCCTGCCTGCGGCTCGGGCAACTTCCTGTACCTGTCCCTGCTCGCCCTGAAAGACTTGGAACACCGCGCCAACCTAGAGGCCGAGGCACTGGGCTGCTCGCGCGAGTTCCCCGCAGTCGGCCCCGAGAGCGTGCTGGGCATCGAGCTGAACTCATATGCAGCGGAACTGGCCCGCGTGTCGGTGTGGATCGGCGAAATCCAGTGGATGCGCCGCAACGGCTTCGAGGCCGCCCGCAATCCCATCCTCCGCAGCCTCGGCAACATCGAGTGCCGCGATGCCGTGCTGGACGAAGCAACCGGCGAGCGCGCCCGCTGGCCCAAGGCCAATGTCGTGGTAGGCAACCCCCCTTTTCTCGGCGACAAGAAGATGATTGCGGAACTGGGCGAAACGTACACCGTCGCCCTCCGCAAGGCATGGCCGCAGGTTCCGGGCGGGGCGGACTTGGTGTGCTACTGGTTTGCGTGTGCATGGGACCGCATGGTGGCCGACAAGCTAGAGCGTGCCGGGCTGGTGGCGACCAACTCGATCCGGGGCGGGGCGAACCGCGGAGTGCTCATCCCTATAACCGAGCATGGCAGGATTTTCGAAGCATGGGGCGACGAGGAGTGGACGGTCGAAGGCGCTGCCGTTCGTGTCTCGCTGATTTGCTTCGACCGTCGGGAAGGCTTCGGCAGTGCCACGCTGGACGGTCAAGCTGTGAGTGTCATTTACTCGTCGCTGACAAGTAGCGCCAGCCAAGTTGATCTGACCCGAGCACAACCAATTGGTCAGAATGTGGGGGTCGCCTTCATCGGAGATCAGAAGAGTGGACCCTTCGATCTTGAGGGTGATGCAGCTCGACGATTGGTTGTATCGAAGGGCAACCCAAACGGAAAGCCGAACTCCGATGTTCTGCGGCCTTGGCGGAATGGGATGGACGTGACCCGCCGCTCGGCAGACAAGTGGATAATCGACTTTGGGACGCAGATGCCTTTGGAAGACGCGATGCTGTTCGAGGCCCCGTTCGAAATCGTTGAGCGCGGCGTTAAGCCGATGCGAGCTTCGGTTAGGCGCGACAATCACAGATTGTATTGGTGGCGTCATGGTGAAGCCCGCCCCGGTATGCGGGACTCTCTGACACGATACTCACGATATGCGGCTACTCCGAGGGTGGCCAAGCACAGGTTGTTTGTTTGGTTGAATACCTCGGTACTCCCAGACTGCCAGCTTGTCGTAATCGCACGCGACGACGACACCGCCTTCGGCATCCTGCATAGCCGCCTCCATGAACTCTGGGCGCTACGCATGGGCACCTCTCTGGAAGACCGCCCCCGCTATACCCCATCCACCACATTCGAGACCTTCCCCTTCCCCGATGGTCTCACGCCCGACGTTCCAGCCGCCGACTATGCCGACGATCCCCGCGCCGTGGCTATCGCCACCGAAGCGGCACGGCTTAACGAGTTGCGCGAAAACTGGCTCAACCCGCCCGAACTAATCGAACGCGTCCCTGAGGTCGTCCCCGGCTATCCCGACCGCATCCTGCCCAAGGACGGGGCCGCCGAACGCGAGCTGAAGAAGCGCACCCTCACCAATCTCTACAACGCCCGCCCCGCATGGCTGGACCACGCCCACCGCGCATTGGACGAGGCCGTAGCCGACGCCTACGGCTGGGGCGACGACTGGCGCGCTGGCACCCTCACCGATGACGAAATCCTCGCCCGCCTGTTCAGGCTCAATCAAGAGCGGGGGCACAAAGGGTAATCGTGCACTCAACGACCTGAAGGTCAGGTTGTTGCGCGCATCGCCACAAGCCGTGGAGCGTAACGAGCTACCTCGCTGCGGGCTAGATACAGGGGGCGTAGTCGTTCAGCATTGGGGACCAGTATATTAATGATACCACTTAGACAGGGAGCATTCTTGCCTGCCTTAAAAACCATGGGTTTCCATGGGAGTATGCAGGGGGAGCGTGGATAGCCCCCGGCGGGGCAAAAGAGGATAAAGAGAACTAAGTGGATAGGTACTCAGGGGGACTAGAAGAGGAAATGCTCTCCGACCCGCCCAGAGCATCGTGCCAAAGGAAACCCTAGGGCCGGAGGGGGGCGACATAGTGGAATGCTCAAAAGCTAGTCAGCGCATTCCCGGGACCCTTGTCCCCCCGCTTGGCATCCTAATGACGATCCTGTGAACCCCAGATATTGCTCTTCGGCGACGCGGAATAGGGTCCTGTCATTCCCGCTGAAAGAATACTCCTGCGGCTTCCCTGTGATCTCCAAAAGGATTTCGCCTAGTGAGACGGCCATAGCTCTCTGGTCACTCGGGTACTCTCCCATATGTCTCAATCCCCAAGCCAATGCAGCAGCAGCTGTGGCTAGTTTGTGTGGGCGCTTCCCTTCAACTCCAGCGAACAGTCCTGGCCGCGTGTCCGCGACCATCTGCACGAGCTTGTTTGCAACCTGTGCGGGCGCTTGGCCGCTGGCTGTGCCCTTGGCGTGTACTCGTAGCAGGTTCTCAACGACGACGGCGGATTGACTAAGCTTGTAGCGGGAAATGATGGTGGACAGCATTTAGCACCTTATTGAAATGGGTCGTAAATACCGTGGCCTAGCAGTGCATCCGGCGCAACTGGCTTTGTGTGCCGCGACAATCGATCAAGACCGACGACGCCGGAAAGCTGCGCCAGCTTGGGGATGCTATCCGGGCCAGCCGCAAGGCTCTTGGGCTTTCACAGGAAGCTCTCGCAGACGCGTCAGGCATTGATCGTAGCCATATGGGCAAGATCGAGCGCGGAGAGCGCAATGTGAGCGTCCTGAACGTTGCCCGGGTAGCCGAAGCCTTGGAAACGTCCGTTGCATCCCTGATGGCCTCTGCGGGGCTTTGAGGGGCAAACACGCGGGCAGCCTGCCTCGTTTCTCACCAGCTCAGACTACGAGCAGCGTTGCGAAGGTAGTCGGGGTGGAACCGAGCGTACACGCGCACTGTCACGTTGATATCCCTGTGGCCCAAGAAGGATGCAATCTCGGCCATCGGAACTCGGTCCTCTGCCATCCAGACCGCAGCAGTATGCCGGAGCATATGCGGATGCATCTGTACACCGCTACGCTCGGCAGCGGCCGCAAAGCCCTTCTTGATATCCTTGCAGCGCCTGCCTCTGTGCTCGATGAGAAACTCTGTTGTCCGGCGGCCATATGCGATGCGGAGTGCTGGCAAGATATGATCATTCAGCGGAACGGTCGCCCGAAACTTGCTGTTCTGCCTACGACCCACGGAGTTCAGATTGAGCAAGGCGCGCGAGAAATCCACCTGCTCCCACTTTGCCTCTAGGATTGCCGACTTGCGCCCACCGGTAGTGACGGCAAGCATAGAGAAGAGGCGGATATGCTCGCTCGCACAGCCTTCCAGAAAGCGCCTGAACTCGTCTTTTGAGACATGGCCAACCGTGGTCTCGGGCATGGCTGGGAGCTTTACTGGCGGTGCGACATCCAAATGACGTTCTGCAACTGCCCAGTTCATCGCCGTCCGGACCAATGACAACTCGTGGCGCATCGTGTTGATGGCGCGAGACCGCCAGCCAAGATAGTCGCGACAAACCTGTGCATCTACAAGCCCGGGCCTGATGTCCGCCCAGTACGCTTTCGCTGCGGCCCAGCACTCCCTTTTGCGGGCCTCCTGTCGCTCCCCTCCCAGCGTGTTCAAGTAGGCTTCCACAAGGTCGCCCACAGTGCGCAGTTGGCGCACTTCCTGTTTCACCTCGTGAATGGTTCTGCGAGCAGCAGCTTCTGCTTCAGAGCGGCTGGTAGTCCCAAGGGAAACGCGTCGCCGTTTCCCTCCGGGTTCTCGCCAGATCACACAGAATGACCAGTACCGCGTCCCATCGGCGCGGGTACGAGTGAGCTTTCCGATACTGTAAGAACTTTCCAAGAGCCTTCTCCGCAAGGTCCGCACACGGCGGAAATGAACCTCGACGAAGACCAGACCGAGCGCCCGGGTTCATTTGAACCTTTGGAGCACCGGTACTTCTATGGCTAAACTATTGGAAAAATGGGGCGATCGACGCGGTTCGAACCCGCGACCTCCGGTACCACAAACCGGCGCTCTAACCAACTGAGCTACGATCGCCACATGCCCCCGGAACCGCCCGGGAAAGGGGGGCTGTTACGCATGAGCGGGACAGCGTCAAGCCGCCTGCGCAACGGCGCGTGCCTGTTGCACAATGAAGCCGAATAGGGAAGCGAAAATCGCAACCGCCGCAGCTGTGCGCAATTTTCTTTCGCGGTTGAAGCGCGTTGCGCGAGCGCTATCGTAAAAGTGATGACGGGACCGGGCGAATCTTCGAGCGAGATGCTGCTGGCGCGCGAGGGCATGCAACGCGTACCGAGCGACAAGATCGAGCTGTTCCAGCTGCGCGATTTCGTCCCCCTCGACCTGCGTGCCGGATTGATCCGCCTGATCGAGCAGGACCGGCGGCCCTCGACGCTCGCCGATGCGGGCGACGACCGCTATTTTCGCACCAGCGAAACCTGCGACCTCGATACGACGGAACCTGCCGTCCAGGCACTCGAAGACTTGCTGTTCGACCTCAACGGGATCGACCCGGCGCATGGCGAACCGCTGCAGGGCCAGCGCTATGACGTGGGGCAGGAATTCAAACCGCATTGCGACTATTTCAATCGCGGCGGGGCCGACTGGGCGACCTATTGCTCGGTCGCGGGCCAGCGGACCTGGACCTTCATGATCTATCTGAACGAGGTCGAAGGCGGCGGGGCGACCCGCTTCAAGGCGGTCGGCAAGACCTTCCAGCCCGAGGCGGGGAAGCTGGTCTGCTGGAACAACCGGCGCCCCGATTTGCGCGAAAACCCCAATACGCTCCATCACGGGATGAAGGTGCGCAGGGGGATCAAATATGTGATCACCAAATGGTACCGCGAGAAGCCCTGGGGCTGGTGACGCGGCTATCCGGCACGCGGCGTTCGTCCAAAGAGAAAGGGCGGCCCCGCGGGACCGCCCTTGCGTAAATTCTTGGGGTTGGCTGCGCTCAGCCCTTCTTGAGCGACAGGCCGCCGAAGCGCTTGTTGAAGGCTGCGACGCGGCCGCCTTCCTGGATCTGCTTGGTGCCACCGGTCCATGCCGGGTGGCTGGTCGGATCGATGTCGAGCGTCAGCGTTTCGCCCTCGTTGCCCCAGGTGGAGCGCGTCTGGAATTCGGTACCATCGGTCATCTTGACCGTGATCATGTGGTAATCGGGGTGACCTGCGGCCTTCATGATAAACGTCCTTCTAGCATCGGAACGGTTCCGACCGGTCCAGCTGTTATGGGAAAGGCGCGCGCATAGCGGCGAGCGCCGGAATTGACAACCCTATTCGGGTGCGTCGGCAATCATCGCGGTGAACTGCACTTCGCAGGTCACCTTGCCATCCACGCTCGCCTTGCCGGCGAACTTGCAGACCTTGGCGCGCTTCTGCACGAATTCG
>Ga0115012_10002756_pt1 | contig 10323 bp, 10 predicted proteins | sample TroAtlMetagenome_FD_88706 | JGI IMG/M metagenome (GOLD analysis project Ga0115012, IMG submission 88706) | Marine eukaryotic phytoplankton communities from Atlantic Ocean - Tropical Atlantic ANT10 Metagenome | ecosystem: Environmental > Aquatic > Marine > Oceanic | place: Tropical Atlantic...
AACGCCAGCGATTTGGGTTGAAATTGATGAATGGCCACTTACTGGGTCGGGAAAAATTAAAAAATTTTCTCTTCGGGAACAGCTCGCTGACGGCCAGTTACATGTTTTGAATTAAATGACAATGGGAATTAGCAAATTAAAATTAAGTTAGAAATAGGTGTGAAGTGTTCGTAAGCAAAATTGATAGTTCTTCGCCTTCTTTTAGAACGAATACAGACGAAAACATGGCTCTTTTAAGAAAAATGGATTTGCTTCTCGAAAGAGCAGCGCAGACCTCCGAAAAACGAAGAGATGTTTTTGAAAAAAGAAATCAATTATCTCCTAGAGAAAGATTAGGTGCATTACTAGATCCTGGCCTTCCGTTCTTGGAACTTTTTAATATGGCAGGTTATTGCGTAGATGACCCAAATCCTGAAACTAGTATTCCTGGTTCCAGTCTAATCGGAGGGATTGGATATGTCTCAGGGGTTAAATGCTTAATATATATAGACGACAGTGGAATAAATGCTGGAGCAACTACTATTAAAACTATTGAAAAAGGTTTGTTGCTTTTAGAAATGGCAAAAAAGCACAAGCTGCCGCTTGTTCATTTGGTCGAAAGCGCTGGTGCAAATCTTATGCAATATAAAGTTGAATTATGGGCATTGGGTGGAGGAGCTTTTGCAGGTTTGGCTGAGCTGAGTGCAATGGGAATACCAATAATTACTGTTCTGCATGGTCTATCAACAGCAGGCGGAGCATATATGCCAGGTATGAGTGATTATGTTGTCGGTGTAAAAGAGAATGGTATGGCAGCGCTTGCAGGAGCAAACCTTTTGAGGGCCGCTACAGGTGAAGAATCCTCTGACAAAGATCTTGGAGGCGCAGAGGTACATTCAAAAATTACAGGGTTGGTTGAATATCTCGCGGAAGATGATAAGCACGCTATAGAAATTGCAAGAGAGGTGGTTAAGTCATTGGGTTGGGATAGAGACTTCAATGGTATAAATGCAAGAAATTTTCTGCCACCGAAGTATTCGTCAGACGAAATAATAGGGATAGTCCCTACTGATTATAGAAAGCCCTATGACGTTAGAGAGCTGGTTTGTAGGATTGTAGACAATTCAGACTTTATTGAATTCAAACCAGATTATGGAGCTTCAACGGTATGTATCCAAGCGAATATTTTTGGAATACCATGTGCGCTGATAGGAAATAATGGCCCAATTGATCCAAACGGAGCAACTAAAGCTGCTCATTTTTTTCAATTATGTGATCAAGTAAACAGACCAATAATTTTTTTACATAATACAACCGGTTACATGGTTGGGTCTCAATACGAGCATGCAGGAATGATTAAGCATGGCGCAAAAATGATTCAGGCTGTTATGAATGTTAAAGTTCCCAAAATAGCTCTGTATATTGGGGCAAGCTTTGGCGCAGGAAACTATGGTATGTGTGGATATTCATATAGACCAGATTTTCTAATGACATGGCCCAATGCACAAACGGGGGTGATGGGTGGCCAGCAGGCAGCAAAAACTATGGAGCATGTGCTCAGAAATTCAGCCATTCGGAAAGGCAAAGAAATCGATGAAGAGAGCTTCAGTTCTCAGATTAAAGGTATCCAAGAACACTTTGACAGTCAATCAGATGCTTTCATAACTTCAGGCAGGTTAATTGACCATGGAATGATTGATCCTCGGGATACCAGAAAGGTGCTAGGTTTTTGCCTAATAACGTGTCTCGAGTCAAAAATAAGAAAACTAAGACCAAATAATTTTGGAATAGCAAGGATGTAAAAGTGAACACGCAGTATGAAACAATCTTGGTCAATAAGTATGATAGGTGGGTGCGTCTAATCTTAAATAGACCAGAGGTAAAAAATGCCTTGTCAGAAAAAATGACCCTTGAATTACTATCCGTTATTAAGGATTTAAAGGACGATAATAATATTAGGGGAGTGAGTATCGAGGGTGCTGGTGACGCGTTCTGTGCAGGGGCAGATCTTAAAGATTTCAGAAAGAATTTTGTCTTGCAAACTCCTGAATTTGATCAAGTAAGATCAATGAATTTAGAGGCAGGAAAATTATTCAAAAAACTTTCACAGCTTCCAAAAATAGTCGTTGCTTTGGTGCATGGGCCAGCGTTTGCTGGCGGATTGGGAATGGTTGCTTGTGCAGATATTGTGGCCGTAACTGAAGAGGCACGCTTTTCACTTTCAGAGACAGCGATTGGACTAACTCCTGCACAAATATCACCGTTTTTGATCAAACGGTTGGGTTTAAGGATAGCTAGCAAGCTTATGTTAACCGGTTTGGAGTTCGGTGCTAAAGAGGCTATCGATTTTGGTCTCGCAGATAATTTAGTTAAAAATAAAGATGGATTAGATGAATTTTTTAAGGGTTTTGATGAGGCAACAAGAAAATGTGCCCCAATGGCAACAGCAGCAACGAAAGAAATATTGAGTTTCTCTAGAGACTCAAGTTTGGAGGAGCTCTCAGATTTTGCCTCTGGGAAATTTGCAGAGTGTATGCTGGGAGAAGAGGCAAAAGAAGGGCTAGCCGCTTTTGCTGAAAAGAGAAAACCTTATTGGTATGGAGCATAGTTTTGAGTGAATTGCGTTCATTAAAAAAATTACTTATAGCTAACCGGGGTGAGATAGCTTTAAGAGTAATGAGAACAGCAAAAAAAATGGGGTTATTAACGGTAGCAGTCTACACGGATGCAGATCATCTATCACCACATGTTAATTTTGCAGATCAAAGTGTAAACATTGGCAAAGGTCCGATCGCTGAGTCTTACCTTTCAATAGAAAAAATCGTGGAAGTCGCCCTGAGTACTGGATGTGATGCAGTACACCCCGGCTATGGATTTCTCTCCGAAAATAGTGACTTCGCGAAGGCATGTGAAAAAGCTAAAGTTATTTTTGTGGGACCTTCATCAAAAGCTATTGAGGCTATGGGAAATAAAGCAAAAGCAAAGGCAATTATGAAGGAAGCTGGTGTTCCTTGCATTCCAGGAGCTGAAGTTGAAAATAAGAATGATAGGGAGCTTCAACTGGCAGCTGAGAGTGTTGGATTTCCATTAATGATCAAAGCTGCAGCGGGAGGTGGAGGAAGAGGTATGCGTCTTGTTAATAATATTTCAGACCTCCAAAAAAATTGTGAAATTGCGAAAGCGGAAGCCTTAGGTGCCTTTGGGTCATCTGAGATAATATTGGAAAAATCTATAGTAGAGCCGCGGCACATTGAAATTCAAATCATGGCTGATAACTTTGGAAATATAATTTCACTAGGTGAGAGAGATTGTTCAGTTCAGAGACGACATCAGAAGATTATTGAAGAAAGTCCATCTCCTGTGGTTGATGCTCAGCTAAGGACAAAAATGGGAGAGGTCGCTTGTCTTGCAGGAAGAGTGATTAACTATTCAGGTGCGGGGACAATAGAATTTCTTTTAGATAAAGAAAAAAATTTTTATTTTCTTGAAATGAATACGCGTCTTCAAGTTGAGCACCCTGTGACTGAGATGGTAACTGGACTTGATTTAGTTGAGTTACAACTAAAGGTAGCCGATGATCAAGAGCTTTCACTTTCTCAGGAACAAGTACAGTTGTCTGGACATTCCCTAGAAGTTAGGTTGTATTCTGAAGATCCTTTAAAAAACTTTTTACCGAGCACAGGTAAGATAGAGGTTTGGAGAAAACATCAAGCGCCTTACACTCGTTATGATGATGGCATCATTGAAGGCCAGGTAATAAGTCCTTTTTATGATCCGATGATAGCTAAAGTGATATCGTATGGAAAAAACAGGGAGCAAGCCATCGATGAGTTGAAGAAATCTTTGGAAAAGACAGCACTTTTCGGTGTAAAAAATAATAGAGACTTTCTGATTGCTATTCTTTCAAGTAACGCGTTCACATATGAAGATGTAAACACCTCTTTTCTAGAGAATAATGATTTTAGTGTTTCAGGGAACGAACATACAAAGCTTGATGAAGTGGCCATTTTGAGTGCTCTTTTGATGACAAAGTATTCAGAAAGACTAATAGATGATGCCCAAGATTTTGAAAACGAGCTTTACGGCTGGTCGAATTCTAAGGCTATACAATATCCTCTCTCTTTTAAATCCAAAGATGAAATTTATTCGGTGCATATTGAACTTAAGAAACGCGGTGTTGTTGCGGTCAACTTCGAGGGATCTAAACTGGAAGTGTGCTTAAACGAAGATCATGTAGAAATTAATAATAAAAAGGTCGGTTTAGATTTCATTGAGTATAGGGAAAACAGATTGTTCGTCAGCTACGAGGGTAATTCGTTTGAAGCTGAGCTTATAAAAGAAGATTTGAAGACAGAGGATAAAGATAAAGGTGGTAAAATAAGCGCACCCATGCATGGGGTCATTCGTGATTTATTTGTGTCTGTAGGCGATAAGGTTAAAAAAAATCAGGTAATATTAATTTTGGAAGCGATGAAAATGCAGCATGAAATAATAGCTTCTACAGATGGTGAAATATCGGATATTTATACTAAGATTGGTGAACAAGTGTCTGCAGACGCTGATTTGCTAAATATTAATAAGGAAGGTGAAAAATGAATTCTAAATTATGCAAAGAACTAGGTATTGAATTTCCCCTATTTGCTTTTTCGCATTGCAGAGATGTGGTTGCAGCAGTTACCAAGGCGGGAGGTTTTGGCGTATTTGGAGCAACGAATCTTTCTGGTCCAGAATTAGAAATTGAATTAAATTGGATAGACTCTCAAGTTAATGGAATGCCTTATGGAGTTGATCTTATTGTTCCCAATAATTTTGTGGGAAAAGGAGAAAATCTATCGGACGAGGATATGTTGGGTAAAATTCCCCAGAGCCATAAGGACTTTGCGCATAGCATACTTGAAACAAATGGTATTGAAGTTGATCCAAATGAATTGGATGAAGATAGAAAAAACCATTTGCGATTTGGAAAAAATATGACCCCAGAGGGAGCCCAAGAGTCTTTAACGGTTGCCTTCAATCATCCAATAAAGATGATTGTAAATGCATTGGGTATGCCTCCAAAACAAATGGTTGATATGGCAAGAGATGCAGGTGTTAAAGTTGGGGCTTTAGTTGGAGCAAAAAAACATGCAATCAATCAAATTAACGCAGGGGTCGATGTTTTAATAGTGGCCGGTGGAGAGGCTGGTGGTCATTGCGGTGAAGTTTCATCAATGGTTCTCATTCCTGAAGTGTATAACGCAATAAAAGATATTAAAGATGTGCCGATATTAGCAGCAGGAGGAATTGCTTCTGGAAGCCAGATGGCTGCGGCCATGGCTATGGGGGCATCGGGAGCATGGTGCGGTTCTGTTTGGCTTACGACAACCGAAGCCGAAACTAATCCAATCGTCAAAGAGAAAATGCTAAGTGCATCGTCTGCGGACACAGTGAGATCGAAAAGTAGAACTGGAAAGCACTCAAGACAACTAAGGTCTCCTTGGACAGATGCATGGGAAAATAGTGACCAAGTTCAACCTCTCCCATCACCAGTACAACCTTTGGTTGCTGAGCCAGCTTTACGCAAATTAGATAAGTTATCATTAGCTGGAAATAAGCAAGCGGCTGATCTTGCTACGTATTGGGTTGGTCAAGCAGTTGGTCTAATGAATGAAACAAAGTCGGCAGGAGAAGTTGTGCAAGATTTTAAGGCAGATTTTATTGAAGCCTATGAAAGACTAACGGGTGCAGTAGAGGAGGCATAGGGTGGAGCAAGCAAAAGATTTTTTTGATGAGAGTAAAGACTTGTATGATTTGCTGAATGCGGCAGGTGAGGATTGTTTATCGACACCGACGCTGTTCAAAAATTGGACAATAGAGGATGTAATTGGTCATTTATACCTTTTTAATTTTGGCGCTATTGAGACCTTAAAAAGTGGGGATCACTTTGATAATTTTTGGAAACCAATAAATGACCAAGTATTGGGTGGTAAAACGTTAGTTGAGGCGCAAGTACCATGGTTAAATGGAATAACTGGAAGGCAGTTGGTAGATGATTGGTGGCAAAGTGTCGAGGATGTTTTCAAAGCTTATAAAGATGCTGATCCAAAAAAAAGGGTTAAATGGGGAGGCCCAGAAATGAGCGCTCGCTCAAAGATAACAGCACGACACATGGAAACCTGGGCGCATGGACAGGAAGTTTTTGACTCTCTAGGTAAGGACAGACAAGAGAAGGATAGAATAAAGAATATCGTGCATATGGGCGTAATTGCTTATGGCTGGACTTTTGTCAATCGAAAATTGGATGTTCCTGAGCCAACACCCTATGTGGTTTTGAACGCACCATCTGGTCAAGTCTGGGAATGGAATGATAAAAACAGCTCTTCAAAAATTGAAGGAGCAGCAGTTGAGTTTGCACAAGTAGTAACACAGGTACGCAATTTTGCTGACACTCAATTATCCATAGCTGGCAAGCCGGCTGAAGAGTGGATGAAGTATGCTCAGTGTTTTGCTGGTCCTCCAGAAGACCCTCCAGCCAAAGGAACTAGATATAAAGCAGTAGTGTGATTTTATATTGTTATGACGGTCGAGCCTGTTGTTTTTCGTGCTTCTAAAGAGTCATGGGCTAAAGCAATATCGTTCAATGAATAGGTTTGGTCTATTTGTATTTTGACATCTCCAGAAACTACTTTTTCAAAAAGTACCTTTGCCATTTCTTGGCAACGCTCAAAGTCGCTTATGTGTGTAAAGAGCCCAGTTCTGGTTATTTTAAGTGACTTTTTCGCTAAGATGCCTAAGTCGATAGGATCAATGTTTCCGGATGCATTTCCAAAAGAGATGAAGATACCAAAATCTTTTAAACAGCTCAAAGAGTCGTAGAAGGTACTTTTGCCAACGGAGTCCATAACAACTGGAACACCATTACCATTTGTCATTCTCATCACTTCTTCAGCAAAGTTATTCTTCGAATAGTTGATAGTTTTGGATGCTCCAAATTTCTTTGCCAGCTCACACTTTGCATCTGAACCCGCAGTGCCTATCAATTCGATACCTTCGCTTCTAGCCCACTGGCAGGCGATCAGCCCAACACCCCCCGCAGCTGCATGGAATAAAACCTTGTCTCCAGTTGCAAGCTCTGTTGTATCGTGAAAAAGATATTTTACAGTTAATCCCTTGAGCATCATAGCAGCACCTTCCTCAAAAGATATTTCATCAGGAAGTTTGCAAACCTGCGTGGCAGGCATCACTCTGGCCTCACAATAGGCCCCTGGCGGAGTCGCGGCATATGCTACGCGGTCACCAGTAGCTAAGTGAGTAACACCATCTCCCACTGCCTCTACTATCCCAGATGCTTCCATGCCCAGTACAGCAGGTAGTGAAACAGCATAATTGTCTGAGATTCGAGTTCTGTGATAAACGTCAATAAAATTCAGTCCTATAGCTTTGTGTTTAATGAGTATTTCGCCACTACCGGGAGACCCAACTTCCTGTGTAGCTATCTCAAACTTCTCACTTCCACCATTTTCCTTGATTATCGCCGCCTTCACATTTTGAGTTGACATTTTTATTATCTCCCATAGAAATCATTAATATATCCACAATGAATGGAACCGCTATTGCCCAGAGAGTCAATAAAAATCGCGCCATCTATTCTTTCCGCTGATTTTGCGAATTTTGGTAAAGAAATAGAGGCTGTTGAAAAACAGGGGTGTGATTGGATTCATGTCGATGTGATGGACGGTCATTTCGTGCCCAATATAACTTTTGGACCCCAGACTTGTAAGGCAATCAGGCCTCATATTAAAACATTTATGGACGTTCACTTGATGATTTCTCCAGCAGACCAATATCTTGAAGCTTTTGCTGAAGCCGGCGCAGATATGATCACAGTGCACTTCGAAGCGGGACAACACGTTCATCGGTCTCTGCAGGCAATAAAAGGTCTTGGTGTTAAGGTCGGTTTAGCTCTTAATCCTGGCACGCCGAGTGACGTAGCCGATCAATTAATTGATCTGGTAGATTTAATTTGTGTGATGACAGTTAACCCAGGATTCGGAGGGCAGAAATTTATTTCGTCTCAATTGCGAACAATTGAAAAATTAGCAGATCTCAAAAAGCATAAAGAGTTTTTAATCGAGGTTGATGGTGGAATAACTGTTGAAACAGCCTCTAGTGTTGTGTCAGCAGGAGCAGATATTTTGGTGGCGGGATCGGCAGTTTTTTCGAACGGTAGTGTCGATAATCCCGAAATCTATGGACAAAACATAAAGAGAATAAGAGAAGCTGCTGAAAGCGCCTTATAAATGAAAGGATAAAAACATGGCAGAAATCCCTCCAGTTTGTGAGTTTGGTTTTCACGCGAATGAATTTACATTGCCGTCAGTAGATGGGAAAAAATATACTTTAGAGGAAGTAGCCGGAACTAATGGTTTATTGATAATGTTTATATGTAATCATTGTCCCTATGTTCTAGCTATTTTGGATCGAATTGTCAGAGATTCTGAAGACCTACAAAAGCTTGGAATTGGTGTTGCAGCCATCAGCTCAAACGATGTAAAAAGTTATCCAGAGGATTCTTTTGATAACATGAAGAAGTTGGCTTCAAAGCATAATTTTACTTTCCCATACATGTATGATGAGACTCAAGAAGTGGCTAAACTTTATGGTGCTGTATGTACTCCAGATTTCTTTGGATTTAACAAAGACCACAAATTGCAGTATAGAGGAAGATTAGATGCCTCTAGGAAGGAAGCAGGTTCAACCGATTTAAGAAGAGATCTTTTCGAAGCGATGAAACTTGTAGCGCAAACCGGAAAAGGGCCGAGTGATCAAATTGCCTCAATGGGCTGCTCTATAAAGTGGAAAGTTAACTGAAGCTATTGAAAGTTTAAAGATATTACTAAAAACTAGTGCATTCATTTGATCGTTATAGAGTGTCCTGCAACGACTAAAGACACGCTATTGGCAAAACTTGCTATATCTTGATTTAATTTTCCTGATTCTCTTAAAAACTTCCTGGATAGTTCGTTAGTAGGCAATATACCGAGGCTTGTCTCTTGTCCGACCAAAATTAGATTGGATTTACACTTTTTGAGATCAGATTTGATATCGTCAATACGACGCTTTTTAAACTGATCTAGCGTCAAGATATTTGAGACAGACATTGATATACAATCAATCAAAATAATGTCCTTGGGTTTTGAGGCTTTGAGAATGTTGGCTCCTAGATCAGGAGAATCTATGGTTTGAAATTTTTGGTCTCTATCCTTCTTATGCGCAGCAATTTTATCTTGCATTTCTTGGTCGTAAGCAAGACCGGTGGCAATATAATATAATTCGCCCTGGGTTTTTTTTTGTAGACTTAAAGCTAGTTTTTCCGCAAGCCTAGATTTACCAGAGTTGCTTCCTCCAAGTAGCAAATGCATTTCAGACATTAATCTCATTCCCCTATTATTCGTTGCAGCTTGTAGATATCTAAAATCCAACCCTTAACTGAACGCAATGTATTTCTTGTATTGATAATATCTTGTCCAATTTTTTGAACGTCACCTTGAATAAGAGTTTGCTCTTTCATACCAAGATATGCTGCCCACCAGATGTATATATTATTGCTCTTTAAAAGTTTGAAAGAGCACTCTCCATCTAAAACTACGTAAATTGTCTCTGCCCCATCTGGCCATCCTTTTTCCTTTAAAAGTCGGCCGGTAGTAATCGAGACAGATTTCCCAATTTCGTTAAAGGGAATTCCAAACGCAGAAACCAGCAGTTGTATTGAGGATAGCCCAGGAATCAGTTTAATAGAGGTGTTGCGCAAAGTATTCTTTACGCGCAAGGCGATTCTTTGGCTGCTATCATATAATGAAGGGTCTCCCCATATTGGGACTCCAACGTTTAGCGTCATTTTCTTAGTTCTCGAAGTATATCCATTGATTATTTCGACCCACGTTTTTGCAATTTGATCATGCCATTCTACTACTGAATTGACGTATTTTTTACTAGATGATTGCCGCTCTGGTATTATAAATTCTTGAAAGTTTACTGAATTTATTTTTACGAAGGATTTGCAAATATACGTTTTTAAATCAGCAATATCGGATTTTTCTTCTTTTTTCTTTCCGATTAGTATCAAGTTGCAATTCTTAATTGTATTGGCTGCTTCTTTTGTCACATGCTTTGCATTCCCGAAACCTATCCCAATTAGATATAAATTTATACTCACAGTAAGGGCCCAAAAATTATAATAGCGGGATGATTGCCTATGCTATTTTTTAGGTGGATTAAAATTTCCTCAATTGTACCTTTTGTGATCCTTTCACCCTCTCTTGAAATGTCTTCTGCTATAAGCACTTTTGTTTTAGTATTAAGACC
>Ga0115012_10002758_pt1 | contig 10320 bp, 10 predicted proteins | sample TroAtlMetagenome_FD_88706 | JGI IMG/M metagenome (GOLD analysis project Ga0115012, IMG submission 88706) | Marine eukaryotic phytoplankton communities from Atlantic Ocean - Tropical Atlantic ANT10 Metagenome | ecosystem: Environmental > Aquatic > Marine > Oceanic | place: Tropical Atlantic...
CTGCTTTAGAACGAAGATTCCAGAAAATAATAGTTGATGAACCTTCAGTTTCGCATACGATTGAAATCCTAAAAGGTTTAAGAGACCGCTATGAAGAGCATCACAAAGTAACAATAACTGACCAGGCCTTAGTCGCTGCAGCAAATCTTGCTGATCGATATATTTCCGATAGGCACCTTCCCGATAAAGCCATAGATCTAATTGACGAGGCTGGATCGCGTTTACGGCTCAAAAGAATGGAAACCCCACCAGACTTCAAAGAATTAGAAAATGAATTAGCAATTGTCACTAAAGATAAAAAAGCTGCGGTTGAAGCACAAAATTTTGAAGAAGCAGGTCGTCTCCGAGATAAAGAAAAAGAACTTCTGAACAAAAAAGAAAATATGGAAACTGAAATGAAGGATTCAGGTGTTGATTTCTTTGATGAGGTTGATGAAGAAGCCATAGCTGAAGTGCTTTCTGTGTGGACTGGAATCCCTGTTTACAAACTCACTGAAGAGGAAACAGCCAAATTACTTCGAATGGAAGATGAACTTCACAAAAGAGTTATTGGACAACAAGACAGTATTAAAGCAGTCAGCCAAGCTATTCGCCGGACAAGAGCAGGACTTAAAGATCCCAAGAGGCCATCGGGATCCTTTATCTTCCTAGGCCCTTCTGGGGTTGGTAAAACAGAACTCGCAAAGACCTTGGCAGAATTCCTTTTTGGAGATGAACAAGCATTGATTAGTTTAGATATGTCGGAATACATGGAAAAACACACTGTTAGCCGTCTAATGGGATCACCTCCGGGTTACGTAGGTTATGAAGAAGGGGGACAACTTACTGAAGCTGTCCGAAGAAAACCATTTTCTGTGGTGCTTTTTGATGAAATAGAAAAAGCGCACCCAGATGTATTTAATGCTCTTCTTCAAATTCTTGAAGAAGGAAGACTCACAGATAGTCAAGGAAGATCAGTTGACTTCCGGAACACCGTTCTCATCATGACTTCCAATCTGGGGACACGTGATTTACGGAAAGCCAACCTCGGTTTCACCAAAAATGATGAATCCGTTACTTACCAGAGGATGAAAGAAAAAGTCACCGATTCACTCAAAGATCACTTCCGACCTGAATTCCTGAATCGTGTTGATGAAGTTATCGTATTTCATGAATTATCAAAGAGTGAGGTCACTGAGATTGTTGACCTCATGGTAGCTAGAGTTACGGAACAACTTGAAAATCAGGGCATGGGACTAGAAGTAACTGTCGAGGCTAAACACTATCTAGCAGATAGAGGTTATGATCCTGAACTCGGTGCTCGACCACTTCGAAGAGCAATCCAACGACTTGTTGAGGATCCTTTATCAGAAAGACTATTACTTAAAGAATTCACCGCCGGACAAATTATTGTCGTTGATGTAGATTCCCAAATAGACAGTGAAACTGGAAGCAAAATTATTTTTAAAGCTGTTGAAGGGTTTGAACCTCCATCTGTTGAAGAATTCATAGCAGCAGAATAGTTTTATTTTAAGTCCAGCAGGTATTCGGACTATCTGGCTCATGGCGTTACTATGCAATAGTGCGCTCTAAACAATTAACATTTATTTCTGGATTAATTGCACTCTTACTTTTCGTTACTGGATGCAATATGCAACTTCGAGTCGTTATCGATCTAGAAGAAAACGGTTCTGGTCAGATTTCTGCAGGAATAGGACTTGACGCTGATGCTCGCGATGAGGTCGTATTTCAGAATCTAGAAGAAATACTTCAAACAACTGACCTAGAAACTAGTGGTTGGACGTTCCAAGTAACGGGGCGAGGTTCTGATGGACGCGATTGGTATGAAGCTACGAAACCTTTCGCCAACTCTGACGATTTACAAAATGTGCTAAATGAGTTAACTAGTTCAGAAAATACATTTAAGAATTGGAAGATTCTGACGGAAACATCTGAAAAGAAACGCTCTTACTCGGTTATGGGCAGCGTTGATTTAACCGAAGGATTTGAGATATTTACTGATAGTGCGTTGAATGCCTTATTGGAAGAACCACCACTTGGAATCTCAAGAGACACACTTGAAGAGAATTTAGGAATTCCTTTAGAAGACAGTGTTTCCTTACGTATTATTGTGAACCTCCCCGATGAGAGTGACGGAAAAACTTTTGATGTACCTCTTGGAGAGCAAAGAGTCATTGATGCCTCTGGAGTAAGCGAACATAGAATAGCGCAAATCTTGGATTGGGTTGTATGGGCAGTATTAGCATTACTTCTCCTTTCGATTTTCCTAGCAATAATTAATTGGCTCCTTGATCGCAGGTATGAAAAAAAACGACTAGCAAGACGTCCAACTTCTGTCGCCAGTCAAATTCCAGGCGCAGAGGGAGGAAAATCTATAAATCACTCTCAAGAAAGCGCCCAATTGGAGCTTTTAGTAATTGATTTACATGGAGTGATATTTAAGCAAGGTTTAGATCCCCAAGAGCATTTACAAACTTTTATTCAGGAGAATGGGGGTGAGGTTGACCATGCCGACCTTATGGAACTCCACAGACAAGGAACTCTTGGCAGGATAGAAACTGCAGAGTTCTGGAATCAGGTAAGTATTGAAGGAGATCCAGATGATCTTGACCGAAGATACATAGAGAGCTTTGATTTTCGAAGTGGAGCAAAAGATTTCTTAAGGAATCTTCACAAAAGAGGTATCGCAGTTTCCGTCGTAACAAATGATTTTGCTGCATGGTCAAATGGTTTACGAGAGATGTACGGCCTACATGGAGTAAAGCCTTGGATCATTAGTTCCGAAACTGGAGTTCGCAAGCCAGACCCAGCGGCCTTTGAAATACTACATCGCTCATCTGGATGTGCTTATCAGTCCTGCCTTGTGTTAGATACCACTTCCAATTTATTGGATACCGCTGCAGTTCTTGGAATGAAAACCATCCTATTAGACCCAGATAGCTTGTCTCCAAAAGAATATACAGACCACCCAACAGTTAAAAAGTTCAGCGAGTTTTTCCGTAGACAGTAAAACAGATTTTCAAGTAGAACGTATTTCTAACTGCTTCCGGTCAATAATGATATATTTCTCCCCATTTTGCGCTAGCCATCCTAATTTGATGAATGAAGAAATTGACTTATTGACCCTTTCACGAGAGGCACCAATCATTCCAGCTAATTCTTCTTGTGTGATTGGAAGTTGGAACTCATCTAGATCGCCTGCCATTTCCAGTAATCGTTTTGCTGTCCTCCCAGTGACATCCAAAAACATTGTGTCTGCAAGAGCTATATCTGTACTCTTTAATCGGTCAACTAACATATCCACAACTCTCCATAACAAATCAGGATTATCTTGATATAAATCCTTTACTGGTGAGTAAGGAATCACGACTACTGATGAGTCTTCCAACGCGCGAGCTTCTGCTGAACGCCCATCAGAACGGAATAAAGGCATTTCTCCGAATAAATCCCCCGGCTCCATAAGAGCAACTAATGATTCTCTGCCATCAAAAGATTTATTCCCGATAGCTATGCGACCAATGGTCACAATGTACAGGTCGTTAGGTTCATCTCCTTCTTGAAAAAGAATATCCCCTCGTTGCAAATGTATGCTTTCCGATTCTTTGGCTATTGGTTGCAATAGTTCATCACTTAAGCCTGAGAACATATCAATAGATCGTAAGAAGTCAGAAGATGTCATGCATTGAATAGACTAATACGAAAAATCTGTTCCTCCCATCAATTACACATGTTGATGTAAGACATTGAAATAAATCGGTACCCTTTGTAAACACCACTGAATTTATTTGCAGGATTTCGAGAACATTTAAGGCACGAAGGGAAGAATAGAAAGATGAGAATCGGGCACGGTTTTGATTCCCACGCTTGGGAGGCTCAAAAGACGAAACCTCTTATTTTGGGAGGAACAACTTTCAAATCAGATTATTCATTGAAAGGCCACTCGGATTCAGATGTTGTTGCTCATGCATGTATTGATGCTTTACTTGGACCAACGGGTCTCGGAGATATAGGTCTGCTTTTCCCAGATAGTGACCCTAAAAACGAGAATGCTGACAGTATAGAAATGCTTAGAGAAGTGATGGCAAGGATCACTGACCTTGGCTGGAAAGTTATAAATATAGATTGTTCAGTGATCGCTGAAAAGCCGAATATTTCAAAACATAAAGAAGAAATTGAAAATAGAATAAGTGAGGTAATTAGGGCCCCATTTTCAATTAAGGGGAAACATCCTGAAGGTTTTGAGCAAATGAATGGTATTGCTTGTTTCGCAGTGAGTTTAATTTGTGAAGATATTATTACTGGAAGAGGACGCTCAGTTTTTGCTAACGTAATTGGTTCTTTGCGTGACCGTATCCGCCGTATCGTAAAGGCCGGTGAAACAAATGAATAAGAAAAATAGGAACTCAAGAAAAAAATCAGATAACCGTAATTATCGAAATAATGCAAACAGGAGGGGAAATTCAAATTCAGTTCGTGAATCTTTATATCAATCTCCGGATATGCAGGTCGTTGAAGGCCGGCATGCCGTTAGGGAAGCTCTATTGGCTGGGACTAGAAGAATCCATGAAGTAGTTATTTCAGATGGAGTAGATAGCGCTCCAATTCTTGAAGATATTCAGAATTTGGCAGAGGAACTTCGTGTCCCTTTACATTTTCTTCCTAAAACCAAGTTCAATTCCGTAACTGTTACAGAATCTGCACAAGGAGTATTAGCGAAATGCGAACCCCTTCCTAGTCTTGAATTAGAAGATCTAATTGAAGGGATCCAAAATCCTTTCATACTAGTTCTGGACGGGATCATGGATCCACGTAATTTAGGAGCAATTATACGGAGTGGTGAATGCGCTGGAGCTACTGGCATCCTTTTACCTAAACACCGATCAGTGCGGATAACCCCAACCGTTGCGAAGACAGCGCAAGGGGCTATAGAACATATACCTATTGCTTCGGCGTCAGGTATCCCGAAAGCAATTTCAAAATTAAATGAACTTGGTATTTGGACTGTTGGAATGGATATTTCTGCGCAAACAGATATCTACGATATTAAAGTAGCGACCGGGCCAATAGCATTAGTTCTCGGAAGCGAAGGAAAGGGATTGGGACGATTAACTAGAGAACGCTGTGATGTGATAGCTGGAATTCCGCTTCATGGGATTACGGAATCTCTTAATGTAAGTGCAGCTTCTGCTATAGGATGTTTTGAAATCGCAAGGCAGAGACGTTCTATGGCAGAACATGACTAACTAGGTTTGGTTCCACATAGAATGTAAAAATGCCGGGTTAGCTCAGTTGGTAGAGCACTTCTCTTGTAAAGAAGATGTCGTCGGTTCAATTCCGACACCCGGCTCAAAAATTTCAGTTAAAGGTCCACCATCAAACAAAACTTAAAGTTACGATTTAAGACGTGGGTCTTACTGAACGACAGAAATCTATTATTGAGTTTGAACGGACTGCGTGGCAGACAGACATCTCAAAAGAAACAGCTATTCGTCACCTATTCACTATTTCTCCATCTAGGTATTATCAGATTCGAGATGAACTGATAGACCTACCGGAAGCAATGAAATTCGACCCTATGGTAATTCGGCGTTTACAGAAACAAAGAAAATTTAGGCGATCAAAAAAATATGGGATTTCAGAAGCAAAAAGCCCAATTCGCTAAAACAAATGTAAAGATTTAGGATAGATTTATCTGAAGCTAATTCGGGAGAGAATCAAATATGAATATTGCTGGGAAGGGAATCCTTTTAATTATTGTGGTTATCGCAATGGGGGTATTTGCACTCAGTGAAGGGTTTGATGATGATTCAAAGCAAAGTTCCGCTCAAATCACTCAAACGATAGAAGAAGAACAACCTCAAGAGACAGAAAAAACTGATGGAGCTGAAGAAAACTCTAATCCAGATGAGACGAGTAATACTCAAGAGCAACAAGAAGGATCAGAAGATACTTCCGATGGATCATTGGGCGTTCTTCATCCACCAGCAGAGGTTAGAGTTCTAGTCGCAAATGGGACTGAAGTTTCAGGAGCTGCAGGAGCTACTCTTGATACCCTCGTGGCTACCTCCGGCTATAACGGAGTCCAAGCGGTAAATGACTTAGACGAAAACATTCTTGAGAAAACCTACGTCTATTATTCTCAAGGATATGAATTGGATGCACTTAATATTTCAGTAATCATAAATGCACAACCAGAGGATGTACTCCCGATGCCCATAGAACTCCCAATCGATGACCTCCTTGATGCGAATGTATTGGTTCATGTTGGCGCTGACCTATTCCCAGGCGGATAACAGAATAAAGATAAATGAAAATTCTGATCGTTCCTGACAAATTTAAAGGAACTGCTACTACTCAAGAAGTAAGCGAAGCAATAACTCATGTTCTTTCTCGCTCGCATGTGGTGAAAGCACAACCGATGGCAGATGGCGGAGAAGGAACTTTAGAAGTTTTCGGCGGTGCAAATCGGAAAAGTGAAGTTTTAGACCCACTGAACAGACCGATAGAAGCACCTTGGAGGCTTGAGGGGGCTTTCGCTGTAATAGAAATGGCCCAAGCATCGGGTTTGCATTTAGTAGGTGGTAAGCAGGGAAATGACCCTATAAACGCGTCAACATATGGGACAGGGCAACTAATCTCTAAAGCCATTGAAAGAGGTGCGGAGCAGATACTTATCGGGTTAGGAGGTTCAGCGACAACTGATGGTGGCTTCGGAGCGTTAGAGGCTCTAAAACCACTTGGTCGACTTCGAGGCATAGAGCTTAACGTTGCATGTGACGTAACTACAGGTTTTGTTCAAGCAGCCGAAATATTTTCCCCTCAGAAAGGCGCAACCGAACCACAAGTCAAATTTCTTCATAATCGTTTAGAACGATTAGCTCAGATCTATTATGAAGAACGAAAAGTGGACGTTACGACACTACCTATGGCTGGAGCTGCTGGAGGTTTAGCAGGAGCGTTAGCTTCCGTTGGGGGGAATCTCATTAATGGATTTGAGGCAGTAGCAGAAAACATGGGTTTGTTAGAACTCATTGAAGAAGCAGACCTAGTAATCACTGGAGAAGGAGAGGTCAATGAATCAAGTTTCAACGGGAAAGTAGTCGGAGGCGTTCTTCAATTAGCCGAAGAAACAAATACGCAAGCCATAGTAATCGCTGGACAAATGCATAAAAACATAGAACTGAAGGTTCCTGTCTTTACTCTTATCGGATCAGTGGGTAAGAAACTAGCGTTTGAAGATACTCGCCAAGCAATTAAAAGAACAACAGAAAAAGCTATGTCTGACTGGGCAGAAACCTTGTCGGGAGGTTAGACAGTTACCATGAATGACCGAATTGAATTAAAAGGAATTCGCGCACTTGGTACCATAGGAGTTCTCCCTGAAGAGAAAATACGTCCGCAACCATTCGAAATTGATGTCTATATAGAAGCTGATTTATTGAAAGCAGGAGAGTCTGATGATTTATCAGACACAATAAACTATGGTGAAATCACTGAAATTGTTACGAAAGTAATTAATGAAGAATCGCACCAACTTCTTGAACGAGTCGCCAACCGCCTAACGGAAGTGATTTTGGCAAACCCTAAAGCAGTTGGAGTAGAAGTAGTTATTCGTAAACTGCGTCCACCAGTCCCAGAGTTTCTTGAATCTTCCGGTGTTCGAATCTACAGAAAAAAATAAGAATTCGAATATTGAAAGCCTTGCTTTCGCTACCCTAATTCTTTTTTGATTTCTAAAACTTGCTTTGGGATATGAGTCCTTCCGTAATCGAAACCAACTTGAAGAAGGATTTCCAGAAGATGTTGACGCCCCTCGTCCATTTTCCAGGGAAGAGCGATATAAATCGGTAAGTCAAAAACCCTTAGTTTTTCAAGGTTGCTATAAACCTGCTCTTGGTATGCGTATCGGTCCTTCCAATCCCAGTTGGCAGGACCAAAACCTGTACCAGGGTCAAGTATCAGTTGATCTCTAGCGATACCCAATTTGTCAAGGCGGTTTAAGGAGACTTCAAACCAATCAACGATGTGTGCGACAGGGTCTCCCGACACAAACTGAAGACTTTTCGGGTCATCTCCACTCAAAAAAGGGAGAACTACTGGAACCCGTGTTTGTACTGCGATTTCAACCATTTCTGGATTCTGTAACCCATCAGCAGCATTCATGAAATTTGCACCAGCTTCAAGCGCCCGAAACATTATCTCCGGATTCCAAGTATCTACCGATAATTCAATTCCTAAATTAGCAATTGCTTGAACTTTCCCATCTAATCGCGACCACTCTTCCTCAGTGCTTATCCGTTCAGCATATTGAGTTGATCCTGCGCCACCAAGATCTATTCCGACACAACCATCCTCAATAAGTTCTCGAGCACGTTTAATAGCCGAATCTACGTCCAGTGCAATGGAAAAGTCAGCAAGAGAATCCTGCGACGCATTTACCACTCCATGCAATTTCATATTACCCAAACTACTGCCGAGCAGAGAAGTAGAACGAGTCCTCAGTTGCAAAGACAACTCGATTCACTCAATAGATATGAAAGAACAAATCCGAACGATACATTAAAGGTGTGAATGTAAAGATCCGAATCCCCACAACCTTTCGTGAATTGACCAAAGGGGAATCAGTTATAACAGTTTCTCCAGGATCTATTCAGCAAATACTTGATGACCTAATCAAAGATCACCCAAATTTTGTTGAACGTATTCTTGATGAGGGTGGAAAACTCCAACGCTTCGTAAATGTTTTTTTAGATGATGAGGATATTCGCTTCCTTGAAGGACTAGAAACTGAAGTTTCCGACGGGCAAACGCTTTCTATAGTTCCTGCTGTTGCAGGTGGAACGCAGAAGTAACTTACAAGCCTAAATAAGTGGGAAAATTATGAAGTCTAAGTAAAATTCCATTTACGAAATTGTGGAATTTAAAATCTTTGCGAAAAAAATACTTGGAATAAAAATACAGGAAAAATTGTTGAAACAAGAGAGAGAAATCTAAGGAGAGAAATAAATGGCAAAAATCATTTCATTTGATGAAGAAGCACGACGTGGCCTAGAGGCAGGAATGAATACTCTTGCTGATGCAGTACGAGTCACACTTGGACCCAAAGGAAGAAATGTTGTCCTTGACAAAAAATGGGGTGCGCCAACAATCACCAATGATGGAGTATCAATTGCCAAAGAAATAGATCTCGAAGACCCCTACGAGAGAATAGGTGCCGAACTAGTTAAAGAAGTTGCAAAAAAAACAGACGACGTTGCTGGTGATGGAACAACAACGGCAACAGTTCTAGCTTGGTCAATGGTACGTGAAGGACTCCGGAATGTTGCTGCAGGAGCTAATCCAATGTCACTCAAAAAAGGAATAGAAGCAGGTGTTTCTGCAGCAGTAGATTCAATACGAGGACAATCGCAGGATGTTTCATCGGATAAGGACCAAATTGCGAATGTAGCTTCAATCTCTGCAGCTGATCCCGATATCGGAACCAAAATAAGTGAAGCGATAGACAAAGTAGGTAAAGACGGGGTCATAACAGTAGAAGAATCCCAAACCTTTGGTATGGATATGGACTTTGTAGAAGGTATGCGTTTCGATAAAGGCTATATCAGCCCTTATTTCGTAACAGACCCAGACCGAATGGAAACAATTCTTGAAAATCCATATATTCTTCTTGTGTCTTCAAAGATCACAGCCGTTCGCGACATCGTGCCACTTCTTGAAAAAGTTATGCAATCCGGAAAACCGCTCTTAATTATTGCAGAAGACATAGAAGGAGAAGCCTTAGCGACTCTCGTCGTCAATAAGATTCGAGGCACTTTTACGTCAGCTAGCGTTAAAGCTCCTGGATTTGGAGATCGTCGAAAAGCCATGCTCCAAGACATGGCAATACTTACTGGCGGTCAAGTAATCAGCGAAGAAGTTGGCTTAAAACTAGATAGTGCAACCCTTGACCTTCTGGGAGAAGCAAGAAAAGTAGTTGTATCAAAAGATGAAACTACGATCATAGAAGGATCAGGAAGTAGAGAAGACGTTGAAGGTCGGATCTCACAAATTAAAGCTGAAATTGAAAATACCGACTCAGATTATGATCGGGAAAAACTCCAAGAAAGATTAGCCAAACTTTCAGGAGGCGTAGCAATTCTTAAAGTAGGTGCTGCAACCGAAGTTGAGCTAAAGGAAAAGAAGCACAGAATAGAAGATGCTGTTTCAACAACAAAAGCAGCGATTGAAGAGGGTGTTGTCGCTGGAGGAGGAGTCACTCTTCTTAGGGCACAAGCAGCTGTCCAAGAAATTGCAGAAACGCTGGAAAGCTCAGATGAAAGC
>Ga0115012_10002759_pt1 | contig 10320 bp, 7 predicted proteins | sample TroAtlMetagenome_FD_88706 | JGI IMG/M metagenome (GOLD analysis project Ga0115012, IMG submission 88706) | Marine eukaryotic phytoplankton communities from Atlantic Ocean - Tropical Atlantic ANT10 Metagenome | ecosystem: Environmental > Aquatic > Marine > Oceanic | place: Tropical Atlantic Ocean...
ACCGTGACTATGGAGGCGCCCGACCGCAGCACCCTGAGACCTCAGGTTGCTGGTCCGGGGCCCCGTCGGCGAAGCCTATGGCCCGCAAGGCCCCGGCAATGCTCTCTGTCTTTCCCCGTGGCGCTTCGATAGGTCCCACCTTGCAGGTATCGCAGCGCCCGGCGGTTGGGTTCCGCGGCGCCGTCCCAGACTCACGTAGGTCCCGTGTGGGTTGTCCCGCCCCGGGATCCGATTAGGCCTCGCCGACTCGCCGCAGCCCGCTAGCGGCCCCTAGTTGCATTCAGATATATACTTCCCGCCTGCCCCGCCCTGGGTTAGATTCCGTAGACTACAACCGAGTGAAGAATAAAATCCCAATTATTACTCAATAACAGTGTCGTGGTTTTTCCCTGCATAATGGGAGAGGGCCGTTGGCCAGGTCTTAGCATCATATTTGTCCCTTTTACTGCGGCGACGGGGGGTTCCTTTTTGCCTAGAGGGGGCTCCGATAGGGGATGAGCCATATTCGCCGGTCTCTCGAATACGTCGGGGCTTTTAACGCGACCATGAGCGAGCGCAAGCAAGCGCAAAAAAAGCGTAGGCTGCCCACGCACGCCCCGTCGAGCACCGCCGAACAAACAAAAGGCTGCCCGGCGGGCCTAGGAATGGCCCAAGGAACCACCATGACATCATGATCGCGCGGCTTATGCGGGGCTGCCGGTGCCAACGCACTCTGTGTCTCGATACGCTCTGTCGAGACAAAATATCATGGCTCGCTACGTCTCGAGAATGACTCGGAACATACTCTGACGACTCTTGCGAAACATACTCTGAGGGGTTGCTTGGAAGGGGGGGGTTCTAGGGGCGAGATGGATGAACGTGTTTTAGTTGGGCCAACTCCTTTAAAACTAAGGCACCTTGCAAGATGACAACTCGCGTGAACGACAGCGCACAAAATGAAGACGAGACTGGATTCTGGCACGTTATCGATTCAATTTGCGACGACAAAGGTAGGTTAGCGAACGAGGGTCCCCTCCGCTCGGAGTCGATCAGTGACCAGCACGTGCAAGCAATTAGGGCGTATTGTTTAAATGTATCTCCACAAAATGAGATTACAGAGGCTGTACAGCGTCTTGTGTCTTTTGCTTCCACGTTGCTAACCTGTGTAGTACCATGTTACAGCGTTAATTTGTTCCTCCCAGGCGGTTATATCGGCACTCGGTATCGTCGCCTGGGTGTTATACGGATTGCAAACTGCATTATGCATGTGAAGCCATCTACGAATTGTGCTCTGCGCGGGGAATGAAGCGTGTAACAAGATCATTGCCGCATGCTGTTGGAGATTTAGAGGCGGTTTATGTGACGCTAAGAAGTATAGACAGATCCTTGTGGCGGACACGTTACGTCCTTTTTCTTTGGCTGGGTATGCTCATGTTGAATCCATTTGATATTAATTCCATAGTCTCTGATGGCCCAAAGTTCGTAGCAGGAGTAGTGCAGTATTCCAGTGAGGGCTTAAGTGACGCAGGCCCTCCACAGGAAGCAGCAGTATTTTGTCTGTCAACAACTCTTACGAGGCAGGATGTGTCATCATTGCACCTCGAAAATTTTATTCAGCACGCAGCGGCTGTGATCACCAAAGTTAGCCAATCAGACGGAAATGAATTCGCGGCAATTGGAGCAATAAAAGCACTTGCGGCAGCGTACAAGCGGGGGGATCGAAGGCTTCTTCAGGATTTTTCTGGAAGAGTATTTAACGCAATTTTACCCTGCTTCCGTAAGAACAGTGGCCGCACACGTCGGCCTTGCGGGCGACTTGCTATTAAACTCATCACTCGTGTTGGTGTTGCCCTGTTGAAGCCGAGAATTATGGCCTGGTGCTATACGAGAGGTAAGCAAAAGCTGCTAAACAATGAGCCCGACGGCACACACATTGGTGGTTACGCACATTGGGAGAACGAAGATACTACGTTGAGTCTGGAGAAAGAGGAATGCGAGGTGGTATTGGAAGCCATCCTTGATGCTCTGTTGGATGGCCTTCGTGACAAAGAAACAAACACAAGATGGTCCAGTGCGAAGGGACTCGGACGTGTGGCTCAGAGACTTCCCCATGGAGTTGCAGACGGCATTGTTCAAACTGTTCTCTCTACCTTTAGTGACCAAGCCTTGATCGATGAAGATGGTGCCTGGCATGGCTCGTGTCTGGCACTGGCAGAACTCAGTCGCCTTGGCGTACTACTACCCGCCCGACTTCACGAGGCCATCACTGCCCTGTCTAAGGCAATCAGCTACGATCAACGACGTGGAAGTCACCATGTTGGAGCTCATGTGAGAGATTCGGCCTGTTACGTGGCCTGGGCGTTTGCACGAGCGTACACGCCTCGGGTCCTTGCGCCCCATTTAGATCAACTCATTGAAAACATCCTTTCTGCTGCAATATTTGACCGAGAAGTTCATGTACGAAGAGCAGCTGGAGCGGCACTTCAAGAAAATATTGGGCGACAGGGCTTCCAAGCTTTTGGTACAAAGGGAATAAGGTTGACACAGGCCGTTGATTATTTTGGGTTGGGCTCCCGAGAACGGTCTTATGCTGAGATAGCGCCAGTTGTGTCTAAATTGGGGCATTTTGATTTCCTATTTTTACATCTTCTTCACTGCCGTGTGAGCCATTGGGATATTTCAATTCGTCTACTTGCTGCCAAATCCCTTGCTGGGCTTGTCGGAGGACTTGAAACTACAGCGGCCAAGCGTGCGGCTTTCTCTAGGTGTGTCATGTTCCTTGCCCCCTCTGCACGAGGAAGCAAAGAGCTGATACGCCGCCACGGATCGCTTCTTGCACTTGCACATGTTATTTGTGCTCTTCAGTCAGTGGCTGATAGCTATCACGCGGGGAAGATTAGTGATATAATACCTAAGCTGGAAGCCTCTCGTCTTTACCGAGGGAAAGGTGGCGAACATGTGCGTGTCGCCGCATGTGGCCTCATTGAGGCCGCAGCATTGCGCTCATGCCCGCTCCCGGTGAAGGCACAATTGAGGCTATTAGATTCTTTAGATGAATCCAGCGTTCACCCAAATGAAGCAGTTCGCGTTGCTGCTGCCCGTGGTATTCGCGCCTTGACCTGGAGGTATTTCGAAAGGACCAATCATACAGGCACGAAGGCCAATCCAAGCGAGAGACTCGTTTGTCGCACGGTGCTTCGGTACATCAACTTGGCAAATGCGCCAGCAAATGCCAACGTGTCACGTGGGGCCTGTAAGTGCCTTGGTGTCTTGCCCAGGCGCCTCCTTATGGCCCGTGACTCTACTGTCGATTCTGTGCTTCATGTACTCATGGCTCGCGCCCGGCGCCATGATAGTGTTGCTGGTGATAAGGATGCGGAGACACGGCGCGATGCTCTTTCTGCATTGAGTGAGGTCATGACTACTATCGGTTCCTCGCAAATTACAGAGGCTCGGATCTCAAAGCTAATAACTTCTTTTGCTGTTTATGCCTGTTGTGACTTTGGTGTCGATAAACGTGGCGATGTTGGATCGTGGGCTCGGATTCAGGGCCTGAAAGCATCTGTCAACCTCTCTACTACTGCCAATCCTCATTTTAATGTCCGGAATGTAAATGCAAAAGAACATGTGGTCTTAAATTATAGGAAGCGTGCTAAGGTCAGTTTTTCAGGAGATTTGATACTGCATAGCTGTAGTTCGACACCTTTCTTAGAACGCAACACAACATGCAGGTGGTCTGTCAAAGCATCAGAGTACGTCTGCTGCGCATTACTGAGGCTTCTCGGGGAGAAGCTCGACTCTGTGCGCAACATCATACTCGGGCTCTTCCCAATTTTTCTGCATGGTTCCCCCGCAGTGCCGAGGCGCAGAGAGATAGAACTCACCCTATTTACCGACATGAGAGGTATGGATCTTCCAGCCCGTCTCTGTTCTTGCTTGCTGCTTGGAAGTGCCTATCACAGTGCTGTGTTATCAGGTTTGATCATTTTGGCAGGTTCAAATGACTCCAGGTCGAGCTCGCGTTTTCTTGAAGCTTTGATACAACATGCACTGACATTCGAAAGTACCCCACAGATCAATCTTCTCCTCGCCAATAACTTAATACTGCAGTTATACTCTTTACTTCGAGCACTGTCACCCGCCTGGGACCGAAGTCTGAAGCTTACTGCCGAGGAGAAAAATCGTAGCTCTCTCCCTATACTCAAGTGCACTAGTGCACTCATAGATGCGGGTACATTTGCTCGGCTATTCTATGTACCCATGATTAGTCTGACTGGCTCTGGTTCTCACTGTACTCTCCCGGGACTGATCAGGCCCCTACATAAATTAACGCCTAGTCACACAAATTACTTAGCTCACTATCTCATCGGTGCTCTTACTGATTTTATTACCATGCCAAAATATGCCACAAACGTGCCTAACATGTGTGCTGCTGCTGATGTCCTTCTTGCTGTTTTCTACGCCGGCGCTACTAGTGCACCTGCAGGGCCTGCAGGGCTTGCAGCCGCAGCGGCGGCGGCAGCGACGAAGAGTGCCCTTAGTGTGATTCTGGAGTGCTTATGTTCTCCCTACCCTCGGGTTCGTGCTTATGTTGCGGAACAGCTTTACGGCAGACTTCTTGAGTTGTCTCTCGCTGACGATTGCCTTTTGACACCTAAACAGCTTCTAGCCACTCAAGATTTTCTTGAAAGTAACACTTGGAATGTTGAGGGTTTCCCGACGATCCTCCAAGATGCTATATCAGGGCTAGCCCACACACTAGTAATCAAGTGTCCATTTATCAAGTGGCATCAGACCGATGACCATCCTCGTGTCAGCAGAAATGCAAGCGAGTTTGACTCGTACGCTTTTCTTGTCAAGGATGCTGGCTTTTAGTCAGATGCCATGTAACTACAGACGCGATCCACAGCCCCGGGGTATATAGATAGCAAACTCAACAAGTTTTGGGAGTTTCACCTTTGAATGATAATATTGGGCGCACCTGATGGCGAAATCATGGTTCTCAGACGCGACGATTCGCGTGGACCATTTTTTGCTGGGGGCATTGATATCGGAAGTAGTCGTGAGACCATACTCACATTGACTACGATGCCGGTGTTAACCTGTCGGGTGCTCGCTAAGTCATTTCTCGGCGACGACGCGGCCGTGCTGGCCAAGTCGCGCGGTCAGAGAATCGCATGGCCATGCCGTGGAGCAGGGCGTCGACGGCGTGCAGGGCGTGATTTGCCATGGGCGGAGGAGGTGCTTTGACACTGTGGTCATCTCCTCCCCACTCAGCTCCCACTCGCGATCTGTAAATCATTTTTTTTCCTGATGTCTGAGTTAAATTAAAATTGAACTCACTCGGAAATTCCAAAATTCAAAATTCCACGGGGCCTGCCCTCGTCTCGTATATATCTGGAGACCGGACCGACCAAAAATAAAAAGGCAAATAAAAGGCAATGATTCCGCTTTGTGGTACTACTTGCAGTTATCTTTCAAGTTGGACTTACCGCAGTAAGAGAATAAGATATATACAAGATGGCCAATGAAATGGTGAATAAACCTCATAAGCCTGACCCACTCAATGCCAAGATCCGGAAGGACGGGAATTAATTGAATGTTTCTTTGAGAAACCCTCAGGGAAATGCAAAATGCAAACTCCGTGCAGAGGGACAGGTCGAATATGATTTCTCGAGAAACAACTCGCGTTCACCGCCGAAAGCGGCGTACTCGCGTTGCGGACGTCGTTGCGGACGCCCCATACGAACCCCTGGGCGTGTGACATCTAACCCGGAATTTAAGTGCACCGTGGCTTCCAATGAGCTTCCATAGGTTGCCGCCTTTCATTTTCCTTCTAGTACGCCAACGTTTCCGTTCTACATTTTGGGCGCCGGCCAAGCGCGCAATCAGAAACGACCCCAGGCGCCTTCAATATTCATATAGAGGCGTGGGCCGACGCCTCTAGTGAAGCGATGGGCATTTCAAGGTCGGCTAGCGCAGCAGAGAAAGCCATTTCAGGTGGTCCGCGTTGCTGAAAGTGCCCAAGGCACTTTACCATCTTGGCCGTGCCACAGAGATCGATCCTTCCGCGCATCGATGTAAAACCAGGCCCCAAAGCGTGGAGGAGACTTCTAGGTACGCAGACTGACTGCTGGTTGCGGATACCTCGAAGTTGTTCAGGAAAGTTGCACAGGGTCGTATTTCAGCACCATGGAGGCTAGACGGTGCCATTGGACCCTGGATTACGCTGATTAGCTCTTGGTGTAATCTATAATCTATAAGAACAAGAACAATAATAATAAGGAAGTTGGAGCCCCTTTCGTCCAACACTCTTGACTCCAGTAGCAAGAAGATTTAGTCTCATTTTTTGCCTCGGCAAAACTGATTTCAGCATGCTTTGCTCGGCATCATTCAAAACTACTCACTTTTTGAAGATCGATAACTAATGCAGTGATGTCATCGATTACTGGTGAGAGGCTTTCCCAACGATGACGAGCAGACATGCACAATGACAAAGCTGCTTCGCCAGGATTCCACTCACTTGACCTAGAGGCATGTAAGTTAGCACAACGAAGGTTCATTTGGGTGAAGCACCTTGAACTCCAGTGGGCATGCACAATCTGCACGGCTAGGTTATTGTCGATGACATCCCACACGCCATCAGTGGCACTAGGAAGTTCAGTAGGCAATTTATAGCAAGTTATCTTACCAAATCAAGAATATGTCGTTAGAAACAATCTGGTGGTTTGAGGTTTCGGGATCACACGACACACCCAAATCTATAGTATCAAATCATTTAAGGAGGGTGGTTCATTCGTACCATGCACAATTGAATCGCCAAAAGACCTGCTCATTGCCAATCCCATGGTATCGCCATGGTCCCTGTGCCTGAGAGTAACAACGTTTCTAGCTGATTGTCATTGGCTCATTTGACTTGACCTTCTGTACCACACCCTTGGAGGTCCAAGGGGTAGAGTTATTGGCCCATTACTTCCACGTCCAACTATCAATTGGCGACAGCTCACTTGACCACCACAAGCAACAATGCGGCGTTGCTCGTCCGGCCGATCAGGCTATACAGTCTGGCCATAATTTTGATATGGTATACAATTTCCAACCTTGTGGTCCATTGTTAGCGGGGTGGCGCACAAGTTACCATTTTGTACATCTATGTTGCCAATTATACCCCGTGAGTCCCCAATGTTAGATATTTGTAACTTTGAACCGTTGACGTGCACAAATACACATGTAGCACCACTACACTTTACATCAAAGTCACATGCGCTCAGATCCTACGTTGATTAGAATAGATGGTTGTTTCTGGGTAATCTGGACACGACGGGTGGCCTGCTGCATTGCTTCAAAGGACAATTTTGCGTTTAGGTTAGCATCCACAAAATAGGTGCACAGCTGCTTGCTGCAGCGCCGTGAGACCAAGTGGCCAAGCTCGCCATGCCCGTCGAAGACTGCAAAACAATGCTGAGCTGGGTTTGAAAGTAAGTACTCGGATATAAGGAAGGCATCTTGGTTCACCCAATGCGGATTGCCTGGCTTCAATCCAGCAGTCGAATAGGCCCCGCTGAATCTTCCCCTTTGACAAGAAGTGAGTGATTCCGTATGATCTACCGTCGCAATGGTTGCTGCCTTATGGGATCTGCGCTCGACATTGATCTTGGGGAGAAGAGAAGTATTTCGAGGTGGTCTTAGGCGATGCGTTCTGCGAGAACTGGTCCCCCGCAGAGTGGGCTCGCGAGGAAGAGTTGCAAGTCTACGGACTCGGTGGAGATTCCTTCTTTTTGTGAGTGCGTGGACATTACGATGTGCCACCTCTTGATGCATCGTTCTCCGGTCTAAGAGATAGCCGCCTTCGCTATTGTCATCACGTCGGCAGGCACTCTGACGCGCCCTGTCTAGGGGTCTTACGTGCGTAGCAAAGCTATTAACAATGCGACGGCCAATCCTAGGCGGCAGGCGAGCAGGCTCAAGACTCATGTCAGGCTAAGCCCATTCAATAACATATCTTTGCTATAGCGACAATAAAAACTTTGTATCTAGCGCAAACAGCGGCCATAATGAAGCGTTCTAAAAAGAAACTCTCACGCGAGTTGAAGAAATCTGAATCAAAGGACAAGTCCGCAACCACTCAATCCCTAGCCGCGACAGAGGAAGAAGATAACATGTACCAGGAGCCTGCCAGGAGGATCAAAGTCCCGGATGATCAACTAAAGCTCTCGGAAGCTGAGCTGAAGGAAGAACATACGCGGGTCTTGACAGCAAATGATCCTAATATTCCAAACAATATAACTAAATATAACTACCACAGTCGTTGTTTCAAGGTCGACCCGCCAGGCGGGCAGGATAACTTAGCCATTCATCTAGCACTAGAAGGCGCTTCGTTGCATAGAGATAGCACGGAGGCCAAGGAACAAGCTGCATATTACATCAAATACAAGGAAGACTTGGCTGAAGCTAAGAGATTGATTATTGAAGAAAATGGTAAAGAGGGCGGCGAGGACGATCTATTTGAGAACCGAAAAAATCAATTTAACTACTCTGAACGAGCGGCGCAGACCTTTAATAATCCACTGCGCGAGCGCTACGTGTCAACCAAGCCGCCAGCGGTGGTAAACTTTTCTGGCACCGTCTCACAATGGGACATATATGACCGGTATATGGGTGATTACGCAATGCAAATGGCGGAACAGGAACTGCTGAATCCTGAGATAAAAAAAAAGACAGGAGTAGGCATGCCTACTAGTGGTGGAGCACAAGTATCAAAAGAAGATGACATGGTTCACTCTCAACGAATGGGAGGTGCCCTGAAAATCTTAGAGCGCATGGTCAATCAAAACGCAGATGATGAAATATTTCAAGATTTTAAGTATTGGGAAGATACCTCAGACGCGTTCAGAGACGGCGAAGGGTCACTCCTGCCACTTTGGCGCTTCCACACCGAACGCTCTAAACGCAAACAAGTCACAGCATTGGCATGGAACCCTAAATATCCTGACATGTTTTCGGTTGGATATGGGTCTTATGATTTTATGCGCCAAGGCAATGGCATGGTGTGTTGCTTCTCTCTGAAAAATACCAGCTACCCAGAATACACATTCACCACTGAGAGTGGAGTCATGTGTGTAAGTTACCATCCGGAGCACTGCTCGCTTCTTGCTGTGGGTTGCTATGACGGAGTGGTCATGGTCTACGATGTTCGGAACAAGGGAAACCGTCCTATTCGTTCGTCATCAATAAAAACTGGAAAGCATACCGACCCGGTGTGGCAAATTCAATGGCAAATTGAAGATCTTGCCAAGGAACAGAGCTTTTTTTCGATCTCCTCCGATGGGCTTGTAGCCAATTGGACGATGTCAAAAAACGAATTAAAGATGGAGCCTGTCATGCATTTGCGACTGATAAGCTCACCCAAAGAAGACCCCGGTGAGGCATTGCTAACCGGTTTTGCTAATGGGTCTTGTTTTGATTTCAATAACATCTCTGAGCATCTTTTCGTTGTGGGCACCGAGGAGGGGAAAATTCATAAATGCTCTAAAGCATATTCCGGTCAGTACCTAGAAACATATGTAGGCCACCATATGGCTGTGTACACTGTTTGCTGGAATCCATTCCATCCTCGAGTATTCCTGTCGTGTTCTGCTGACTGGACTGTCAAAATGTGGGATCACAACATTCAAACTGCAATCATGTCATTTGATTTGGGAAATGCTGTCGGGGACGTGGCGTGGTCACCGTACTCCTCGACTGTGTTCGCTGCAGTAACCTCTGATGGCAAGGTACACGTATTTGATCTTGCAGAAAATAAGCATGAGCCGTTGTGTGAGCAAAAGGTGGTAAAGCGTGCCAAGCTCACGCACGTTTCTTTTAATCGGAAAGACCCAATCATTGTAGTGGGCGATGATCGAGGTGGCTGCAACTCACTAAAATTATCGCCAAACTTGCGCTCAACTTGCGACTGTACTGGTCTTGTGCAGGCCAACAAGATGGATTCTATTTTGGCCGGTACTGACACTAAAACTGCCATGTCGGCCGATAGCACATGCTAACCAGGCCGGAGCCGACTCGCAAAGATACCAGTGGGTTTTGTTGAGTTGCACATTGGGGGGCACATTCGGGGATCTTGGAATTTCAAGCCCCCAGGCCCGACTTGACATCTTTTGGCCCCCCCCCCCCCTGTCGAGTATAGACCACGACTCAACTTAAGTCCAAGAAATTAGGGTAAACCCGAACTCCGTCGCAAAGTACCTAGACGCGTCAGCGGCTCGGGAGGCGTTGTCTAAACGCGACCCCCCCCCCCCCCCCCCCCCCCCCCCCCCCCCCCCCCCCCCCCCCCCCACACATCTC
>Ga0115012_10002764_pt1 | contig 10317 bp, 4 predicted proteins | sample TroAtlMetagenome_FD_88706 | JGI IMG/M metagenome (GOLD analysis project Ga0115012, IMG submission 88706) | Marine eukaryotic phytoplankton communities from Atlantic Ocean - Tropical Atlantic ANT10 Metagenome | ecosystem: Environmental > Aquatic > Marine > Oceanic | place: Tropical Atlantic Ocean...
CATGTCGGCCCCGCGCGACGCGGTCGGGGGGCTGTTGAACTACGACCTCCCCGCTCCGCCGCCGGGGCGGGCGGGGGGCGTGCGCATCGCGCCCATCGTGGACCCGCAGGCGGCCGGCGTGGGCGGCGCGCGGCTGCGCGCGGTTCCTCCTCAGGTGCGCCCCCGGGCATGTGTCCCTCCTGCCCAGTGTCGGGCCCCACCCCCCTTTACCGGTCCCGTCTGTGGCTGGCGCCCGCCTTCCCGCCCGACCACCTCCTACCGTCCCCGAAGCTCAGGCTGACGCGCGCGTACGCAGGCCGCGCGGGCTAGCGCGGCTGTGGCGCCGCGGCAGAAGTTCCGCGCCAGCGCTCAGGACCGGTCTGGCGGGCGCGGGGGGCAGCTGGAACCCCTGGCCCCCGGCGGCCCCGGGTTGGAGGTGCCGCGGCCGTGGAGCGCACCGGGTATGAGCGAGCTCGAAGAGCGCTTGGCTTCGTGCGAGAAGGCCGTGGCGCACACTCCGCAGCTTCTCGAGCGCGTGAGGGCGGCGGAGCGGCGGGCACAGGTGGCGGAGCAGCTGGCGCAGGACGCGGCGCGGGGGGTTGGGGGGCGGGCCGAGGTGATCGAGAAGAGTGTGGGGGCTCTGGGCCAAGCCCTCATCCAGGCGGAAAATGAGGTCTCGCAGCTGCGGCTGAAAGTCCAGGCGGCCGAGCGCCTCGCGGGACAGAACCAGATTCTTATGAGGCAGATGGAGGAGGGGAAGGCTGGCCGGCACAACGCTGATATCGAGGAGCTGAAATTACGCGAGGAACAGAGCGCCGGGCTCATGGCTGATTCCCGAACGCAGGTAGCTGCGCTCCGTGACGAGTTTTTGCGCGTGTCGAAGCAGCTGGACAGGGTCTCTGGGGACTCAGACACCATGAAGGCGGAGGTCCAGGTGGCTCTGCAGCGCATGGAGGCCAAAGTGACGCACGACAAAGACTTTGTTGAGAAGCTGCGGGACCTGGGCGCGGAGAATGTTTCGGTGACCGCGGAAAATTTTGGGAAAGTGCACGGCCGTATGGTGGAGATGGAACGGCTCGTGAGCACGCTGACGAACCAGCTCTCGGAAGAGAAAACGAAGCGCGGGGACTTGGAGAAGAGCATGCAAATCATGGTGAAGGAGGTAGAGAGTGGTCTGGTGTCCGCAGAGAGCAAGATCCTGAAGCGGACAATGACGCTCCTGGAATCCCGCTCGAAGGAGTTGCTAAGAAAATGTGACGACGCCACCCAGTATGCCGATGACCTCCACCTGCAGCAGGACTCCGCGGTGAACGACAAGTGGCAAGCGTTCTCAAAACAAGACGCCCATGACAAACGTGGCACAATTGAGAGGCTGTTGATGATGGAGAAGGCCCTCATAGAAGAGCACGAGGGGCGCGCCCACGGCGAGACTGTGCTGCGTCAGGTTCTTGAAAAACAGAACAGTGACTACGTCAACGCCGTGCACCGGCTGCGCTCCGGGGTGGAGGAGCGCGAGATGCGTCTACGCGAGCAGATCACAGGCGCCCTCCAGAAGGTCCGCATCTTCATCAAAAACCTGGAAGAGAAGGTGGCGGGGGACCAGAAGAGCCTGGAAGAGGTCGTGAAGGTCGAAATAGCTGCCCGTATGAAATCCGTGAAGACGCTTAAGGAGCAGCTGAGCATTTCGACCATCACCAACAAGAACTACTTCGATGACATGCAGGGGGGCACCTTCAAGGAGCTGCATGCACTGGAGGGCAGGTTCAACGCCTTCTCGGACAACGTACGAAGCCGCGTAGGCGCCCTCGAGGAGGATGTCGCCGACATAACCACCTCGAACATGCTGCAGGAGGTCAGTATCTCCGAAGAACTGGGGAAAGTGGCCAAAAAACTGGACGACACATACGCATATCAGGCAAAGCGGCACTATGAGGACTACCAAAACATGGAGGGCACGATCTCGTCCCTCAACGAAGCGGTGGTGGCGAACAAGCACGAGCAAGACCGGGGCTTCCAGAAACTTTCTTTACAAGCCGTCGAAATGCACGCTGCCCTGGACGCTGGTGCGAAGCAAGGCGCCGAGCAGAACGCCCGCTTGATAGACCACTCAAAGAAGATTGTGCAGCAGGACGAAGCCGTGGAAGATCTTGAGAAGGAGATGCAGCGCCGCCTCAGGGGGGAGCGTGTCACGAGGGAAGGAGAGTTCACAAGTCTGGAGTCCCAGATCGCAGAACTGATGTCGGACCAGGTAGTGAGCAACGAGATGTTCAAGATCGAGATGGAAACCTGGGAGAATGATATTGTGGGCAAACTTGAGGACGTGCAGGCGTCAGCGCTGAAGGAAGCAGCGGGGGCTCGCCAAGTCCTTAGCGAAGTCGAGGAGGCCGTTGTCACTGTGCGTTCACTTGGTGGCGAAATGAAGGCGGTGTCTGAGAACCTTGGGGCAGTGCAGACGCGGGTCGAGGGCCTTGAGGGGCGCATCTCTGAGGTGAACAAGGACTCGATCGCGATGTGCACTTTGGCCGAAGCCAAGGTTATCGCCGAGGCTGAGCGGGCAAAGGCGGCCGAGTCTGACATCCGCAGCCTCCTTGATGACGCGTCGATCAGCGTGAGGGGCGAAGTTCAGGAGCTGTGTGCGGACATGAAGCTGAACGAGGTAGTTATGCGGGCTGAAGTCGCTTCGGAGGTTGCCAGGCTGGATGGCCAGTGTGAGGATCTTGAGGCTTCTGCGTTGGCCAAGGAGAAGAGATTGAAGGGGGAGATCGATGGTATCTTGCTACGTAGGCAGGACGAGAACGATGCGTTCAAGGTGGAGACGCACGGTCACATCCAGTCCGTGTCTCTGAATGTTGAGTCCTTCAAGACATCCCTCACCAGTACCATGAAAGCTCTTGAGACGAGCAGCCAGCTGAAGAGCGCCCAAGTTCAGGAAAACGTAGATTCCGAGATGGTCAGCTTCAGGCACGAGATGCAAGCTAAGATTGCCTCCATCCAGGACGAGCTTCAGAGTAGCATCGCCGACTCTCGACTCTTTGAGGAACTGGTCGCAATACAGTTCGACGAGCAGGCCACGAACGCTGCCCCGCAGCTTCGGGAGAAGGCGCAGGCGCTGCATAAACAGATGGACTTCCTGAAGAACGACTTCAAAGACGCCCTGGTCAAGTCCGAGGCAACCTTGAGGACCATTTCCCAGGAACAGGCCAATGGGCTTCAGCAGGAAGCCGACGATCGGAAAATCAAGATGGCTAAGGTAGAGCAGCGCCTTGAAGACTTGATCCGGGCGGAGGCGGATGACAGGGCCGATTTGCTAAATTCTGTGAAGATCGAGCTCCGCACCGCCAAGGAGGAGGCAGAAGGGGACAGTGCTGCACTCGCGGAGAAAATCAACAACCTCCAGGCCGATATTGAGGCCGAGCGAAGTGCGCGGGACTCTGCTGACGAGTTGCACAAAATTGCTGTCGGCGAGGACCTCAAGATCCTGAAAGAAGAGATCGCTGCCTCAGTGGAGGACATGCAGTCCAAGCATATGGAACACTTGGTGTCTCTCGAAAAAGAAGTCGAGTCCCGCGTGCAAGCGGAAACCGACATGAGGCAGAAAATGGAAACTAGTGTGCGCAACGAGCTCGTCTCAGAGTTTGCCAACCGGGAGCAAATGGTTGCTGGTCTTGCTGCAGAGCTGCGTGAAGAGAACCAGGCTTTGTGGGTGAGCAAAGAAGCCTTCGAGAAAGAACTCCAGGAGCTTCAGGGCGGCGTGGCCGGGAGCGGCGAGCAAGTTCGTGAAGTAATAGCGACCCTAGATGAACGCCTTGAGGGCTTGCCGCAGCGCGAGGAACTGAACACAGTTCAAGACAAGATCATTGTCATGGAGCAGAAGCTCTCCGAGTTGGGCGAAGGCGAGGCAGCGGCCGACATGGTGCCTATCGCACAGCAAATCCTTACCCTCAGGGAAGGACTCGAAGCAGCTGCTAAAGCGGAGGACGTTGAGGCGCTGTCGAAAAAACACACTGAGGACATGGCCTCCTTGGTCGACACCTATGTTCCCCAGGAAAGGTTCAATGGCACTGTCGACCAAATCGTGGAAATCCCGCTACTGTGGAAGGCGATAGAAGAGCTCAAGAACACCCCGCGTGAGCCCCAGGCAGACGACAAAGCACAGTTCTCCACGGAGACCTTTAAGACAGAAATGGCCAGCGTTGTCCAAGACACTGAGAAGAAAATTACTGACCTCAAGTCTGAAATCCAATCCGAGTTAAAGGCCCTTGGCAGTTCTAAGGGATTTAAGGACGAAGTGGCGCAGCTGGAGAGTTCAATGAGCCAGGTCGTCTCGGACCTTTCAGCTGAAATTATGGCCGAATCTGTCGTTAAGCAGGAGCTTGAGGACAAGGTCAACGGACTATTGCAGGAGCAAGCTGCCTCCGGCAAGCCAGTGGAGGCCATGCAGGCTAAGCTGGACATGCTGCAGGCGGACCTGCTCAAGAAGGTCGACCAAAGTGCTATGTCTGAGGCTATGGCGGGCGTTTCCGCGAAGCTGGACGACAGTCACAGGGATGTCAATGCAACGCTTGAGCGAGTCAAGGCCGGGGTCTCAACGGAGTTGCAGCAGCTGAAGGCTGACAGTAGTGCTACCTCTGCTCTGCTGTCGGAGCTGAACGATTCTACAGCAGCCATGGCATCGAAAGAGGAGCTCAACAAGCTGCAGGTCGATATCTTGGTAAAGGTCGGTGATCTCGACGTGAAGGAGGAGCTTGAGCAGCTAAGGGTAAACACCGCGAGAAAATCCGATGTCGAGGCTCTCAAGTCCCAGCAGGAGCTCATGATGTTCGCGGAACAGCCCACGACGGACTTTGCCAGCGAGAGCGACTTCGTGAAACTTTCGTCCGATGTCAAGGTACTCCAAGATGGCCTCTCCAAGCTTGAAGGGGCTGGTATCGACAAAGCGCAGGTAGAAGGCATCACTGCCAATTTCATTGAGGACGTTTTCGAAAAAGACATTTTGAACCTCAGCCAGAAGTACTCTTCCAAGGAGGATGTCAACGCGCTGAAGGTGCAATTGTCGGCCCTTGCAGAGCGGGCCAGCGCCTTTGCTACCTCGGAGGCTATGCAGCAGGCCTTTAGCCACGTTCAGAGAGAGGTCAGCGATTCCATTGGCGAGGTTGCTGGTATCCAGTTGCAGGTGGATGCCCTCATGGCCAGTTCCCAAAGTGTGGCTGGGGACCTCACCAGCAAGGTGAACTCGATCGAAGACATCCTTGAAGAAAAGGTTCGGTCCTCGTACGCCCGCTTGGAGGACATGCTGGAGGGCTTGAAGCAGAATGCAGAGAACTTTGTCAGTAAGGCCACCTATGAGGGCTCGCTTGCTCGGCAGCTGGATGCTATTGGGGAGAAGCTCCGTTCCCAGGCAAAGGAATCTGAGGTTACCCTCGCGCAGTACAGGAAGGATATTGACGAGCGCCTTGCAGCCGTCCCCGACCGCAGCTCCCAGGAGGCCATGGAGCAGCAGATTTCGAAGACGCTAGCCGGATATGAGCTTGTCCAAGCGGGCTACGAGGAGAAGATGGATTCTGTCTTCCGTGACCTGAGCGCCTCCATGGCTGCGCAGGTGGAGGGCTCCAAGGCTGAGTTCGAAGGCCTTGTATCGCAGCTTGCCGCGGCCACGGACGGCCAGCGCGAGCGGGACTCTGGCTTGAAGAGCGAGATGCAGGTCATCAAAGAGTCCCTCGCCATGCTCCTCCAGGCCTCCTAACTAATCTAAACAATAGGTTCAACCCGACTCTTTCACCTCTTTCCCCCCTCCCCTCTCGGAAGAAACAAAAAGGAGGCGGAGGGGGGGGGGGGGTTGCACCTCGCGAAGGGGGGGGGGGGGTTGCACCTCCACTGCCGCGCGGCGGGGCGCGTGCGCGCGGCGTTGGCGCGCGGCGGGGCGGCGAGGGGGGGCGGCAAGGGCTGGGGGGCAGAGGGTGCTAATGGGCGTGGGGGAAAACGAGGTCCGCGCGGGGGGGGGCGCCGCTCCTGCTTCGCCGGGGGCGGGTGCGCCACCCGGTCGTGGGGTGCCGCCCGTGCGGGTAGGATGGCTGCGGAAGAAGAGTCCGAAGGGGTACATCGGGGCCCGCCCCTGGCAGGCGCGGTACTTCGTGTTGAGGTGACGACTCCCCCGCGCCACCGCTCCGCCCCGATAGTCCCACCCGCCTTGCCTAGGTTTGCCCCGAGGATCCTCTGCGTGAGCCCCCTCACTTGGGGCCTCATGCCCTCCCCTGCGGTTCCAGGGTGCGGAGGGGTGGGGGACGCACCTCGGGCTCTTGGGCCCTCAGATTGCGTCTAGGTCTGACGTTTGATATTTGAACCTGCAGGGGGGGGCAGTTGAGTTACTACGCGGCGAAAGAGGACTTCAACCAGGGGCGGGCACCACGTGGAGTGCTAGGCATAACAAAAATCGAGGCCATCGCCATTGCAGCTAGCGGAAGGATTCACATGTCCGTCGCGAACAGTGGGACATTTAGGACGTACTACATGAAGGCCGAGAGCTTTGAAGATGCAAATCTCTGGTTGGAGGCTCTCCGGGGTGAACAGGATAGGCTGGCGCGACTGCGCTTTCCAACTATTGAGGACCGGGAGCGAACCGTCATCATGTCCTTGTCTGTGGAGGGGGCTGGGCAAGTGTCCGTGGAATGCACGGGGAGCGCCACTGTGTCGTCTCTGAAGGAACTGCTCGTGTCGCAGTTCGACTGGGTTACGGCTAAGCTACCTTCACTGATGCAGGATAAAATCCGCGTCGTCAGCCCCGAGTCGGGGGCCGCCGACATTATATGGGAGGAGGGTCTGGAATTGTGTGACACAGATTTCTGGGAAGGAGTCAAGTCGCGGGCCTACACAGAGTTCGAGATAATTTCTGTGGACCGTGCTCAAGCTTTCTACAAATTGAGCAACGCGTACAATTCTGTGAAGGCTGATGTGTTGGGACTGGTAGGAAAACCTACCCCTAAGGGTGCAGAGGCGCAGGCGGCGCTGCAGTTCTTCGGCCGCCACAAGGCCCGTCAAGATTCTGTGGTATTCTACGCTGAAAAGAGCCCCGTCGGCTGCGACGAGCTCCGGCAGGAGGGATTTGGGTCCATCGAGTGCAAGTGCTACCTCTCTGCGGCTACAACGCCGGTTTCGATGAGCGTGCCGGTTAATGAGGCTGTCGACACCCTGCTTGGTAGGATGCACGAGATGCTCCCAGATGCAGAAAATGCGCCCCTTGGAGACTTTTCCTTGAAAATTCACGGAAAGTCTGAGTTCCTGCACCCCGGACCCGGCTCTCGAATCGGAGATTACGCGTTTGTTCACACTGCCGCCTTTTCTGAGAGCGAAATCAGCCTCGTCCTCCACAAAAATCCTCTGGAGGAGGAAAGGAATGCTCTTGAGCACGAGGCACTTCAGGAGCTTGGAGGAGATGCGCCAGTCCGCACAAACGAGGGGCAGCCGAACCAGGACGGCGAGTTCGCGTCGCTATGGGACGTCCGGACGCAGTTTAGGATCAACATTCTGGAGTACGTTCAGACACAGTCAACAGAGAGTATGAAGTCAACTGAACCTGAGTCAAGCCACGGTCATGAAGGCAAGGCAAAGCCTTCAAAGTTGGAGAAGCTGTTGTCCCGGGGAGCCACTGGCGTGAAGCTGTACGTCACAGCCTCTGTGTGCTTTGGAGGGGAGATTTTGGCAAACCTGGAAAAGCAGACGACGTCAACGCCTTGGAATTCAAATGCACGGTGGGCCGAAAAGTTGGAGTTCCCCATTGCCATGTGCGATCTGCCACGGGAGGCCAGGGCGTGTTTTACAGTATGGGCGGCGGACTATAGCGATGCCATCACAGCACCTGTGGGGTGGGTTTCCCTCATGCTGATGGACTTCCTTGGCTTCGCACGTGCTGGTGTGGTCCCACTGAAGCTCTGGCCCAATGATGCCGCAAACCCCATTGCGACATGTATTGACAACCTGTCAGGCAACCATCCGGGTACGCTCTTCATCGAGCTGCAGCATTTCGCTCTGCCCGTTCGATTTCCGATCGAGCCCCCCGAGCAAGATGCTGTTGAGGTCTGCCGCCAAGAACGCTCAAGTAGCCTTTGGTCCTTAGAAGAAACGGAGTGTCCCAACACAATACCTGAGAATCTTGCGGAAGAGATGGAGCGCATAGTGAATGCCGATCCTCTTGTCACACCCAGCAAGGAGCAGAAGCAGCTGCTGTGGAAGTACCGTCTCGCGCTCGTCAAATTCCCGGCCGCTCTTCCAAAGTACCTCATGTCGGTTCCGTGGGAGCACCGCGAAAATATCTGGGAGACCCATAAGCTCCTGCAGGCCTGGATGCCGCCCGACCCGACCCGCGCCCTGGAGCTTCTCGGTTCGAAGTTCAACGATACTAGGGTGCGCACGTACGCCCTCGAGTGCATCAGAAACATTGAAGACGTCGCGCTCGAGGAGTACGTCTTACAGCTTGTCCAGGTCATCAAATGTGAGCCCTACCACATTTCAGGCATAGCCGACTTTCTGTTAGAGAAGGCGCTGGGAAACGCCCGAATTGGGCATCAATTCTTCTGGCACCTTAAGGCTGAGATGCACGTTCCCTCAATCAGCGAGCGTTATGGCATCCTCCTAGAACAGTACCTCAAACATTGCGGGCCGTTCCGGCATGTTCTTCTCCAGGAGAATGAAGCCATGGAGTCATACTTGGAGGTGGCAAACGCCATCAAGACTGTGAAAGGGGCAGACGAAAAACTTACTGTCCTTCGTAGAATGTTGGAGAAGAGTCATCTGCCCACATCTTACGGCCTGCCCTTGGACCCTGTCGCCAAGGTGGCCAGCCCAAGAATCCAAAAGTGCAAATTCATGGACAGCAAGAAGCTGCCATTGTGGCTCGTTCTCGACAACGCTGACGAGGATGCCGACCCTGTTTACATCATTTTCAAAGCGGGCGACGACCTCAGGCAGGATCTGCTGACACTCCAGATGTTGCGCATTATGGACAATATCTGGAAGTCTCAGGATCTTGACCTGCGCCTGAACGCATACGGTGTGGTTGCTACGGGCGACGAGATAGGGATGATTGAGGTCGTGATGAACTCCAACACCATGTCCAACATCTCCAAGGACGCGGGGGGCAGTGCAGCGGCGTTTCGCGACGACCCCATAGCAAATTGGCTCCATGAGCACAACCCCGCACCGGAAGACTACGAGAAGGCGGTCGAGAACTTCATCTACTCCTGTGCGGGGTACTGCGTTGCGACGTGTGTTCTGGGCATCGGTGACAGGCACAACGACAATGTGATGGTTCAAAAGTCAGGAAACATGTTCCACATCGATTTTGGTCACTTTCTTGGGAATTTCAAGGAGAAGTTTGGCATTAAAAGGGAGCGAGCCCGCTTCGTTCTGACTCCCGATTTCGCCTATGTGATGGGTGGCGAGAAGAAAGAGAAGGGTGAGGGCTTCAAGCAGTTCGAAGATGTCTGCGTGAAGGCCTTTCTCATCCTCCGTGAGCATGCAGTTCTATTTATCAACCTCTTCAGCCTGATGCTATACGCTGGCATCCCCGAGCTTAGGCGGCCAGAGGACATAGCGTACTTAAAGGACCAGTTTCTGCTGCACATGTCGGCCGAAGACGCTGGGAGGACTTTCAGGTCGTGGATCTATGAGAGCCTGTACTGCAAGACGACCCAAATCAATAACGCCATTCACATTATGGCACACTAACACAAAAGCTTTCCCACACACATTCATTCTTCATATTTTTTTTATAGGGAAATTTTTGTAACTCTGCCGGCGGAAATCAAATCGCCGCCATCCAGGGGCCGTCAGGGCGAGCAACCTTCGCAATGTTGGATATGTCTCTGAACTTAGGGTGCTCCTTCTCCGCAATCATCTGGAACATCGCCATCTCTGATGTGGACATCCAGCAGCCCATCTGCTTCATCCGCTCGAGGGCGACCTGACGGTCCCCCTGCCGCCGGGAGACGACACCGTCTACCAGCACGTGCACCTCGTATCCCTGCTCTGTAAGGTCGATGGCCGTCTGCAGCACGCAAACGTGCGTCTCAAGCCCACACAAGATGAACTGCTGAACGTGTGCCATCTCCTTCAGGCTCTTCTCGACTTCCGGCGTCAGCATGCTGAACCGTGTCTTGGGGAAGCACTGTGAGGATGAGTCCATCAAGTCGCTAAGTTCTTTCACGGTCTTGCCGAGCTTCTCTGGGTACTGCTCTGCGGGAGGTGTCAGTCTGAGCGCGTGTACAGCGGGCCCTTGTGGCGCATGACAACAGTCTGCTGCAGCTCAGGGGGGCCACGGTTCGGCGGTGGAGGCGATTGGTGGCA
>Ga0115012_10002767_pt1 | contig 10313 bp, 8 predicted proteins | sample TroAtlMetagenome_FD_88706 | JGI IMG/M metagenome (GOLD analysis project Ga0115012, IMG submission 88706) | Marine eukaryotic phytoplankton communities from Atlantic Ocean - Tropical Atlantic ANT10 Metagenome | ecosystem: Environmental > Aquatic > Marine > Oceanic | place: Tropical Atlantic Ocean...
ACCCCGTAGTCCCTGAGAAACTCTACCGTAGTCGCCATCGCGAAACTCCCGCCCAATATCCGTCAGAAACGGAGTCGCAGCTCAGGCGAAAACTGGGAAGGTGCTGTCCAGGCAACGCTTACGTTTGGTAGGCCCGGCAGGCATATCAAAATGAACAAAATCCTCAACAAAACATGGATCAAGGTGGACCACGTAGAGCCATTTCTGGGCCTTTTAAGATCAATGGGTTACATGGAATGTGGACCACGTTTGTCGCAGGTTTTGTGTTAAATCAATGAGCATAAAAGGCTCTAAATTGAGAACCGTTCTGTCTGATTTTGGAAGCCGATTAGTGTACTTTAGTTTGGTTAAATCGTTCTAAGTTGCATATTTATACTAAACCAAGGGCATTCTCTCATCGGTAGGTCCGATTCCTTCTCTTTAAAAATCGCGGTAATTTATCCCGCAAAATTCAGCACGTTGCGAACCTAAGTGCTGCTTGCGGTAAACGACAGCTTTGAGTCCAAGGTGCCGTATATTTTGCAACTTGGTAAATGGGTCAGCCAAGAACTTTGATGGTGCACATGCGCCTAATAGACAGCGCTAACTCCGAGATGGGAATATGTTTCTGTTCCTACTTTACCGTTGATCATCAACTGCAAGCTCTACATTTGCCAACCTAAGGTCCGACCTGATTTGGGATACAAAATGTTGGATCTTTCCTTCGGGGAAAACGTCTTCGAGCGCCCGCTTTCTATACAGCATCTTGACACCCGTCTCATGGCAGGTTGCCCATACACCATCCTCGGCGTCGGTTGTTTCATTCCTCCAAAGGTCCCTGGCATTACTGCCCGCTGAGATGTGATCGATGATGAAGGCGTACAAATATAAGATCGACGCTGACTTCTCCGCGGGCATTAGGCGCGATGGATCTGGGGCTTTATCTTCGCCGACCTGTTCATTGTTTTCATCAAAAACACCAGTATCACTATCAAGGTGAGCCACTACAAACCAGTCGCCGTCACTCAGTGGCATATCACGGCGAATGCCTCTTGGCAGGAAGCAAGCCAGCATGTTGTGGAAAGGGACCCCGTCCCATGTCCATTTATCCATAGGCCGACTTAGAGAAGTAGCGGGCCTAAGTGTGTAAACAGGGTCCCAGTACGCGAACTCCAATTCCGGGAAAAGGTTTTCGACCTCCCGCATCAGGTGATGGGTTTGCTTATGATATGCCACGACGATCCGGTACGCGCGCCGGACGTCGGTAAGGGCTGATTTCCAATCTGTGTTTGTGTGCATTTCTTTTCCTACATAGATAGTAGTGCAAGGGTTTGCTCCGCGGTCCGAAGTGGTTTTATGGCTTCAAGTTGCCTTGGAGTCTCAATGTAACTGTACCCGTACAGCCCGAGACCCTTGATCATATCCTTCAAAATTCTTTTTTCTTCAGGACTTGAATGGTTTGTTTCACAACAGGCTTTGACCAGTTCCATCCAGCCTATCATGCCGAACGACAGTTTCTCTATATTGGCGGCTTGGAAGCGTTTTTCTTTACCGAGTTCCGCCAGCATATTCTCGCGCCAGAGCATGCTGTTTTTAACTCCGCCGATAGCGAGATATACTACACTATCTGCCGGCTGGAGCTCTTCAGATTGCAGCAGCTGGCCATAGGCCGAAAGCTGATAGGCCCATTGGTTAACGTCTTGTGAATTACCCCAAAACTTGGATTCGACGATCAAATGGTAGCGTTTTACAGGGTCACCGAGATCGAACTGCATGAACACATCAGGTTCCACGCCGAGTTTCCGTTCCTGATGCTCCCACATGGGCCAGAATTCGATCTCGACCAACTCTCCGACACGGAAGTCGTCGAGCATATTTCCTGAAGCTTTTCTCAAAATGGACCAAGCCGTTGGACCAGAAAGATACGACAGCCGCTCGATAACTGTAGCAGTGATCAAATCCTCGCTGCCTCTAAATATATCCCGCCACTTGGTGACAGTGTCACCGGAATGTATACGACCTGATTTGCTGGAAAGGATTGCGTGTAACATGTGACCTCGAGACCTATGCTTTTTTCAGTTATACCAGTGCGGCGGAAAGCTGTGTAATTTAACGATTAACCACTCAAACTGAACGTATTTATCTAAAGCGCCACTGGAACACCCGAAATTTGAATAGGGTGCCGTATTAGAATGCACGCCGTTGTTTTCGATTTCACAGCGAGTGTAACCCCGCTGGTGCCATGTTGGGTCGCTTACTGTTGTATGTCGAGGGCCATTCTGTGGCCTGGCCCTTACTAATACTGGCAGACCTCGCTTTGGATACCTCGGCCAGCTCGCCTCGGCGCTCGCACCTCCAAGGCCGTTGAATACTATGCCCCATCAATAATCAAAACCGCTATCAGCCTCTCTATCTGGCCAATAGTAATCATCTTCAATTTTAGTTTTCGCCTCAACATCAGAGTCGAGGCCGCTAAGGAGATCTGAAAGTGTTAAACGTTTATGGTGAATCACTTTCCCGTCGTTTTGCGGCTGTATTGCACCCCGGTCCACTGTGTAGCTACGTTGCCCAGTTTCCTCAGTGGTTTTCTGATTGCTGTCGTCTAACTCAAAGGCTTTTCGAATCTTCTCGGTTTCGCTGGGCTCGAAGTCTTTTGAGCTTACCCGCCCTGGCAAAACATCTAACCCAAAAGCCGAAGGGTCATAGAACTCCACTCCGTTCTTTTCTGCAAACACGAAGAAAGATCCAGGGTCGACTTTGTTGGTCTTGGACCGCTTGATTTTTTTCTGATATTCTTTTGGGGTCCATCCTCGCCTCTCCGTTTCATATAGATACAGCCAAGATGGAGACGATAAATCTCGAGCTGCATGCCTCTTAGAAAGAATGGACGAGGCGTCGGAAGCGTTGAGCAGGTTTTTCTGATCCATGTGGGCCAGCATCAAATCTACGAGAGAGCAGTCAAGGTCAATGCAATGTTCGCATAATGCCGCTCCAAGAGTTTGATCAAATCTTAGATATAGATACAAATACCAAAGCACAGAAATAACATCATGCTTTCGCAAGCCGTCTTTGATACCGTATTGGATTAGGCGCATCTGGGCACTTGAAAGACCTTCGTTCCGCTTTAGACCAATTAGGAGAGGAGCTACGAAAGTTACTGCCCATGGAACCGAAAACAATAAACGCTGCAAATGCGAAATAGCATGATCTCTCGTGCTATAACTTGAAATTCTTTTCGAGTATCGACTCAGGCTGTAGCCGAGAATGTTTGCATTTGGGGATAGCTCTCTATGGGCCGATATGATGGAGAAAAGTGAATCCAAAAAGTCTTTGCCTTTCAGGGAGGAAATCAAATTTAGTTCCTTAACCCACGCATGGTTTTCATTAGTGATCGAGTCTGAAATTACCTCTTTGTCTTCGCGTGATCGAAGTTCGAATTTTCTTATTTCTCTCTCGAATGTAGCTTTTATTGAATCGCATTCCTGAATGCTCATGCTTCCGAATTTGTAGTCGTCAATGTTGTGATAATACTCATCTCCAATGTTACTTTTTAAGCTTTTGTCCAACTCAATATCTATTCTTGCTAAGACAATTTCCGAAGCGATCCGAGATGTGTCTGGGCCAATCGGAATTCCAATAGTCTGGTTGTTGTTGCATGCCCTCAGCAGCTTGTCCGTTTCGCTTGACCAATGCTTTTCAAGCGTTCCGTCGCGATAGCGACTTTGACCTTCCTCTTTTCCCAGAATAGCCCATGGCAGGGAGTGCGTGTAAATTGATCCGTAAAACCTATTGATATCAAGATTTAGCGTGAAAGGGAAAGATGAAGAAATAGCATCTGCCATTCTCTCTCTGTTTAGGAAGCTGGTTGGAGTGAAAGAGCGCCCAGGCGTATGCGGGTCTCCTGGAAATCTTATTGGAAAGGCGCTTCTATTAGCCTTCCTAAGATGATTAGAAATATTGTTCCAGTTTTCCGATATGTGACTGGAAAGCAATGCGTAGTTGACTGGATGAATAACCCCAAACATTCTATGTTTGCCTTGATATGTTATTCCGTCAAAGATTGCTGGGGAGCTGGTAAGGCCGGCTTGAGACTTAAGCACGTTCCTGTTTTTCGAAATTGCCGCGAAGTAGTTTTTTGTCCTAAATACTGGCGGTAATTCTCTGGGGTAATATCCCCACGAAAGCAGTCTTTCAAAAATTACGTCTTGATTCATTATTAAATTTAGTTCCAATTTGGGGGTGCTCAGAATTTAATATTGAAATTTGAGCGTCGATTGTGTTTTCGAAAACTGTCTTGTCGATTGGGCTGTAACGAGCCGGACCGCTGTAGTAAGCACTGGTGAAGGATAAACGCTTACAGCTGCCGCCGTCTTAATGTCGAATAACATCCTTCGCCTAAACCCAGTTATGCTGCAGGGTTTAAGAGAGGGCTTGTCGATACAATTGTGAGGGTTCGTGCCCCGCGGGTCAGTGCCACGTATAGCTCCTTTTTGGATAGAGTCGTTGCATCCAGAATGATAGCATGGTCATACTCCAATCCCTTCACAAGCAGCGTTGTACCGATTTGCCGAAGATTGCCAATTGGGCGCCCCTTGAAACGAAATTCGCGCTGGTATTTCTCCGCGGCTTCATCACGTGTTAGTTCGGGATGTATTGCATGTTTTTGTAAGACACCGAGAACGCGGTTGAGAAGATCAGCTCGCGTGACGTTTGTCTGGTCAAGCTCTTTGATTGCTTTCAACAGCTCGGCCAGAGAACCGCTACTGGGATTGTCCAAGTATTCATTGGCTAACTTGGCCACTTCAGGGCTACGAGTATATGCCCGAATAGTAACAACTTCCCCCCGGCAGGTGCCAGCTGGTAGGCTTGCGTTCACCTGCGTCATACACTTTCGAGCGAAAGAAATGGCTTCTTGAAGGCGTCGACTATTGCTGTCAGCAGCATGCATACGGCGGAAGAACGCAAACATATCTCGTCCCTCAACCTCCTCAATTGACGAGAACCGACCAGACAAATTTTGCGACAGACGATGGCATCTCGCTTTGAATTCTTGACTGCCCTTGTGAATAGCAATGATCGTTTGCCCCGGTCCGCAACTGAAATAGCGACATGTGTTCCCCTGTGTTCGCTGGAGATCTTGCGGCACAGCATTTGCCTGAACATACCTAACTCCCTGAGGAAGGCGTTGGCTAAGATCTATCGCAGTTCCATTTTCGAGGTTTTCGCGAACGTTGCGCAGCCACTCTCCAAGCTGGTCTGCGCCCGCTTGGACCCAGCGGTGCGGTACACCAAGCTGGCCAACCTGTGCGAACACACCCTCTACATCACGTGCCCAGTCGACTGGCTGTTGCCCTCCGAAATCGAATATCCCCTGAAGGGGATCACCCAAAACGCGGCATGGGAGATCCCGGGAAATTTTCATGACGATAGCGTGCTGGCTAACTGAACAGTCTTGATACTCATCCACGTAAAGGCCGACATATGACGAGCGAATGATCCGTCTAACGAACTCATGATCAAGAAAATCACCGACAGCAGCATAAAGTGCATTCCATTGTTCGTTATCTGCAGGCCGTTCGATTTCCCAACCAGAAGTATGTCTGTAGGAAAGGCACAAACGCAGTGCCCAGCTCGCAATGGTATCGACGTGGAACTGCTGCTCCTTGACCCCTAAAGTTCGGAGCTTTCGCCTGAGGGCATTCACGCCGGCATAAGTATGCGTTAGGATAAGTTGTCGACCATCTGAGAGCGCTGTGGCTTCAGCTATGAGGTGCGTCTTTCCGAAGCCCGCAGGAGCGACGACATAACCTGCATCTCCGTGTTCTGCGAGAGCTCTCGCGAGGTCACACATGGTCAACCCAATGCCGCAAGCCATTCAACTTTTGAACCAAATCACTTGCACTAATATCTTCATTTTCGAGAGATGCGGCAACTGCTTTGGCCCAGATCTGGCCAAAATCTTGGCGTTTGAACCAGTCCTTTTCTTTTGCAGTTCGTCCAAGAGCAGCTCTCAACTCCGGAGTATCGACCCATTCTGAAAAATTGGGTTCAAATCCGGCTCCGAAACGAGCCTGAACCTGATCAATTAGCGCGGCGTCATTTCCAATAATGGCACGAGCCGCGTCAAAAGAAGACACGACGCCATCCCAAGTTAAATCGTGAAAAGCGCGCTCTTCAATTGAGAGGCCATCGTTCCATTTGACCACAAATATTCCATTGGCGTGCAGTTCTTCCGCATGGGCATCGCTGAAATGAATATCTTCGTCGGAATCGGCCAAGACGGCAACGTTGTATCCAAGCTCTTTCAACCCCGAGGCCGTAGCTCTTATGTTTCCAGCACCAGCCGCATCGAAGAGAGCAACCCCATGATAGGCAAACGCCTCTGATCCGCAGTTGTCAGACCAGTGGTTGTCCAGACCGCGCAGAAACCCAACTTCAGTTGCGCCTTCACATACAATAACGTTGGGAGCGAGAAATGCCTCAGCGCCTGATCTAATTTTCCCCTGCATGAGGTCAGAAATACCTGGCTTATTTGCCTGAATAACTTCTACGCGATCGGCGTCCCAATGAACGATATGCAGATCTGCGATTGTCAGTTCTCTGAGCACTACTGGAGAATGCGTGGTCAGAAAATACTGTCCAGAAGTGTCATCCTTCAAGTGTTTCAGTAGGCGAGCAATGCGATGCGGCTCGAGGCCAACCTCCACTTCGTCGAACAGAGTTATGTGAGGTGCCAACTGGGCTTGTTTTTGCATGCCGGTTGTCAACATCCTCTTAGAACCCAACCCCAAAAGGCGCAGTGGGATATCACCGTCATGCAATGCCAAGCCTGCAACACGAACGTTCATTGCATCCGCATCAAGGTGTGCTTTGAAAGTCGACTGCACTGTCACGCCGAGGGAGCGTGCAGTGTTCTCAGCGGTCATGGCTACAGCATCAAAAGACATTAGGTCTTCAGTCCGGCGTGTCTCTAATGCGGCTTTGGCAGCTCGCGCTGCGCCTGCGAGCGATGCGTTTATGTTTTCAGTCTCTGTAAACTGATTCAATATCGATCCGCGCGACCAGGTGAGATGGCGGTCTGACGATGCCGCAATAAGGTTCACGGAAACCTTAGCCCTGTCACGGGCCTTGAAGGGAACGCCTGTCTCGGTTTCATTTTTTATGACGGACCATGTGGGCTCGAGGTCGTCACCGACGGTGAGGCGAACCCACAATGCGTCCTCAAGGCCATCGCCAGGGTCGGGGGAACGTTCAAGCGTTGCTGTGTTCCAACCACAGAGCGAGTGACCATACTTTTCAAGATCCCGGAACTCTGTCGGAAGTTCCCCAAGTACGGCTTGGATAACGATGGGCTGCTCGGGAATACATCGATAGAAATCTGCGTCATCATGGGGCAAATTCCAATGGGGATGAAACAAGCGACGAACAGCTTCAAGAATAGTTGATTTTCTGGAGTCTCCGCGACCAACTAAGCAACAGATCCGCTCATCGGGGATGGTCCAAACCAACTCTGCAATGCCTCGGAAATTGTTGATCTTCAGTTTTCGAATACGCATAACCTGAAAAAGTTCCTTCGAGAAACAATACTCCGTTTGAAGTCAAGCTCACTTTGTGACGAAGCAATCAAAATGTCCAACGAGAACATCTGAATGCAAAAGAAACCATGGGCTATGTTCTCATTTGCAGCCGAGCACAGCTCGTGACACGACGAGCTTACGCCGGTATGTTCCTGCCGATATACCTCTACTGTCTAAAAGTGATTTCTATTGTGATAGGAAACACGCGAAATTTCGTTCACTCTTGTCAGTGTCTATCACACCAGCGTTTTCTCGGTTCGATTGGCTGAATACTTGGTTCCGCAGTAGGTTCGGGGTTTTCGGACACGCAGTGAAAAGCGGCCCTCCGCCCGTTGAGTATGCTGCGAATTAGGCCTGTCTTTCCGTTTCGCTGTTACGACAACAAAACCAGTTTATTCACCGAGACCAAAAAAATCTGGGTAGCGCCCAGTTAATTAGGGTTGCCAATAAACATTTTCGATATGGTTTCTTATTCGCTGAGCGAATACGAATACCATGGCGCTACGGTTCGGTGTGTGACACCTTTCGGATATGATCGAGTACCAAACCCTCGCTGACGACCATCCCGACCTTTTACAGTCACCATTGCTACGGGCAGCTCTTCTGACCTTGCAATATACGAAAGAACACGGATCGATAGGGATCACCAAAAACAAGGCGTTTAAGCGTACCTTCGTTCATTGGGCTGTACAGAATTTTGACTGGCCAGGAGAAGGTGCGGATGAGGTGTTCCGCTATCATAAGGTGGTCAATGAAGCCGACTTCGCCCCGCTCGAAGTGCTGCACTTCCTGCTGATCGAATTACGCCTTGGTCGCCATTTCAAAGATGAGTTCCGGCTCACCAAGCGTGGCAAAGAGTTAGCCCAATCGCCTGGGCGCTTATTTGTCGAACTGATCCCGTATTTTGTACACGAGGTCGATCACATCTCTTATGCGCGCTTTGGAGACCAACCCTTTGGGAATTGGGATGTCTGGATGAATGTGATCAACGTAGAGGCCGATCACGGCATCAGCGACGTTGCCTTATACCAAAAGTTCTATGGTGAACCGGAGAGTGACCGCAATGCTGCCAGGCGGGACATATACGCCTTTAAGGCCTGCGTCTTGCGACCGCTTGAATGGGCCGGGCTTCTGATGTCGACCCAAGAGCAGGGTCGGGAGATGCGCGCTTTTCACCTCTTCAAAAGCCCTCTCTGGCGCAGTGCTTTAAGGTTAGACACTGACGATATGCTTCAATCGGTGCGCTTGCAGTGAGGCACTCTTCACCTTCTGTAAGCAGGGCAGGGGCTCAGGGCGCTATCCTCCATCGTCGAGTTTGCTAACTCGGTTCGTTCTGACGCCAGTCTCCTTTCCGCATTACCCCAAACCAAACTTGACATCGGGCAGGTGAATCGCAGATTGAGAACAAATAGCGAACAATTAGGATTCCCATGCCAGTTTACCCAGTTGATGAACCCGTCCACATACCATCTCAATCTGTTCGAATTGTCAGCACACCAGTCAGCGCAGGTTTTCCTTCGCCAGCTGGGGACGACCTCGAAGATGAGATTGACCCTATGGCATGGGTCGTGCGCCATCCTGCATCGACATTTTGGTGGCGCGTAGAAGGGGACTGCCTGTGGGACGCTGGGATACGTGATGGAGACATCATCGCCGTAGACCGTGCTGGCAAGCGCCGCATAGGACGAGCCGTGCTGGCCGTGGTAGATGGTGCTGTGACAGCAAAGATCCTACGCAAGCGTGGTGACAGGTACTACCTCGCGCCTGCGAATAGCCAGGAACAGTTCCCCGACGTCGAACTGACAGAGGATAGCGAGATCTGGGGCGTCATCGCTGGTGTTGTCCGGCGTTATGACCTGGCATGAAACGGCCTATTGCGATCAGTGACAGTGCGAACTTCTATGTGAGCGCTGAGCGAATATTCGATCTGACCCTTAAAAACGTCCCGGTGATCGTGCTATCTAACAACGACGGCTGCGCCATAGCGCGCAGCGATGAGGCCAAGGCCTTAGGGATCAAGATGGGCACTCCGCTGCATCATATCCGGGATAAGGTCGAAGCCCATGGTATCCGCGTCTTCAGCTCGAACTACACCCTCTATGGCGATATCTCTCGTCGGGTGGTTGAGGTCTACGAAGACTTCACGCCAAACGTCGAGATCTATTCCATCGATGAATGCTTCCTCGACTTCGCCGGGTTCAAGGACCGCACTGCACATGCCATGGCGCTGCGTGCAGCGGTCCTAAGAAGAGTAGGGGTACCAGTACGCATCGGCATCGCCCCAACTAAGACACTTGCGAAATGTGCGAACGATATCGCCAAGAAGAACCCCATCTTTGCAGGGGTCTTGGATATGATGGATGAGAACCTTGCGCGCTGGCTGCTGCCGCGTGTGCCAGTCGGGGACATCTGGGGCGTTGGTCGCAAGACCACAGACAAGTTGAAGGCCCTGGGTGTACACACGGCAGCTGATCTTCGTGATCTGCCAATTCGGCAAGCCCGGGCTGTTGGTACTGTGGTGCTGGAGAGGATCGTATTGGAGCTACAGGGTGAGGCGTGTCTCGCCTTTGAAGACGTAGAGCCACTGCGCAAAGGTATGGCTGTAACACGGTCAGCAGGCACTCCGATGACAGACTGTAAAACGCGGAGCAATATTGGGCCACGGAAGCGGCTGCGTTTTGCAGTTGTAGCGGAGTAAAAGTCCGCCAGTTTGTGCCCTTCGTTTATGCGGAGGGCGGGAGATGTATTCTGTGGATA
>Ga0115012_10002770_pt1 | contig 10306 bp, 10 predicted proteins | sample TroAtlMetagenome_FD_88706 | JGI IMG/M metagenome (GOLD analysis project Ga0115012, IMG submission 88706) | Marine eukaryotic phytoplankton communities from Atlantic Ocean - Tropical Atlantic ANT10 Metagenome | ecosystem: Environmental > Aquatic > Marine > Oceanic | place: Tropical Atlantic...
GTTTCAACTCCAGCAATTTCCCCCTCACAACCTTCTTCAAATGATGATTTGTCAATCACTATTAGTTCGAGTGACGATGACCAAGATGTTTTGACTACAGAAATCAGGTGGTATCTTAATGGAACACTTGTTAGCGAATTAAACGATCAATCTAATGTTACCTCTTTAGCTACAAGAAATGGAGACCAATGGTATGTTGAAATTAGGGTTTCAGATGGAGAAGACACCACTGTATGGAAAACATCACAAACAGTAACCATTGGTTCTAGCCAAACAGGAAATAACAAGCCGACAATCATGGCACTTGTTCTCCAACCCTATGAGGCATATACTTCTGATTCGTTATATTTTGACTTTATTTCAACCGATAATGATGGAGACCCAATTGTTGATACAGAAATTCAATGGTACAGAGATGGAGTCTTGATGCCTAGTATCACAACAACTACGTTATCTTCAGAGCAAACCAGTAAGTCTGAACAATGGGAGGTGCATGTTCGTATTTACGATGGTACTGAATGGTCAGATTGGGAGATTAGTTCCTCGGTAACAATTCTTAATACTGCACCAGAATTAGATTCAATAAGTTTGGATTTTAGTCAAGCACAAACCTCTCAAAATATAACATTGAGCCTCTCAATGAGCGATTTAGATGGAGACGCACCAGCCTCGCCAGAAACAAGATGGTATAAGAATGGTCAAGAATTTACATCAATTGAAAATCAGATTACATTGCCTTCTTCCTTAACTTCAAAAGGAGATAATTGGACAGTATTTGTTAATGCCAACGACGGCCAAGATTTAAGCGAGAATGAATTATCTACATCTGTTGAAATCATAAATACAATTCCAAATGCTATAGCGGAGTTATCTCATACTTCACTTGAAGACCTTGTATTATCTATTACAAATGACGATATAGACGGCGACTTGGTATCCAATGAGATTACATGGTATAGGAATGGTTTCAAAGAAGGTTCTCTAGATGGACAATCTAGTGTTCCTGCTCAATTACTCGGGCCAGGGCAGGTTTGGTCAGTTGATGTAATTCCTAACGATGGCGAGTCAAATGGTAGTATGGCCTCTTCACAGATAACTATTGAAAATCTAGCCCCAACTGCTCAAATTGATATTGAAAGCAATAGATTATGGGATGGAGAAGAGATCAAAGTGACCGCTCAAAATTCAACTGATTTAGATGGAAGAATCACAACCTATTCTTGGCAGTGGAGCGATACTAGTGGCAATTCAGGATTAGGCAATGGTAAATCTTTTTCGTTTATAGGAAATGGAATTATTACTATTACGCTAAATGTTTATGATGAATTAGGCAGTAATGGATTTACTTCGATTAATTTGCAGACAGAGGCTGGACCAAAGGTAACTTCACTTGAAGCAAAATCAATGCAAGAAAATGTCAAACTTACTTGGGCTTGGAATGGCCCAGATGCGACATTTGAAGTCCTTAGAAACGGCGACTCTATTTCAGTAATTAGTGAATTAGAATTTGTAGATGCACCTCTTATCTCAGGGCCTACAGATTATACAATTAGGCCAATTATTGAGGGACAAGGTCTACATTCTGGTTCTAGTTCTATCGAGGGATTCATGGTTGAAACAATTGAGCCTGTTGAAAGTAGCGTTTCAACAACTGGAGGGCTGATCACAGGTCTACTATTCATCATCTTGAGCATTGGTTCATTGAGCCTTATCTTCATCGATAGGAGGGATTGAATGTTTCGCAGGATAAGAATTTTATTTGTCGTAACAATATTATTGTCCCTCAGTAGTTTTACTCAAGCCAACCCTGGAGGAGTTGGAGACGGTGTATTTGACATGCAATGTGGCGGTGCATGCCACGGTGATTCCTCCTTGAATCAAACATCATCCGCATCTATTTCAGTTCAAGTGGAAGGCTCGCCTTATCTCGACCAACCGATTTCAATTTCAGCAGTAATCTCAGGTGCCCAATTATCATATTCAGGAGATTTAGGTATTTTCTTGCTTACTGATATAACAGGCCATAGCGATACACCAGCTGATGCTCAATGGGATATTTTATCCGACTCTAATGGCGGAACCAATAATTATGTTGAGGGTAAATTATTGACCGGCCAAGATAACTTTTCTACCTCATGGACAATTAAGCCAACAACGTTGACTACTACCACATTTTACATTTCAATCCATCATGGCGGAGATGATATTCCCTACTTTGGAATAAGCCAAGGATTGGAGATCGAAGTATTACCGATTCCAGATAATTTGGCTAGACTCTCTTCTGATTTCACTCCTCAAACAACTAGGCCTTTGGGCGAGGCAACTACAGTTAGCATAGAGACTGAAGATGTATCAAGTGTGAAGGTAGAATGGAAAGTAGAAGGTAGTTCGATAAATACAATTATTGCCAACTCTTCAAGTGAAGGGGTCTGGGAATTTATTGCACCCGCATCAAACCAACCATCGAGTATACAGTGGAGAGCAATTCTTGAGGGAGAAGGCCCTTCTCAAACGACTCCATGGTTCACTTTAGTTGCCCAAGAGCCACCCTTTGAAGTAGATGAAACCGCAGTTTACATTCAATCATTTGCTCTGTTTATTTTTGTTTTAGGATTTATTTTATCGATTCAATTAAAGTTTTCAAAAAGTAAAACAGAAGAAAAACAATGGGAGCAAACCGAAGAAGTCTTACAAGATTCTCCTCCAACTACCCCTCCCTTGCCAGACGGCCAATTACCTCCAGGGTGGACTATGGAGCAGTGGCAATGGTATGGCCATGAATACTTAGAGGAACTAAAGGAGGGAGTTCAATGATTTCCTCTTCAACATTCCATGTAATTAGTACTGAATTAGTAGTCGGCTCTTTTGCTATGTCTGGATTATGCTTTTTGTTATACGCTCTTTGTAGGTATGATTTGATTAAGAATAAGAACTTGATTTCTATAACCGATAATGTCGCTCATTTCGCTTTGATGTTTGGAATAATTGCAACACCATTCGCCATTTTCAGCGGCATCTCAGCATCTCCAGGTTCGGGCTTTTCAACCCCGATTCTCGTAAACAAGATGTTTCTTTCAATGACAGGTCTTGGGCTAGGATTAGCGGCATTAATTTCAAGGTGGAAAATGTGTGATAGCATACTGACCGAAAGAAAACCAATGTTAATTCAAACCTTTTCAGGTATGGGCGCAAGTGGTCTGATGCTTCTCACGGCATCAGCAGGTGGATCCTTTGCAAGAGGCGAATCATTACTAGATATCTTCAGTTTACCGTATGATATGGTTATACTAATGCCAATAGCGATAAGTGTAATACTTTTGATTTCAGGTCTTGCAACTACTGCATCAGCGCTATGGAAACTTCTTGGAAGATCAACCGTATAGCATTGAATTAGATGCCCCGCCTTCTGGAGCCTCTATCTTAGCACCTTCCATCATAGATTGCAATTGTGCTTCAAGGAATTCAGCCTCTTGAATAAGCGGTTCGTGTGGAAGGTTGATTGAAGGTAATAAATTATTCAAGTTTTCAATCAATGTAGCTGCTGCTCTAGCATCAGGGAACCTTGGGTCGGCTTCAACCATTATTGACATTAGGTCAAGGCCACGTCTTCTTGCTTCTCCAAGTATTGAAGCATTGATTCCCTTGATAACTCCTTGCTGTAGCAATGGAATATTCATATCTTCAAGCATTTTTCGACTCTTATCATTCGCACCGATTCCAACAATGTCAATTCCCTCGGTATCTTCGTATTCAATTACCGGCTCAGCGCCGTTTAGATTTGCTTTCATGCCGCTCTTTGCGAAAGCATCAATCACCACCCCAGCAACGATTTTTTGTTCTTTAGACCATTCAAACATAGCCCAAACAATATCGTGTGCAAGCGCTTCAGGTACGACTAATTCACTCATCAATAATATTACTTGGTCACAGCCTTCAATGGTACATTGAGGCTTACCTGCATATGCTCGAATAGGGGGAAGAGGAACACCATCTTGAACCAATGTGAGGGCAGGAAGTCTTGGATCAACCACGCCTCCAATGAATTCTAATTGCAGATGGTCAATTAAGAAATGAGCCACAACACTTGAGACCATTCCAACACTTGGGAAGCATGCTACAACGAGGGCATTATCGGTTGAAACTTCAGCATTAATTCGAACACTAGGGCCTTGCATGAAGTCTCTACTTTCTCATCGTGTATCAAGACTTTCGTCAATTTGCTCATTGCGGTGGTTTGATGATGGTTAAACAAAACGATACCTCATGGCCGGAGAGACTCCCCCTGCAGTTAGAGAGCACATGCTCTCTCCTTCGGCTTGGAATCGTTACGAGACTTGCCCTCGAATGTACTGGTTGAGCCGTCAAAGATTACCGCGTAAGGCTGGGATGGCGGCCTCTCTTGGTACTGCAGTTCACGCCTCTATCGAGGATTTATTGTTGAATGATTACTCTAACATAGGAAATCAGCAAGACGATTGGCTTCCAGAAGAAGCTCTAAGAGTACTAAAACTGCGATGGGAAGAAGAGAAAGAAGTGTTCATGAATACTCCAAGGCGACCTAAGTGGAAAGAAGAGAAATGGAAGGAAGCGATAAAACAACAACGAGGGGGCGTAATCATGTTACTGGACCATGTTGGAATACAAGGTCTTGACCACAAGAGAATCACCGGCGCATTATGGCGAAAAATCCAGAAGCATGCAATTGCAGTTGAAGGAGAATTAAAAACCAAAGATGGGCGATTGATGGGCCGTCTTGATCTATTACTTGCGGATGTTAATGATGCAGGAGAGATGACTGGTTGGCTTGTTGCTGATTTGAAAACAGGTAGGACGCCAGACAAGAAGTTGAAAACCGAAGTCAATCGACAGTTGAGGTTGTATAGAGATATTTTACTCGACAATAACCCGAATGCGCCGAAGGTTAGAACCGAAGGCTGGTACACTCAAAACTCATCAAAGTGGCCTGCGATTGGAGAAAATGTACTCGAGCAAGCATATGCAGCATGGCAAGAAACTCAGCCGACAACAATTCCGATGGAGCCAACTCCTGGCCAAGATTCTTGTGGAGGATTTTGTGATTGGAAAGCATGGTGCCAACATTGGTGGAATTGGAGGCATGAAAATGGCACCCTTCACAAAGATGATTTTTCTGATGCAGTTGTATTATTACATGAATTCGATTCAAACAGTGGTTCTGCAGTGATTGAACTTTGTGAACCATTTGAGGGGGGAATTCGAGCAATACCAACAGGTATTCGAAAATCAGCAAAATTCGATGACCGTGGTAAAGATGCATTACAAGAAGTTCTGGCATCTAAACACCAAGGTCCATTATTTCTAGGATCGATAATGACAGCTCAAAGCACCTGGCGCATTGGCCATTGGTGCGACGTTCTACCTTGGAAACCGATTCTAGATGGCGTCGAATATATTCGTGAGAATTGATTAATTCAGAGAGTCTCTTAATGCCTCACGAGCATCTTCATCCTCGATTCCTTTTGGCGAAAGGAGCCAAGAGATATATTTCGGGTCGATATTTTGAATCTCTGAAACATGTCTCCCCTTGTGTCTACCAAAGGCGAGAACATAGTGGCCATCATCGATTCTAATTTTACCTAAAGAATCTAACATTTCCAAATCTTCAAGCCCTCTTCCAAGGTTTGATTCCTCACTTCTCGAATCACCATGTACCAGCCACCTTTCTAGTTCTTCCAATGATTTTCTAAAGTAGGGGGAATGGTCGACAGTAAGTCTCCAGAACAGCAGTAGTGAAGCAGCAGCATCAGCAGCAGCAGTATGAGCGTTTTCTAGAGATATGCCATGTTTTCTACACAATGCTCCTAGATTGTGAGGCCTAGGTAATTTTACACGCCTTACTACTTCTAATGTATCTAGTACTACTTTTGGATTCGGTGGTAATCTCCCCAATCTACGAAATTCATTGTTGAGCAATGGTAAGTCGAATTGCCTCACATTATGCCCAATGATGACAGCGCCCTCTATCTGCTCATAGATTTCATCTGCAAAGGTGGAAAAATCATCCAATCCTCTAACATCGTCATCATATATTCCATGCACATTACTAGCCTGCATTGGAATCGAGCGTCGGGGATTAACTAGATTTTCATAAGAGATTTCACTCCCGTTTTCGGATGAACCAATCAAAGCGATTTGAACAATCCTGTCATTATTTGTTGAAATCCCAGTAGTCTCTAAATCCAAGGCTAAAACACGTTCCCCATCAAGAAAGTTCTGAGCCATACAACGAGCAAAAGTTCCTACTCCTTGAACATCACTATACCAAAATTCAAATCAAATTTTGCTGTAGGGTAATTCATGGGGCTATTTGATAGAATCTGGAGACTTTTCGTCAAAGTCGAGCCCGAGATTGAAATCGAAAATAGCCAATCAGATATTGTTCAGGAAGAATATGAGCATAAGTATCAAGGAAATAATGAAAAGATATCTGCAGATGCCATGGATACACTATTACTAGATGATGAAGAAGATGAAAAGCCAGTTGAAACGGTTATTGTATCGGAATATGATGCGGGCGATGTCGATTTTGATGAGTTTGAAAACACGGATAATGAAGATAATTCAGATAAGAATGTGGTGGTACACGAATCATATGATGATTTAGATGAACATCTCGTGGGAGCCGAAGTAATTGGCGATATTCCGGGAGAAGTATTGTTTGATTCGGACAAAAGTGAGCCGTAAAATAATGAAACTTTTTGCACTCCAAATATACATACTATTACAAGGGTGAAGCATTCCTTGTCTATTATGAGGAAGATGCAAGTAGTTGATAAGGCTAAATCTTTCTCTCTCTCAATGCTGATATTGTTATCTGTATTTGTTTCTGGATGTATTGGATTAGACTCAACAGTAGACCCCAGGGCATCTCTGCAGGCTTACCCGCTCTCAATTCAAGAAGGAGAGACAGTAACATTTGATGCTAGGGATTCTGAAGCAGTAGAAGGTGTTGTAACTGGTTTTGAATGGGATTTTGGAAATGGGCAAAAAGCAGAAACTGTAGTGGGGTTCACTTCTCACACCTATGATTCATTTGGCGTATACACCGTCACCTTAACCGTCTCAAATAGCCAAGGTGGAGAAGACGACATATCCGCAACAATAGTTGTCAATGGCGCCCCAGTGCTCAATTTAACAATACCTGAACAGGTGAAATCGGGAGATTCCGCATTCTTGGATGCATCCAATAGTTTTGATCCAGAAGGCAAGGACTTGACATTTGCTTGGGATTTAGACTGGACCACTGATTCAGATTCAGATGGCGACCAAAGAAACGACATCGATGCAACCACTCCTACAGTTTTAGTTCCAACAAATTCCTCTGGTAAAATAATTGGTAGTTTGGTAATTTCGGATGGCACTGAAGTAAGCGTCAGTGAATCTTTTACTATTGAAGTTACTACTAGAACATTCGAAGTAAAATGGGTTACAGAAGAACTACTTTTCACTTGGGATGATTACCTCGAACAAGGCAGCCAGTGGGAAGATAGCATTTCTCCAGGCGACCAAGGTAGAATCATGGAATATACAGCGACCTTAGAATTAGATCAGGAATTGGGGCCACAGGACAACTTTACGCTGACTCTTCTAATTGAGAATGACAAGTATGAGAAGACTGTACAAACAGAAGGCGGCAATATAACTGCTAATGAAACCGCTAAGGCAACCATGGACCGAGATGGAATCAATCCAGAAGGTGAAGATGGTATTTTCACAGCAGATTCAGAAGAGGATTTGATGAACTTATTAGTTGGACAAGCCGGCGCAAGAACCGCTCAAGGAGTCTGGACATGGACAGTATTTGCACAACAAGCTGACCCTGACCCACTTATTGATGGGATGATAGACCCAGATCCAGGTAATGATTGGGATTTAGAAGTAATTGTTATCGTTATGAGTCCAGTGTTAACCGAGATTACTTTTGGATGATTAAGCGCTGATGCAAGAAGTAATTTAGCCGGACCTTTTGGGAGGTATGAAAGCCATGGTAGATAGTGTTGAAATCAGCAGAGTCAATATTCGAGATACAGTCTCATTTGACATATCGGTGTGGATGAATAATCCAGATGATTGGGAGTTTAGACCTAGTCTTTCAGTAAGCGGGCAGAACTTCATTATTTCAGATATTAATGATGGCTCACAGATGGCAAGTATAGAACTTAATGATGAACAAATGGAAACAATCCAAAGGGATAGAGTCGCTGAATTAAGAGTCAAATTTCAAGTCCAAGGAATGCATGGAAGGCTAAAAATAATCAATCCAATAATCGCTGATGGAAAAGCCAAGAAATTGGCAACAGCAAACTGGAAAACAACACAATCTGTTCGTTTTGATTAATCATAATCTGCGAATCCTTTGGGATTGCCACCATTTCTTTGATATGGGTTAACAGCGATTTTCTAAATATGGTTCCTAAGAGGGTAGGCAAGGGTTCGCAAAAGCGGGCTAGGTTTGAAAGATTGAAGAAAGAAGTTGAAAATTTTGTTGGAGCAAATCCTGGTTGTTCCGCTCAATCGATAGTTGCTAACCTTGCACATGATAAGTCGATGAGAAATCATGGCTTAACACCACGAAAAATTGGTTTTTTTATCTCTAGGAATTTATCCAAGACTTTGACTTGGTGGCAAGACCATAAAGCCGGAAGAAGAGTATATGGGGAGATTGGCAATGTCCTGAAACCCAAGAAAACGCGCTGAAAGTTTTATTTCAAGGGTTTCACTCATGTATTACCGATAATTAGCCACCTTCATGACAGGTGAAATAGCGGCTTATTTTGACCTTGATGGTACATTGTTGGATGCCTCTAGTGAGAAGACATTGACCGGCCATTTAGGTTTTAGAAGGCCTTGGAGAATACCATTAGGTGCTACTATGTGGACGCTAGGATTCATTGGAAATTTACTACGCGGACGATCTGTATATGATGCTGCAAGAAATCGCGGGCATTTTTGTTTAGCCTCATGGCAAGTATTGGAACAGTATTCTGATATTTTAGCCTCACAGAAATTAATCGATAAAGTCCCTAAAGAGGCATTAGATTGTATCTCATGGCATAAACAACAAGGCCACAGAGTAGTATTAGTTACAGCAACAATCGCACCAATGGCTGAAGCTATGGGGGCTCAGTTGGGAATGGATACTATCTATGGCTGCGGGCCCGAAATTAGAAATGGAATATTATCGGGCTCTGAAAAAGGTTGGAGCGTACCTAGAAGAAAAGGCAAGGTCCCAGTGGTAGAAAAAGATGCCAATGACAATGGCCATGATTTATCACAATGTTATGGGTATGGAAATACTATGGCGGATACTTGGTTCATGAGAATAACAGGAAACCCGATCGCAGTAAATCCAAATAAAAAGATGAGGGACATGGCTGAAGAGAACGGTTGGCAATGTAAAATTTGGAAAATTTGAATATTAAATACTCTCGAATTCTATATCGGTCATGGAAACAAAAGCGCCGAGGCCTCTTTCAAAAGGCATTCAAAGCCAAAAGAAGAGCAACCTAATGAGAGAATTATCTGCAATTACGGCCGCCCATCTAAGAGCCTTTGAGTTTCTAGATGAGATAATGGAGTTAGAGTCGGACAAGATAATGCTTGATGAGGATTGTATTGTGGTATCTGGTCAATTAGCAACTTATTGTATCAAAATTGATACATTGCTTAAGAGGCTAAGAAACCCCATTGTATATGGTATCGGGTTTGATACAATTTCAGTTCATGCCAAAGGTAAATTGGATAAAGAGAAGTCAACTTATGCTTGTATTCAGAGTATAGCTGATGTTAACGTGCCTTTTGCAGATAGTATTGCTGCAATGATTTTTGGACTATTGAATGATAATAACTTCTTTGAAAATGAAAATGGAGAAACTCTTAGAACAGCATTGATTGAGTTATATGGGCCAGACCCATACAGTCCAATTGGCTCAAAAATGGAAAGTTATTTTTCATCGAGGTTCAATGCCCATTACGACATAGAATCTTTGACAGTATCATTTAGAGGCACTCATGGCTTCAAGTGGAGACTTGGTTTTGGCAATCCATTAGCCGTTGGATTTAGTTTGGAATACAAGAAGCCGCGACAAAGGAATTGGCGTCTGTTGACTAAGGACACCGCAACAGTTATCGAGGATTCAAGTAGTATTTTCACGATGATGAATAGGATTTCTAGGAGCCCAGGAAATACTATTCCAGATTCCATGGATTGGACAACATCTCTTGATTTATGTAAGTTAATCTTGCCACTTGTCGATGAATTCAATCA
>Ga0115012_10002771_pt1 | contig 10299 bp, 2 predicted proteins | sample TroAtlMetagenome_FD_88706 | JGI IMG/M metagenome (GOLD analysis project Ga0115012, IMG submission 88706) | Marine eukaryotic phytoplankton communities from Atlantic Ocean - Tropical Atlantic ANT10 Metagenome | ecosystem: Environmental > Aquatic > Marine > Oceanic | place: Tropical Atlantic Ocean...
CTCTCGGTTCGGTCATCTGTGGCCTCGAGTTTGGCCTCCCCCCACCTGCCCTCCACCGCCGCCGCCTCCGCCGCCATCGCCGCCGTTTCCGGCCAAGCGGAGGGAAACTGACCTGTGACGCCGCGGCGGGCGGCGAACTCCCCCCGCGCGCGGCAGGTCCTGCCGAGCACTTTCTCAGGGAGCGAGGACGAGTGTTCGGGGTCGGAGGGCTCAGAGCCCGCGATTGTCTTCAGCGGGGTGGACTTTAGCCTGATGGACGCGGAGGAGGAAGCGGGCCCGGGGGCACGGGCGGGAACGGGCCGTCGCGGGGCTGCACCACCCAGAGCAGCGCACAAGGCGGCCACACCAGCGAAGCGGCCCGTGACGCCGCAGGTGGTGCTCCTTCCGCCGCCGGGACTGTCGGAGGCAATCGGTCAAGCGATTGCGAGCCCCGATGGGCCCGGGGCCCAGCAGACCGTGGAACTGCCTGTAGTGGATTCCACGCGCCGCGGGAATAAGGAGGAAGGCCCCCAGGAGCGGCATAACATTCCGACTGAGGGGTGGCTCTCCGGAGCAGCGGGCCGGCTGTGCCGGGGCCGGGAGTCGGAGGGGGGGGGTACAGGTGAGCCACCGGCTCGCTTCGAGCCGGACGATCCCGCCGCCGAGGTCGCCTTCCGCGACGCGGTGGCCGGATTCTCTCCCGAGACTTCCCTCGCGGGGCGCGGCATGGCGCCCCTGTTGGACTTGGGCGATGCGCTAGCGGGCATGGACCTGGACGGCCTCATTGAGCGGTTGCAGAACGGGACCTGTGACCTAGGGGAGCAGGACGAGAACGAGAGCTTCGAGGTCTTGCAGGAAGCCCTGGCGGACCGGAAACTGGAGACATCGGAACCCTCCCCCACGCAGCCGGCGGAGAGGAGCCCCGTTGACGCCTCCGCGGAAGCGGCTCGCGAGTCCGCCTCTCCGCAGCCGCCGCCCGCCGGCAGGGGGCCTTCTCGGCCAGGCTCCGCCCGCCCAAGGTCTCCATTCATGCGGATCTTGCAGGAGTCCTCGGACACACAAATAGCGAAGCATACCCCCGAAGAGCGGCCGAAAGTGTTCCTGGACCTCACCGGGGGAGCCTCGCGCCCGGGTGAGGAAGAGAGCCGGGAGTCTTCCGGCTCAGAGCTCGAGGATGAGTTTGAAGAGTGGCGCAATCAGCGGGCTGCCCTGAAGGGGGGCGGGGGCCGGGGGGGCTGGCAGGGCGGGCAGGGCGGGCAGCGCGGGCAGCGCGGGCAGGGCGCTGAGGCGCGTCAGTCTCCTAGCGCCAACGGGGATCCCGTGGGAGCAGCCCACACTCAGCGCGAAGGGGGGGAGGAGGAGTGCTTCGATGTGCGCTCGGGCGAGGGAGATTGGAGAGGGGAAGGGCAAGGTGTCATCGAGTTAGAAGCTGCAGTGGGGGAGGTAGAAGAGGTGGTGCCCGCAAAGGCGAAGACCGAGGCGGGACGGAAGAGCCTCCTCGGTGGGATCGGTGTCTCCAGATCCGACAGGCCCTTTCTGCCCACGGGAGCTATGGGCCCTCACGAGCTGCGGGAATTCCTCGAGGGCTCGCAGAACTTCCAGAATTGTGACAGCCCCAGCGAATCAAGCGATGATGAGGTCGAAAGTGGTGGCGCGGTAGATGTCGCGGCCTACGGGCGGCAACCCGCACGAGAAGCGTTCCTGGCGAGGCAGCAGGCATTGCAGGAGACCGCCACCCGGGGCTCCCGCGGTAGGCAGCCCGCCTCAATGGCCAGAAGGGAGGCTGCCAGCGGGCCGCCAGCCCCAAGAGAGCCCAGTAGCAACGAGCAGGTCGTCCGGGCGAGAGATCTGTCCGACAGCGAGTCTGAAGAGGACAAGAAAATTGCACTCTTTGAGCGCGAAACAGCCCTGATGCGCTCCCGGCGTGTGGCCCTGTGGCGGGCAGCTGTTCTTCGCTGCTGCGAGGAGTGCCCAATCCAGACCTTCCACGAGCAGACCTCCTTCTTGCCGCCCGTACCAATGTTCGAGGAAGAGGCCTCGACGTTCACGATGGAGTTGTGGGTCCGCGATCCGGCCCAGCTCACGCCACTCACCCACTGGGCCCTTCTTCAGAGCGAGCAGAGCGGGCCGGCGGCGTTCTCCGTAGTGGGCGTGGCACTCGTGGCGAACCCAGAGTCTCTGCCCTCGGAATCCCTCGACATCTACGACAAGCGCCTAGTTTGTGTGGGGCGCCCCTCAAAGATAGACAAGCGGGATGGGGGCATGCGTGTCTTCCTCACTTCGCTCAAGCGCGTTATGCAGCAGACATCGCTGGAGTCTCTGGGGATGGCCTCTGTTGACGGACGTGAGAACATCTGGGAGGTTTCTCGAACGAAAGCAGGATTCTCGGAGCTGTTGAAACCCGTGTCGCCGGTTCCCGTGGTGCAAGGTCTCTCGGCCGAAAGGACCCTCGAAAAGGACACCGAGATCTGCATGAGCTACCTCGTTTGGGAATCCGTGAACAGTGCGACTGTTGGGGCGGTCCTTGGGCGGGCTCTGGAGGAGGGCCTGGAACTTGCGGGCCTACGCAGCGTGTGTCTGAAGGGCGACAAGTCAGAAGCCCCGCATCTGCCGGAGTCCGGAAAGCTCTTGGCGTTCGCGCTGGCCGGGCGGAACTCAGTTGCTCGATGGAAGGAGGCCATCGGGCCAAACGACCATTCGATTGCTTCGATTACCGACCCCCTTTCCCTGCGCGCTCGTCTTTCACTGAGCGGGGATGCCCTTATCGTCACCGCGGCGCCGAAGGCGGCGCACAAGGATTTTTGCCACTTCTTCGGGGGACGCCTGGACTTGAATGGAGATGCCAGCGTTTGGAAGCCTCCCTCCGAGTCCGAAGCTCTTTCTCTGGTGGCCCTGCATTCTACGGTGGCGTCTTGGGTGGCGATTTCGCTCCCCGACCACAGGGCAGAGGTTCACCACATCACCCGGAACCTGGCAGAGAAAGGCTTTACCTCGGACCGCATTGTCATGCGAAGAATTGATGCGTCCCTCAAAAGGGTGTCCGGGCTCTCAGTTCTGGAAAAAAATACGCCTGTCCTCTTTGCCAAAATTCGGAAACCGTGTCTGCATTTCTACGTGAAGACTTGCCTCGCCATGGGTCAGGGTTTCTACGCCCCAAGCAGCCTGGCGGAGGTTGTAGACCTGGACAAGCTTCTGGACACTGTGGACTCGCCCCCAGTGGAGATGCAGTCGCGGAAGGTCATGCGCAAGCTCGCCAAGTTGGAAGGGAAGGAAAAATCCCTCCGGCAAACAGCTTGCGTGGCCCTATCGGGGAATCTTGCGAGTGCCTCGAAGGAGCTGTCAGGTCTATGCGGGCTGGATGAATCCAAGACTGAGTTCTTGGGCTTCAAGCAGGTGGATTATCTGCAGCCAGACCAGCAGAGGCTCTTCTACTGCGGGCATGCGGAGGGGGACGGAGAATTGCTCAGGGCCACCCAAAAGACAGTGCTGCACCGGCGCAAGACTATGCTTCAGAAACCCCTGATTTTGGCGCTCTTCCGGGGAACCAGTGTTGTTGCCCACGTCAAGGCGAAATGCCGCCGGGGGATCACGCATCCCGCGGTGCTGGAAAAGGGTGCCGTAATCGGAATCGCCGAAGAGGGGAAAGCTGTTCAAAATGCTGTCGCCACCCTCTTCAAGGACTCTGAGATCCACGACGACGTTGAAGGTTGCGGCATGAAGTTCTTCCTGCCATTCCCTGCAAAAGACCGCGTCTTCTCTCTCCTGCGGGGCCCTCCTGTCCACGAGGTGATCGTCGTTGCCAACCTCAACAGCACTGGCCTGGGGAAGCTGAGCAGGGCGTTCCACGTCCTTCACGTCAAGGGTGGGTTCCAGCTCGTGGCCACCCATGCGCGAAGGTTCCCTGCCGACGACCTCGAACTGCCGCCCGGCTTTGTGCCCAGCGTGGGCGCTGCGTCAGTCGCCTTGTGCTTGAGGGGCACGGACGGTGTGCGCCGGTGCTTAGAGTTCTTCAAGGCTGCAGGGCTTCTGGGAGAAGATCTTGCGGTGGTGGGGTCGGTCCAGCAATCCAAAGAGTGGAGATCAGCTGTATTTGGGCAATCTCACGCTGGCGTTCTCCCCTGCGAAGTGGCTGGGCGCCAGGGCGTGTCCCTTTCAAACCTCAAGAAGTACCCGCTCACCGCCTCCGCGTCCCAGGGCCTTCTGCAGACAACTTGCCTGATGCTGGGGCCCTTGAACGTGAGCGGCCCGTTTTGGGACGAGGACGACAAAAGCGTTGTGGATGGACTTTCCTCTATGGCGGACGTTTTCGATCTCGTTCGCCGTGAGGGCTTCCGCGTGTCTAACTTGAAGCTCGTGCACGTGGAAGGCGCAACGGGAAAAGACATCCAGAAAGTGTACTCTTTGTCCGACCAAGAGTCGAAGCCGTGGGCGTCTGGCTGCCAGGCTGTGGCCATGGCCCTGACACGCGATAATGCAGTCGCAAGGCTGCAAATGGCACTCCAGAAGCGGAGGGAGAAGCGTGGTGACCTGGAGCTCAGTAGCACAATGTACGCGTCGTCGGCAAAAGCTTCCAAAGAGGATCTTTCATTCTTCTTTCGCGGAGAGGAGCTCTATGAAAGTGCTCTCGAGGTGCAGCGCGATTGTGATGCAGTGAATTAATTTAATCTTATGCAATTAGAGCCCGGATGGGGCCAATATTTAATTTCATTATTCTGAATGATTTTATTCCGCAGGCAGCAATTTGTCTGCCAAGCGGGATGCCAGAGCATTCCGACGCCAGGCCTTCCCTGTAGTGGGCCCTTCTATCGAATCACCTCCCCCCACAGCCTGGCCCCAGAAGCCGAGGTTGAACAATTTCTCCGGGCCTCCATCCTTCTTGACTGCAGGCTTGACCCGCCGGGGCTCGTTCTTGCCCTTCTCCAGGAATTTAATCCTTTTCTCCCGATTCAGGCTCCGCATGCGCTCTTCCAAGATGGAATCCGCATTCATCGTCGCTTCCTTGGCATCCAGGACCTTCCTCTCCTCGAGGGATATCACAACCTCCTCCTTGGGGGGCTCTAGAGCTTCAGCTTGGAAAGGGCTGCCATTGATGTGTGCCCATTTGTCCTCGCCCTCTCGGGAGTGGTACACTTCGATGCTGTAGTGCCCCGAGGTCGGAAACTCGGCAGAAATGACGAAGTACCCTTCCTCGCTCTTGTGGTACGGTGCAGAGAATTCATACTTCTGGAATACGTTCTTCTTTCCGACCTTCTTGAGCGAACCTCCCCGGATCTTGACCTGGAAGGAGTCGTCCGTGCGGTTAGTAAGGTTGCCATGCACGTCGTACGTGAAAACCTTCAGTGGCGTCACCTGCTGCGCAAGGCAGTGTTGTAGAGGGGCCTCGTTTAGTTCGCAAGTAGAAGAGCACGTCATAGACGGCAAGATCTCGACCTGGAATGGGCAGCCCGGGACAGGCCAGCGCCCCAACTTCACAGTGGCTGTGTAGAAACCCGCCTTGACCCCTCTGTAGGACGCCCGATACATCGAGTCGGTCGGACCGTCCACCGTACCCGACACAAAGTCCGGTCCACGAAGCTCAACCATAAATTCTTCGCATTTGAGGGGGCTTTCCTTTGTCGACATGATGCTGAAGGAGCCTATGTCCCCCGCAATGCTGGAGGGGACTCCGGACCCACTGATCCAGAAGCTGTTGACCACGGACTCATCAACGACCTGGTAACCGCCCCAGAACCCGACGTTGAAGAGTCCGGTGGGTACAACAGTCATGTCATACGGCGAGCCCTTGACAGGCTGCCCGTCGAGAAGTACCGATAGCACGATCTTGTAATAGGAGTGCTCTTCTGCCAGGATCCGCACTGTGTAAGTACCGTCCTTCATGTCCTTGACGTCTCCAAACACTGAATTAGAAGAAACCTTGTTCCCGACCACACGAATATCGAGGTGGAAGTAGTCGTTGCCTTGGAAATTGTCCACGCCGTTGGCATCCCGAGCTTGAATTTTGAACTCTGACGGTTGCCCCGCCGTGAGGAGCGGGGGGATGCTGGTAACTTCGCAGCTCCCAGGGTCAGTCCCGGCAGGCGCAACGCTCTGGTAAAAGGGGCTGCATAGGATGTGTTCGCCATTGAGCTTCACGCTGATGGTGTAAACGGTGCGTCCGAAGTACTCCGGTTCCTCCCCAGCCATGTAATCGCATGTGTACGAACCATCGCCGTTGTTTTTGACTGTCACAGGAATTTCCCAGCCAGCCATCACTTTCACGGCGAAGAGAGCGGTCTTGTCAAAGACCTTGTTGTAGAAACGGTCTCGGGCAGTGATCGTGAATGAAGTACGGTTCCTGGCAACTGAAAAGCCACTGACGCCTTCACCCGTGGCAGTGCACGTCTGCGCGTGAATCTGACCGGGCATGGCCACGACCTTGGGGCTGTTCATGTCGATCGGAGTGTACTTCACGGGCTTTGTGAAGCCGCAGGCAGACTCTGCATAGATGGTGTACTCGCACGCCTTCTGCGGGATGAAAGAGCACGCGTATGTACCATCCTTATTGTCAACTGTCTTCCCAGGAATACGCTTCTTGTAGGAGTCAATGATGCCGCAGCGGACAAGGTCATTGCCGCCGTTGACCTGCTTCCCGAACTTGTCAGAGAGAGTGACACAGAAGTGGCTCTCCACCCCAGACACCACCGCGTTGCTCCTGCCCTCAATCGTCGAGCCGACCAACCCTTTGCCAGATGCCTGGGACTTCTTGGGGTCCATCAGACCGGAGGAAATCTGGATCGTCACAGGGCTCCCTGCCACAGGCTGAAATCCGTTCCCATCATCGGCTGCAATGCTCACGATGCACGTGCCAGCCGCCTGGGGGGTGAAAGCCATCGTGTAAGTCCCATTTTGGTTGTCTCGGACCACGATGTCCTCCTCAGTATTCTCCCCTCCCTCATGCTTGATCCTGTACTTAGCCTGGAATTTGTCCCCACCCTCCATGCGCTGGTTGCTGAAGGAGTCAAAGGTGCGCACCTGAAGGACGAGTTCCGATCCAGCGAACCACCGGTTGCCGGCGGCCCTACCCTCGATGCGGCACTTGTCGATGTCGGTCCTGGACGGGTCGCACACAATGTTGAAGGGACTGCCCACAACGTTGGCCCCTTTGTACTTCACCACAACAGTGTAGTAGCCCGACCGGGTGACGACATACGTCCCCTTCAGCTGGGAGCCGTCCCTCTTGAAGGACACTTTCGAGATCTCTTCCCCACTGGCGGTCCCCGTGATGTCCAGAAGGTGGTGTTCGATCTTGTCCAGAGACATCTGGTTTCCGAATGTGTCAAACATCGTGATGTTGAACTCAGCTTCATGCCCAGGAGTGCAGCGCTTGTCGCCTGTGCCACTGATGATGCAAGTCTTGTGAGACGGCTCCCCGTAACCTACCGTCATGTTCATTGGGCTCCCCTTGACATGCTTGTTGTCCGTTCCCACAACCGAGAGATTGAACTTGCCCGCAATGACGGGCACAATGCAGATCGAGTAATTGCAGCAGTCAGTCGACGAGAAATTCGACTCCTGGACCAAGTTCCCCTCACTATCAGTCATGTAGGCTTTGAAGGCCCCCCCGGCTCTAGACGTCAGAGTGCCGCTGCTGTTCCGCGCCTGCAGGTCGACCTCCATTCGTTCACCAGCCTTGCATGAAATGAAAAGTTCTCCAGCTTCGCGCTTGATGTGCTTGCTCTCCAGGGTCGCATGGACCGACTCGGTCTCCCTGTAATCTGCCACGGCCATTGCCTGTCCGTACCGTCCTGACGGGAAGTTCTCCATGAATGTAAGGTTGACCCATATGTGCGTAGTCGTGTCCAGAATGTAGAAGTCCTTCGCCCACGGAGCGCGCTCCGCACCCAGCCAACCGTGACACAGGAACAGCTTGGAGCCCACAGCAGCGAGGCTTGCGTCTCGCCGGGGTGCCGGGACGGGGCCGCGAGTGGAAGGGGCGCGCCACTCCATGTCGAGGCTGTCAGCGTCGGAGAACCTCCAGCTCAGGCTTCGCATGTCGTTCGTGAGGGAGGAGGTCTCCCCCGGGGCAGCCGTGTCTCCCCCGAATACGTACACACAGAATTCTGAGTCTGTCCGGACAACGGCAGAGCTGTGGCCATACCGTGCCTCCGGAGGCGAGCCCCGTAGCGATGGTCGCTTCCACGTGAATTTACCAGCGCGTTCTTCGAGAACACTGACGTCATTGAGCACCTCAGACCCGGAACACCCGCCAAAAGTGAGCACGCAGCTTGTCTCAGAATTTGGTCCGCATCCCTCCAGAACGGCAGCGCTATGGCCGTACCTCGCTCGCGGTCGGGTACCGCGGGCCTGCTCGTCTACCCAAGTCCAGGACTCCGTGTCCAGCAGCTGCAGGCGGTCCACGGGCTGCCCATCGGAGCCGCGGCCGCCTGCCACTGCGATAAAATTCCCAAGCCTTGAAGCTGTATGGTCGCTGACTGGCTCCCACGTACCAGAAGTCTCGCGAGTGACCCATTGCTGGCTTTTGGACTCAAAGATGGAAACCGTGGACGCGGTCGAGCCCACGCCCGATAAGCTCCTGCCTCCCAGAACAATCAGGGAGAAGAAGTCCATGTGCACGTCGCGGTTGCACTGCAGGGTGCGGCGAAGGGCGCTGCATGCGAGGACTGTCAAAGAGACTGTGCAGATTTCGGTGCCCCGCGACGAAAGCAGGCGTGCGGGGTGCTTCCGGAGGTCGCCAGAGCGTAGAATGTCCAGAAGGCTCACCTTAGTGGAAGCAACTTCCGTGTCCACACCCTGGTGCGATACTGCAACTTTGCGGCCCATCAGTTTCACAGTAAGGTCAGGGTTTGCCCTTCCTGTCACAATCTGCACAATGTGCTGATGCGCCGTCTTCTGCCCGTTCAGGGAGCAGTTGAACTCCGAAAAGAACGGGATCGGAACTTTTGTTCCCTTCCACTTGTCATCGCCCACGACCGGTTCCGAGGAAGCCGTCACGCTGTCCCCCTTCTCCCCGCCAAAGCAGACAGCTAGCCACACATTTGTGAACGGGATCTCCTGCGCAAACTCCGCCCCTTCTATCGCAACCCTGACGCTGCGCTCGTCCCCATAGGGCAACTTAACCGCACTCTCAAGTTGCTTCGGAAGCATGGAGAGGAAGATGGGATTGTACGAGAGCACCTTCGCTATGGAGCCCAGGCTGCACCACCCCGGGCTTGCCTCACAGCGCAGTAGCAGGTGGGCAGCTGAAGGGCCGTTGTCGCCACAGACAGTCTCGAGCAGGCTCCTAAAAAACACGGTCGGCACACGGTCCTCTACTGCTCCTGATTTCGCGTCCTCTGCTACGCACCTCAGGAGGACAGCCAGCATTGAGCCCCCCATATCTTTCATGTCAATGTTCGGCACCATCTGGCTGATGCGAGAGACGTGGCGCAGCAGGAACTCCAGGTTCAATCCCGCGGATGCCCAGAGGTCCGCGTCGTGCTTGCTTCGAGGCGCAGTAACGCGCTGCGGGGTGATTGTAGCGGAGTGTCCCACTCGCGGGCCGAGACCCGGGCCGTGAGATGGGCTTGCCCACCGCAGAGAGCTCAAGTCCATTGTGTGCAAGTCCCCCAGAGAGTACGCCTTGCCATGGCGAAGCTCGAACTCCTCCTGGAGCCCCTTTCGCGGGGCGTCCTCTGAGGAGCTCACGCTCATTACCTCTGGCCAAACGCGAAAGACAGACTGCTGCCCGCGAGCAGCCCCGATACCCCCCACCACCAGCAGCTTCCCCGCACCACCGAGGGCTGCCTGCACATCCTCCTGCACCGAGCGCACTAGAACGCCGTCCCACAGCCCCGAGCCCTCCGCGAGGGCCTGTTCAAGGGTAGGCCCGCCGAGGCCGAAGTAGGCAAGCAGGTCTTCCAGCGCCAGCTCCTCCTCCGCCGAAGTTGAGAGGTCCGCGAGGACCTGGGCGAGAGTTTCAGTATTTCCAGTGTCTTGTCTGACCCGCGCAGGCTCACCCAGAACCTTGGCAACCTCGGGACGCGCCCCGAATGCCCCAAGGACCCGCGCGCGGCGCACCAGCCGCCCACCCTCTTCCCCTGTCGCGTCCGCGAAGACCGCCCGGGCCAGCTCCAAGAGCTCCCCAGCGCCCGGAGCCGCCACGCACCCCCGCGCACCTGACCCGGCCAGGACCGCCGCCTCCGCTCGTGCCCCAAGCAGGTCCTCCCCCGGGGGCGCGCGCCCGGGGGTCGCTTCCCACGAGCCCTGCGCGCCCATCCCCCCTCAGCACCCCGCAACCCCGCAGCGTCCCCTCCCCCTCCCCCCCCCCCCCCCCCTCCCCCC
>Ga0115012_10002772_pt1 | contig 10296 bp, 6 predicted proteins | sample TroAtlMetagenome_FD_88706 | JGI IMG/M metagenome (GOLD analysis project Ga0115012, IMG submission 88706) | Marine eukaryotic phytoplankton communities from Atlantic Ocean - Tropical Atlantic ANT10 Metagenome | ecosystem: Environmental > Aquatic > Marine > Oceanic | place: Tropical Atlantic Ocean...
CGCAGACGCCGATGCGGACGCAGACGCCGATGCAGATGCAGATGCCGATGCCGATGCCGATGCAGACGCCGATGCCGATGCAGACGCCGATGCGGACGGAACAGAGACGGACGATGGTCTCGGCTCGACGCCAACCGATGGGGCTGTGGACAATGACTGCACTGAGGGCCGTAATGACGACCTCGGCTCGGCAAGCCCCATCACCTTGGATGGTTCCCACACAGTCTTCGATGATCTCCAACTCTGCAGTGCTGACATCGACATCTACTCGGTAGAGGTTCCCGCATACACGTGGTTGAGCTTCTCGGTGGAGATCGATGGCTCTGGGTCCGGATCGACGGACATAGACCTCTATGAGGTCGAACATGAGGACTTTCCCGCCGATGCGGCTGTGTCCTGGATGGGCGAGTCGGGTGACTACACGCTGCTGAGCTATTCAGCCAAGTCCACGGACTACGAGCGACTTGCTTGGTACAACCCGACTGGCGAACCACAGACTCACCACGTCATGGTGTACCCGTACGACGGTGCGACGGCGGACTATACGCTTCGTATTCGGACCAGCGATTGGCACGAGAGCCGTGACTGTGATGACACCTACGATGACAGTCTCGAGTCAGGCCCATGCAATCGAATCATGCAGTTCCCCAATGCTGTAAACGGGGACCAAGGCTACCTCGTGACCCACGACCAACACTATTCGAATCTTCGACGAGAGGTCGCGTACCTTGTGCAGTGGGCCACTGCGAAGGTTGCGGAGGAATTCCCAGGTACGAACCCTCTCGCACTCCTGGACATGGGACAAGCCGATGGCGACACCCCAGGACGGCTCGACGGCAGCCTCAGACACCCGGAGGGTACGCACGTCAATGGTAACGACATCGACATCGCCTACTACCAGACCGGACCAGACAACATGGGCCGATCAGTCTGTGAAGACGATGGATACAACTGCACAGGAGAGGCCGACCTCCTCGACGCAGAGCGAACCGCCTACTTCATGGCGATGCTGATGCGCTCACCCTATGTCCGAGTCATTGGCGTGGACACAGAGGTGGCCGAGGACGTGCTCATCGCCGCCGACGAGCTTCAAGCAGAGGGTCGCCTGACCAGCAGCGACGTGAGTAACTTCGACTACTTCATGGCGTACTCCACAGAGGGCTGGCCATTTCATCATCACCACCTCCACTTCTCATGGCACTGGGAGGATGGACACAGCGGCCTGAGCATGCTCGACTGGGAAGGGCCAACAGGCTGTGAATTCGCCCTCGAGGGCATCGCACCAGGAAAGCCGCTGCCCATCTTCTAAGGGTCGACGTACCCAAGCGATGCTGCGCGGTCATTGGCGTCATCCGTCGGTGGGCTGAGCGCAGGGACCGTGCTCAGCTCATCACGGTGCTGTGCGGTGGGCTTCCCCACCGTGAGCTCTCCCCGGCCTGGTCGCCTCACCCACTTTCCTGAGCCGGTGATAACCACGGCATCTCGCCCAGATAGCCCTTCAGGTGCGCATCCAGACGCACAATCAGACTCACACATTCCGCTCTGTGCCAAGAGGTACTCGCGCGGACTGATCGACTCCCCGCGCAGAAGTGCGGCGACATCCACCAAACCCACGAGCCCACTCTCGACAGATGGCTGGATGTTCGGACCCCAGCGCACCAGAGGCACGCGAAGGACGTGGTCAGAGATCGTACGCTCGTGCTGATAGCTGCAGCGCTCTTCGTCGAGAACCTCACCATGATCGGCTGTGACCACGATGAGCGCGCCCCGGGCCTTGAGCCGATTCAGAAGCGGCTCCAAGAGGGCATCAGCACGCTGAACTTCCTCGCCATAACGAGCCCGCTCCGTCGACCCCTCCCCTTCATATGGCCCATGGGGTTCATAGACGTGAACCCACAGCAGTGATGGTCGATCATCCGGTAGCCAAGCCAGTGCACGCTCGACTGCAATGGTCCCGCTTCGCTCCCCGGACTCAGGTCCATCGAACACATCCCAGCCCCGACGCATGCCCCCCTCCGGACCCGCAGGGTATGCGCTGACGAACGCGGCCTTCGCCCAGCCCTCGAACGCATCAGGAAGGACAGGCACATCGGGCTTCAGGGCATAGCCATGGTGATTGTTTGCCTGGGCGCCATGCGACCACGGGTCGAGACCGGTCAGCATCGTTGCATGCGCGGGAGTGGTCAGGCCCATCGGAGAGTATGCGTTTTCATAGCGCTCACCCTGCTCCGCGAGACGCCAAACGTTGGGCGAGTGCTCTTCTGTCAAGAAGTCGGCCCGCCAAGTATCGATGGTGACGAGGGCCACGACTGGGGGTCCATCGGCCCGCAGTCCTTCACTCTCAGCAGGAGGTCCGCTCACAAGCTGGCACCCCAGAAACCACAACAGCATCGGCATGGCATAATCTTAGCCTGCCCCCATGCCTGACCTGGTGAAAATGAATCTAGAGTTCTCGCCCATGCACGGCATCAGAGACAGGCCGCGCTTAGACCAACACCACCAGTCCAGTGTCTCCGGGATCTATGTCATCGGCGATCTTGCAGACGCTCCAGTGATTGCTGCAGCGCTCAAGCAGGGTGAGGAGGTGGCCAAGCATGTGGCCAGCACGCTGAGTGCGGGTGTCCACGCTGACCATGACGTGCTCATCGTCGGCGCCGGCCCCGCAGGCATCAGTGCCGCCATGACGCTGGCCGATCTCGGGGTCGACCACGTCGTGGTGGAGCGGGAGGAGTCCTTCGCCACAATCAAAAACTTTCCGATGGGCAAGATGATGTTCACCGAGCATGAGGGCAACCGCGGGCGGGATCGACTCAGTCTGATTGATGCCCCAAAGGAGGACCTTGTTGCGACATGGAAGGCGACCCTCACCGACGCCGATGTCCCCATCCTGCAGCCGGTAGAGGTCCAGTCTGCCACTCCAGTTTCGCAAGGCTTCGATGTTGTGCTCATCGATGGGGAGACAGAGCGCACAGTTCGTGCACAGCGAATCATTGTGGCCGCTGGAAAGCGAGGACACTTCAATACGCTGTCAGTACCAGGAGGTGACCTACCACACGTCCATCACTCACTGGACGACCCCCGCACCCATGCCGGCGAGCACGTCCTTGTGGTGGGGGGCGGCGACACGGCGGTGGAGACAGCCGTACTCTTGGCTGACGCGGGCGCTCATGTCACCCTGAGCTATCGAGGAGAGGACTTCTATCGTCCCAAGGAGACAAATAAGCGTCAGCTGTCAGACCTCGAAATTGAAGGACGACTGAGGGTTTTACGGGGCACGACAGTGTCGTCCATTGCGTCTGGAACTGTCATGTTGCGTGACAATCGGGGCGACACACAGAGCCTAAATACCGATCACGTCTACACCATGATCGGCACACGGGTTCCAACCGCATTCTTGAGGCGACTCGGCGTACGACTCCGCGGAGACCTGCGCTCGAGAGATGCACTCTGGCTCACATCCTTCTCCCTCTTGGTCTACGCGTTTTATTGCTTGAAGAGCGGACAACTCATGTTCCCGTTTGGTGTGGGCGACCCCCTCCATTGGATGCATGATGCGCTGAAAATTGACCTTGGATTTCGAGAAACGACCGCCGCATTTTGGGGAACGGCAGTCTATGCACTCGTGATTTTGGTGTTCGGACTCAGGGCACTCCGCCGCTACAAGAGTCAGACCCAGCAGCGCCGCTACTGGTCGCTTATTGGATTCCAGTGGCTCTTCCTCTTTGGCATCCCAGAGGTGGTCGCGCCCCTGATTATCGAGCGTCCATGGAAGCTCTACGCATTGAGCGTGCCGTGGCCACTCAGCATCTGGTCACTGGTCGATGCTCCCTCGTGGAGCAATGGTGACCGCGTCACGGCAATGCTCTGGATCGCACTGGGGGCCACAACCTCCTTCGTACTCATTCCACTCTACGTTCGCCGTCATGGCCAGCGCTTCTGTAGCTACCTGTGTGGATGTGGCGGCCTGGCTGAGACGCTCGGCGATCTCTGGCGACACCTCGCACCTCGCGGCCGCAACGCCAAGGATGCGGAGGTCTTCGGTCGCCTGATCTTTCTTCTGGCCATCCCAGTCACCCTCCTCATCCTCAACGATGCATGGGCGTTCTTTGCCAGCGACGCCCTGTACAGCACCACTGCCTTTGCTCAACAGTGGTACGGCCTGATGGTCGACTTCTGGCTCGCCAGCGTCATTGGCGTGGCCCTCTACCCCTACCTGGGGAACCGCGTCTGGTGCAGATTCTTCTGTCCGTTGAGGGCATATATGGAGGCCATTGCTCGTCGCTTCTCTCGGATCTCAATCACCTCCAACGACCGCTGCATCAGCTGTGGTGAGTGCACCCTACACTGCCAAATGGGTATACAAGTCGAGCGGTTTGCACAGCGACAGCTTGACCTGTCGAACACCAACTCCGCATGTATTCAGTGTGGCATATGTGTGGACGTCTGCCCGATGGACGTGCTGGCAGTGGGCACAGCTGGAGAGTCCGTCTCAATTGACGGCTCGGTGTTGTCCATCCCGAGGGCACCTTGGGAATAAAGAGGGACTGAACAGCGTCGGTGTCACTCATTCATTGATTGCGCGATGGAAGGTTGCTGGATAACCGACCGGGCTCGATAGTGGAGGGTGACTCATATGCAGCTTTATAGCGACGCCCTGCTCGATGCTCTTGCTGGAAAAAAGGCAGTTCCAGATAGTATTTTGAGCCAGATGGCTGCCGGTTCATCCCGCCAAGTCTTGCACCACATCAACACCCTCTTCGATACCGTCGGAACACCCGTTCAGGATCGGTGGGCTGACTCCTTGCGCTCCACAGACAACCGAAAGTTCTTCCAAGGCTTCGGTGAAGCCATCAGTGCCGCCTTCATGGCACGCGCCGGGTGGCGCATCGCGGATGTCTGTAGTCCCCGACCATGTCTCGTACTCGAGCACTCCGACGGTCGGGTACTGCGCATCGTGACCTTGGCGTTCCTAAAGAACCCACCGCGCGTAGAAGATGCAGAGGCGAGGGCAACCTTGGCCCGGGTCGTCAACCGAGTGGACTCTGACAAACGCATCACGATTTTGGTCCACAAGTGGGACCCCCACAATTTCGACCCCGAACCGGTCCGTCGCTGTGTCGACATCTGGCTGGATGCCATTCGGAAGGGCGAGTGGAAAGGGCGTTGTGCATCATACGAAGACAATCACATCAAGCTGGAGTTTCGACGAACCGACGATTCGATATCCAGCGGTGATGGTGCAGTGTCGTTCCTTCTGGCACCGTCAAACGGTCTTCACACCATGGATGTGGTGGAGTCTCGGCTGGTCTACGAACTCGACAACATCATGGGCAAGGCGCCAAAAGATACCAACTTTATGATCAGCCTGGTGACCAACACCAGCTGGGGCCTTTCCCCTGGATTGGTCCGAAGCCTCTTCTACGGTCGCCCCATCTGGACCATGGCTGATGGTAATCCCGACCATCGACGCTTTGGATTCCAACTCGACGAGGAGCCGGCCTTGTTTCAGGAGGACCAGTACGCCGAGCTCTGTGGTGCGCTGATTGTCGACCAACCTGATCAACGTGGCCCCTGTGGCCGCGCGTACCTCAACCCTTGGGCCCGCAACCCGCTCCAGTCGTCAGACATTGCGTGCGCCGTATTCGAGAAGGAGCGCGCAACGGCTGAGAACGGGTTCCGTGTGATGCGCTGGGCTTAGTGACCCATTCGAGCCTGGCGCCAGGCACGCATGAAGTTCTCCCCGCGCGCACCCCGAAGCTGCTCCTCAGTCCACCCTCGCCGGGCCAGCTCGGCCCACAGTGCTGGGACCTTTGAGGCATCCTCGAGCCCCGTTGGCTTCTTGATGTAGCCATCAAAATCGCTCCCAAGCGCGACCACCTCGTGCCCCCCTACCTTCGCCAAGTGGTCTGCATGATCGGCGACACGTGACACATTCGCGTGCCCGGGTGCCCCGACAAACGTGGCATGAAAGTTCAGACCGATCACGCCACCGGTCTTCGCAATGCAGCGTATTTCCTCATCGGAGAGATTTCTTGCATGCCCCCGAAGCACGTGGGCGTTGGAGTGAGACGCGATGACGGGCTGCGGACTGTCGCGGCAGATGTCCATGGTGGTCTGCCTGCTTGCATGAGAGACATCGAGTATGACCCGCTTCGCACGAGCCTGAGCCACCAGCGCCTGGCCCTCTTCCGTGAGACCGCCGCCACCGTCGCCGCTCGATCCTGCAAACCGGTTCGAGAAGCTCCATGTGATCCCCATCAGACGCAGCCCGCGATCATAAAACTGATCGAAGACCTGAGACCAATCAGACCCACGACCCAATCCGTGCGCACCCTCCATGCTGATGAGCACTGCAATCTGACCTGCCTGAACTGCAGTGCCCGCCTCACTCGGCTCGCGGGCCAAAACAAGCGCATTGTCTCTCGTGATCTCTCGCTCCATGACGTCGAGCAGCGCGAAGGCTCGGGCCTTGTGATCGGACTTTCTGGGTGGCCAGAGGACCTGCACGACGACATTGGTTCCCGCCTGCTTAAGGAGCGGCGTGGATGCTTCTAGACCCGATGCCGCATCGAGGTGCAGACCCTTGTTTAGCAGCTGCGTTGGGGTGTCGAGGTGTAGGTCGACATTGAACTCTGGAGACTGGGCAAGGGCGGAAGCCATGAAGAGGATCGCAAGCATGAGGTCAAGGGCCGTGGCAAGAGGGACGGTCATACGGTAAGAAAATGGGCAACCGGAGGCAACCCATGCTGACCATGCTCTTGACCATCCTGACCGTCCAGGCCGGGACCATTCGTGCCTCGTCGACACACAAAGACGCGGACGCCACCTACACCGCCAGCAGAGCTGTCGATGGCTCGTTTAAAACAAGCTGGGCGGAGGGCAAGGTTGGCTCCACTGAGAATGAGTGGCTGGAGCTGGACCTTCGCTCGACCAAGCAGATTGACAACGTCGCAATCTGGCCTGGAAAGCTGAACAAGGGCAGCCGTACGTTCCGAGAATTCTCGAGGCCGCGGACCATTCAGCTTCATATTGACGGCAAGCCCCACGGCTCACCGGTTGTGCTGGAAGACAAAATGCACAGGCGCGTGATTCCGGTCGGGACGCGCGGACGCCGCATCAAAATCCAAATCATCGATGCGCACGAGGGCATCGTATTCACCGATACCCACATCGCTGAAATCTCGGTCAACTTCCCTAGCGGTCCCCTCACCCGCTACGACAACTGGCTGCAGAGCTCAGATGCCAAGCGCCGGCACAAGCAGTTCATCGCCAAGCTCGAGGAAGCCTATGCCACCCAGAAGGGTGCCGAGTTTGGCGACAAGGCGAGTCTCGAGTTTCTGATGAACGCCGTCGCCGAGGGCCCACAGTATGCCAAGGGACGCGTCTCATCGCTGGTGAGCCAGGGCTACCGAATTCAGGCCACACCGTCCTCTGCCAAGGCAATGAAGGCACTGCGTCTGCTCAAGGATGCCAACGCCATCCCAGCGTTTGAGATGGCTGCACTTCGCTCTACGGGAGATCTGGAGGACGAGGCGACCCAGACTGCTGAGATACTTCGTGCCCATCAAGACATGATCGGAAACCAACATGCCAACATTCCCTTCTGGGGTGAGACCGGTTGGAATCTCGGTGCACTGAAAGGCTTTGGTGAGCCGATGGGCATGCGGATGGATGTTGAGGGCAACATCTACATCGCCGACATCGGAAACAATCGGATCCAGCGCTTCTCCCTCAGTGGTCGCGTCGAGAAGCAGTGGGGACCTGGCGCCGACCTCTCAGATGCTTGGTTCGGCGAGGGCCGCGCCTGGTACGCATCTGGTGCCCGGTCAGGCGACAAGATTGGCGAGTTTGAGACACCACTGGACGTGGCAATTCTTCCGGGCAAAGCCGGCGTGGGTTTTGCCACACTCGAGGCCACAAATCGTGTCCAGGTCTTCGATCATGAGGGGCGACCGATTCGTTCGTGGACCCTCTCAGCGACCAAGCGTGCACGCCCTGGACTCGGCGGAGAGGGCTACCTGGTCTACCTCCCCAAGGCCAAAGCACTGATGGCCGTTGTGCAGAACCAAGCACGTGTTCACAGCTTAGAGGGCGAAGAGCTCGCGGCGTTCTCGCTCGAGGATGGGGTCCCAAGAGCCGTCCTCGCTGATCCCCGCGGTCATGTCCTCATGGGCTACCGCGACCAAGTCGTGCGGTACCACACCGAGGGCTTTCGATTCGGGACCATCATTACTGGCGACCAGATCGGTTCCGGCCACGAAGACATCAGCATGGCCATCGACGAGAAGAAGAAGCTGTGGCTCTTCACCGACAACGGTCAGGTCACAAAATTCAAGAAGCCTGGGGTAGTCGACTTCAGCGTGACGGCGGTTGACCACCCTGTGAAGGCGCCGAGAATCACAGCGCGAGAGGGGATGCTCTTCATCCTGTCCGAGGACACCATCACTCAGGTTGACGTGCTCCAGCGTGTGTTGGATGCGTCGGGTGAAGGCGAAGGCTGAGCATGCTGTTCTGGCTCCTCATGGCGTGTGGCACGAGCCAAGAGCCCACGCCAGAAGCTCCGCCAGAGGTGAGGCAGGTTGATCTTCCTCTCCCAGCCGGTGCAGGAACAGCGCGCCAGACACCTGACCCCCTGACTCTGTCTCCTGATCAAGTGGAGGCCGTCAACCAGCTCGATGCAGTGGTTCGAGCTCACACTCGCGATCCCAACAATCCGTGGGCCATCTCTCATGGACTCGTCGCGCTGGGAGCAGACCTTACCCTCGATAATGACCAAAACGCCGTGGAGTGGCTGTTTTCGACCTATGCGGAGCGATTCCAGACTGACGCCGGCTGGGTTCTCCGCTTTCCTGAGGCTGACGGCGCGATTCGAATAGAGCCTCACCCCGACCTCATACTGAAGGCCCTTGCCGATGCGGGAGTCAATCCTGACCGAATGGTGACGGTGCAAGGTGAGGGTCACGTGGTGGGAGATCTGTATCGGGGTGTTCTCGCCGAGACCCACTTCTCGAAGCGCTCGGGCCAGAGCAGCTTCGGTAATCCAAATGACCTGGCGTGGACCCTGATGGGTCTGGCCAGCTGGTCTCTTGAGGGAACCCAGTGGACCACCCCCTCCCATCAGACCACGAGCATCGATGACCTCACAGATCACGCATGGCTGAAGCTCTCATCCGCCACCTCTTTCTTGGCCAAGGCCAAGAAAACAGGGACGGGGTTTCAGAAGCGCGGCCAGGGAATTTTTGGCTTTACATGCGGTGGTGCGCACATGATTCAAGGTGTGAATCATGCCAAGCTGAAGGGGTTCGGCCACAACTCGATGGAGGGTCCGATCAAGATCCAGCAGGACCTGTTGACATACCGCTACCCCATCGAGCTGGCCCAAATCGACGCCGCACTGAGCGCCCACCCACAGTACGCAGCAGCGCTGCTCATTCAGAGACTCAAGCTGACAGGCCACACACTCGAGACCCTGGCCAGGTTGAGTGCATCCGGACACAAAGATGCCCCCACCACTGGATCGCTGGCACCCTACGTTCAGGCCGTGACTGAGACCGTCACTCTGCTTCAAAAGTCAGGCTTGTTCAGACAAATCGACACGCTGAAGTCCAGCGACGAGCAGCGATACCTCGACCTCGTCGGCGACAGCGCGCACGCGCTTCGTGGCCTTCGCATCACGACTGGCGAGTCACCAGTTTACTACTGAGTCTTGTTCTCACGGACAGACATGATCATCTCGCTGACTGCCGCGAGCTGGCGCTCAGTCCAGATACGGAAGAAGGGAATGTCTGCCCCAGGCCGGCCCGACTGCAGAGCCAATGAGATGTGCCGAGCGGCACGCCGCTCATCGGACCAGTCAGCAACCTCGGATATGGCTGTGAGCACATCCATGGCCAGGGTCCATGTCTTACGCGCGGGCCCCTCGAAGGCCTGATTGGTCGCTGTCACGACCTCGTCAGCGACGCGCTTCCGCTTCTCGTCATCGTTGATGGCCAGTGTCGATGTCAACGCTCCCAATACAGCATCCACGGCTGGACCACTGATGCGTTCCTCCAGGTTGAAGACAATGCGACGGGGACCATCCAAGAGGGCATCGATTTGATGCAAGAGATCTGAGTTGAGTTCGCCATCCTGCGTCGCAAGCGGGTCGAGCATACGGGCGGCATTCTGTACGCCCTCGGGAACGCTGGCGAGCATGTGTGACCACCCATTAGGCTCTCCAGATGCCCCCTCAGCGAAGGCGCGCTGGCAGAAGTGAAGGGCAACATGGAAGGCCACCTCGCCGAGATTGTGGTCCCG
>Ga0115012_10002773_pt1 | contig 10295 bp, 14 predicted proteins | sample TroAtlMetagenome_FD_88706 | JGI IMG/M metagenome (GOLD analysis project Ga0115012, IMG submission 88706) | Marine eukaryotic phytoplankton communities from Atlantic Ocean - Tropical Atlantic ANT10 Metagenome | ecosystem: Environmental > Aquatic > Marine > Oceanic | place: Tropical Atlantic...
GGTGGAAGACGAACCCGCACAGCGCGAAATTCTGGCGTATAACCTCGAATCCGAAGGGTTTGACGTAAGGCGGGCCGAGAATGGCGAAGAAGCGATCCTGCTGGTGGCAGAGGCGCTGCCGGATCTGATTATTCTGGATTGGATGATGCCGCTGCTCAGCGGGATCGAGGTGTGCCGGCAGCTTAAGACCCGCGAAGATACGCGTAATATCCCCGTGATCATGCTCTCGGCACGGTCAGAAGAGGTGGACACCGTGCGCGGGCTAGAGACGGGGGCGGATGATTACATCGTTAAACCCTATTCCATGCGCGAGCTCATGGCCCGTGTGCGCACCCAATTGCGCCGTGTGCGCCCGGCATCCTCGGGCGCGTCACTCAGCTATGCCGATATCACGCTGGACACCGAACGCCACCGCGTGAACCGCGCCGCGAACGAACTGAAACTGGGCCCGACAGAATACCGGCTGCTGGTCACCCTGTTAGAGCGTCCGGGCCGTGTGTTCAGCCGCGATCAGCTGCTGGATCACGTCTGGGGCCGCGATATCTATGTCGACACGCGCACCGTGGATGTGCATATCGCGCGGCTGCGCAAGGCGCTGACATCTCACGGTGGCGATGACCCGATCCGCACGGTGCGCGGTGCAGGTTATGCATTAGGGTAGGGCGCTTACCCGTTGAATTTTATGACTTCTTGGCGTTGATCCCCCAAGCCTTCGATGCCCAGTTCAACGACATCGCCCGGTTGCAGGTACACCGGCGGCTTAAAGCCCATGCCTACGCCGGGCGGCGTGCCGGTGGCGATCACGTCTCCGGGCAGTAAGGTCATGAATCGGCTGAGAAAAGATATAATCTCGGCCACCGAGAAGACCATCGTGCGGGTATTGCCCGTCTGGCGACGGGTGCCGTTCACATCAAGCCATAGATCAAGGTTCTGCGGGTCCGGCACCTCGTCTGCGGTCACCAGATACGGGCCGATGGGCGCGAAGCTGTCGCAGGACTTGCCCTTGACCCACTGACCGCCGAATTCGATCTGAAAAGCGCGCTCTGACACGTCGTTGAAGCTCGCATAACCCGCCACATGGGACAGCGCGTCGGCCTCGGACACATGCTGCGCCTTGGTGCCGATAACGACCGCAAGTTCAACTTCCCAATCGGTTTTCTCGGATCCCTTGGGGATGATGATCGGGTCGTTGGCACCGGTGGCCGCGCAGAGTTTGCTAAACAGGATCGGGTGATCGGGCACGTCCATGCCAGCTTCTGCCGCGTGGTCTGAGTAATTCAGCCCGATACACAGAATACGACGTATGTCATTGATCACAGGCGCAAACCGGCCGGTGATGACAGGCAAGGCCGTAACGTCCACATCGCGCAACTGGTCCAGCGCTGCGGGTGCCATTGTGGCAAGCTCGATATCCGTCAGATGCTGCGTCAGATCGCGCGCGGCACCATCTGCGTCAATCATCGCAGGTTTTATCCCGTCAGGGGTTTCGATACGGCAGAGTTTCATTAGCTAATCCTATGTTTGTGAGGGGTGAACATACGCCTGATCTGAATCTCATAATCAGTACTATGTAAGGAAGGGGGATTTAGGGCTTTCCCTGCCCCCGAAAGGGCAGGGAAATAAGGCGGGCCATGCTAAATCTCAATCTCTATGATCAACCAAGAGATGGTGTCACCGGCAACCTATGTTGCTGCCTCAGCCTCAAAGCTGAACGGGCATCCCGCAACTCCTTATAGACTGACTTGAGTATTTAGGAAAGGGCAGAATGGCGCGAGGAAAGTACATAACGAAATTTGAGGCCGAGATTATCCGAATTGGGCTGGATCGTGGTTTCAAAGCCCCACAGATCGCCCGCTATTTAGGCCGTACAAAGCAGGCCGTTTACAATCATATTGAGAAAATGGAGAGCGACGGCACGCTTGAAAATATGCCCTTTGATTTTGTGGCTGACGAGATTGCGAGGGCCATTCGTGACAAAGGATAACTACAGCCACGCGCACACTGCCGACATGGTGATCAAATCGTCAAAGTCGCAACACACGACACGCGCAATATTGCTGGAAATGCTACGGCGAGCTGACTTCGGAAAGCCAGAAACCACAGTTTCAAAGGCGCAGCTGATGGAAACCGTGGTCTGTTCGCGCCGAACGGTTCAGGTAGCCCTAAAATTTCTGAGGGATGAAGGCGTTATCGTCCCGATTGCAAATTTTGCAGGCGGAAAGGGAAACGCCACAAGATATGAGTTTAGGTGGCCGCGTCAGGAGGAAGAGAAAGCTCCCATACAGCAAGAGAGCAGGCGCGAATTGATTGCCCGTATTCTAGCGGAGAACCCCAGATTGACCTATGGTGAAGCGGTGGTTCTCGCCGAGGGGTGAGGTCGTAGATTGGGCGCAGCTATACAGCCACATAAATCATACCAAAAATTCAAGTTAATGCAATTAAAATAGGGGCTTATGCCCCTTTTTTTATGCGTAAACTAAAGGGGCTAAATATTTGCACACCACAAGTCCAAAGGGGCTAAATATTATCCCCAAAGGGGCTAAATATTAGCTCCAAAGGGGCTAAAATAGAGCTCCCCCTATCTGTATTCCTTTTAAACCTTATGAGGCGGGCCGCTGGTCGCGACCCAAGAGGGGCGCTGCCGCGCCTTTGGGGGCCTACGGCCCGAAAGGGGGGCGCTGCGCGCCCAGCTGAGAATGACAGGGGCGGGGAAATTTAGCGTAGCGCTCGATATGCGGGCTGCTGGTGCGCGTTATGGCCGTTTGCCGACCCGTTGCTAGGGATGGACACCTAAAGGCCCCTGACGGCGATTTTTTGAGGGGGTGCGGGGAAATTAGGGGATTCACACACATGCAATAATGTGAATTATACCTAACGTAGAGTAATAACAGAAAGTTCCCGCAAAAATGGCACAGCCGACAAACTTTAAAGAACGCGCCGACGCTATCAAGAAAATGGCCGACGACGTGGCAAGCGCCCCGATCCTGTCACGCATGGCAATGGCAACCGATCTTGTGGCATCCGCTGCCGATCTGGTGGGCGATATGGCCGGATGGGTGGATAGCCAGACCGCCTACATCGACGAGGAAGACACGCCAGCGGCGGCGGGCTGACCTATGCCCAACCTTGCCCCCGGTACAATCGTCGCCACGGGCGAATGCGGATGCTGCGCAAAGCCCGTCAAGATCAAGCTCAACAAGAACGGCACCGCCTACTATTTTTGCCCGTGGGTCGATGACGAGGGCGAGCGGTGCAACCACCAGCAGCGATGGGGCCGCACCGTATCCCAGCAAATGCAGCGCGACTATCTGGCCGCACGCAAATCAACCCCCGATGAGGTAAAAGCCCATGACAACCGAAAACCTGCCGACGTTCCAGACCAGCCGAAACAAGAACCAGCCGACCGAGGACGCCAGCGAGACCCCGACGACATATTCGAGCAGTTCGGATGATGGGGCGCACCTCGACAACCTGAAAATGCCCGACCTCGAAAACGAGGGACACGACCCGGACGCGCCGTTCGTCGTGGGCGAGGACGGGGAACCCGTAGACGACGCGCCCCCGGAGCAAATCACCCGCGAGGCATTTTGGGTTGTGTTTCAAACCGCGTTCAATCTGCCGGGGCAAATCCTGCCCGATCTGCGCCCCATGGGGATTGCGCCCGCTGAAACCGACGCCGCGCAGGCCGCGTCTGATGCGGTCTATTCCTTGCTCGAAATCTACTACCCGTCTGCGCTGATGCCGCAGTCTGAAACGATGGCGCATTTTCTGGTGGCCGCGCCGTTCTTTATCGGCAAGGCGATGGTGGTGCGCGAGATCATCCGCGCCAAGAAAGCCAAGCCCGTGCAGCAAGAGAAGCCCGCGCAGAAACGCGAGGCCAAGCCCGCGCAGGAACCCGAAGACATGCAGGCCAAAGGCGACGATTGGCATTTGCCGGGGCAGGCGGCATGAGCGCCCGCAGCAACGCGGGCCGCATTGGCGTCTGGGGCGCTTCCGGTTCGGGGAAATCGTCTTACGTGAAAAAGGCCATAAAGGGCCGCAAGCGCATGGTGGTTTTTGATCCTCTGGGCGAGTATTCGGCCCTATGTAACGTAACGGCCACAAACCTTGAACAAGTGCGCGTTGAGATGCGTTACAACTGGGCCAATTTCAGCATCGCCTACGTGCCGCCAGCGGGCCAAGAACCCCGCGCCCTATCTGCGCTTTGCAAGCTGATGATGGCCGCGCAGATGCCCTACAAAAAAACGGGCAAGGGGAAGGGCATGACGCTTATTGTCGAAGAAATGAACCTGAGCTTTCCCGTTCAAGGCGGGGCGCAGAAATCCCCCGGCTTTGCCGAGGTATGCAGTCGGGGGCGGCACTATGGGATTGAGGTCTACGGCCTAAGCCAGCGGATTGCCGAGGTCTCAACCCGTTTCCGTGGCAACTGCACCGAGACAGTGGTTTTGCGCCAGCAGGGGCCGCGTGATCTGGCCGCAGCGACTGACGCCATAGGCGGCGACAAGGCGGCGGTCGCGGCACTGGCAAACCTCGACTACATCCACGAGCGCCAAGGCACCCGCAAGAAAGGCCGCATAAAGTTCTAAATTCACTACGTAGTGTATCGTTCACATATCGTAGTTTTGACTGACTGCCGAAACCTGCCCAACTGGCCCCTGTTTAACCGCAGGGGCCGCTTTTTATGAAGACCGATATGGGCAAGATGATCCTAGCCAGCGTCATAGCTGGCGTAGTCGTTTGGGCAATAACGTCCAGCCTGTCGGCATCCCCCCGCAAACAACCTGCCGGAATGATGGCCTAAGAGGAGCAACCCAAATGCCCAAAAAGACAGATATTAAATTCGTGGCGCTGGTCGCCGCTGGTGTGATGATCGCAGGCTATGCGATGTATCAGTTTCGTGATGTTGAGCTGATCGACAACGCGCGTAACGGTTACGGGGGTTAAGCCCATGCGTCGCATTGAACGTATGCCGACCCCCGGCAGCATCGCCGCAGGCCAGACCGCAACGGTCAACCTGCCCCTTGGCCCGACCTATCACCGCCTGAATATCCGCATGATGGCCGCAGCCACAGGCGGCACAGCCGCAAACGTGCCTGTCGCTGATTGGGGCAACTACATCGGTGAAATTCGCCTGATGGTGAACGGCGACACCCGCATTGAAATCGATGCGGCTGATCTGGTCAAAATGAACCAGTATTACGGGCAAACGCTCGACGCTGGCGTTTTGCCGTTGTTCCTGTCGCAGCCTTGGATGCGCACATGGCAGGGCGAAGACAACACCGCCTACGGCACTGCCGCTGGCATGGCGTCGTTTACGCTGGAAATGGACCTGAAAGACGACAAGGTTATCGGCAAGCTGGAAGTGTACGCCGTACAGTCCGAGCCTAAGCCGTTCGGCGGTCACCTGCGCATTCAGCGGTTCTCGCAGCAGATGGGTTTGCAGGGCGTCAAAGAGGTCTCCGACCTGCCTTTGGGCGCTTACAACATGCTGGCGATGCACCTTTCCACGGCTGCGATCGACAAGGTGGAAATCTTGGCAAACAACGTCAAGGTGATCGAAATGGACAAGGTGATCCGTGACGCACACCAGAAGGTCATTGAGCGTGTTCCGCAAACCGGAATGACGCATATCGACTTTCTGACCGAGCGCCGACTAGGCGAGGCGCTTTACATGGGCCTGACCGACTTCCGCGCCAAGCTGGAGTTCACAGCCGACAACGTGAATTACAAGCTCTATGCGGTCTCTATGCAGGGCGTCGCCTAACCTCCCCAGGGCGACACCGCAGGGCGGGGCGTATAGCCCCGTCCACCTTCCCCAAATATGCACACAGGAGGCCAGAAAATGGCTCTTAGCTTTGGCAATCTGATCCCGTCCAGCACAGTGAAAATGCCCTATAGCCTAGGCTATCCGGTGGGCGACACTCGCAACAATCCCGCCATTTATGACGACGCAATTTTGCGCGCAGCCCGCACCAATTCTGCAGGGCAGCCAAACGCAAAAGCCGCCAGCAATGCGCTGCCGTTGTCCTATGGCTCGACGGTTCCCAAGTACTCCGACCCGTTCGCCAGCGGTCAAAACCTTTCCTACGGCGGCGCGGTTCAATCCGACAAAAAAACCACAAGCCTTTTCCCCAGCGTGAGCGACTTTCTGTCGCTGGCGTCGTTTGGTTTTGAGGCGGGCGACACCCGCAACGAAAACCCCGGCGTTTACGACGACGCGATTTTGCGGGCTGGCCGCGCCGTTGATGCAATCCCGAAGGTCAGTACGGGCAATATCGACGGCGGCACATCGACGCTTTCTAACCTGAAAAACCTTGCCAAAGCCGCGCTTGCCAACATGGGTAGCAGCGGCGACGGCGAGATCGTGCAGGCCAGCTATGGCGGCGTTGACGGTTCGGGCAGTATCAACCCGCTTTGGATCGCAGGCGCGGCAATCGCGGCGGGCGCAATCTACTACGTGGCGGCGAAATAATGGCGGCGGCACCCGGAGCAACAATTCCGCCCCTCAGTCTGACGGGCGGCACCGCTGGCCCATCTGATGGGGCCGCGTCGGGTTCTGCAACCTCTGGCACGGGCGATTTTATCTTCAAAGGTAGTTCGACCAAAGACAACGCGACAAGCTGGCTGCAAACGCTGGCACCCGTCGCGGTGGCGGGGGTGGCCCTATGGCTCGTGGCGCGTCGATAGAGCTACGCGGAGCGCCGTTTGATTGGCGGGCGCGGGCTGATCTGGGCCGTATCCGCAGCGATAGCGCAGCAGAAATTGAGCAATACGCCGAAGCCTGCGCGGCGGGTCATTCAACCTGCCTTGCGGTGGTGGTGAACGGCACCCGGCGCGGGTCGCTTATTGCCTCTTGGCTGGACGAAGACGGAACCGTTTTTGTCTGCAATGCCGTGGCGGTCGATAGGATCGCAGGCCGCGATATGACCCGCGAACTATTCGAGCTTATGCAGGCGTGGGCCGCTGATCGTGGCGCGGTCAAATTGCGGTTTTGGACAGCCCGACGCGGGCTAGCCGTGCGCACCGAGGAATGGGGTTTCAAACCCCTATATGTGATGGAAAAGGGGCTTTAAATGTCTGGCGGCAAATCATCCAGCAGCAATAGCACGAGCAGCAAAAGCACGACGATTGACAGCAAGCAAACAGCCGACGGCGAGGCCGTAGTTGCCCGCGCAGATGGCGGCGACGTGATTATAAATCAGACGCTCGACGACGCCGTTTTGGTGGCCGAGGATGCTCTCAATAGCGTCGATAATGCAGTGGGTGCAAATTCAGAAACCTTCTATCAGGCGCTTAAATTTGCCGAGGGCGCACTTGGCGCAACCTATGACATTCAACGCAGCAGCTTGGACGAAGTGAGCAGCAGCACAAACCGCGCTTTGGACGTGGTGGCGCAGGGGTTTGACCAAGCCTTGCAAGAGAGCCGCGAAGACACAACCGCACTGCTTCAGCAGGTAATAACTTTCGGCATTCCTGCCGTCGCAATCTATTTTCTTATGAAGGGCTGACCCAATGAACCAGCACCCGCAATATCGCAGCTATACGTTTTCCATCGCGCCGGGGGGCGTCTACGAGATCGCCCGCCAAGCGCAGTTTTTTACGTGCATTGAAGCCACGGCACCCTTCAAGGTGGCGTTTAATGATGCGCCGAAGACTGACTTTCTAGCGGGCCTGAGTTTTGAGGCATCGACCCCGTTCAACAAAGTTCGGATTGAGAACGATGGCGCAGCTGACTTGACGATCACGGCGGGCTTGGGCGTCGGTGGTATCCGTGACGCGCGTTTTGTATCGGCGGCACCGATTGAGACAAAGCCAATTGCACGGCCAGACCTGACCACAAATGCGCCTGTCAGCGTTCCAGCGGGGCAGGTTGTGCAGATCGCGGCGGATGACACCGCACGGCACGAAATCGGGATGCGCAACCTGAACCTGACAGAGCGGGTATGGGTGCAGGGATCGCCTACGGCGGCAGCGTCCGGCTTTCCGCTGGATGGCAAAGAGGTTGCCATATTGACCACGTCGGCGGCGGTGCACGTTTACAACCCGTCCGGCGTGGCAATCGAAATCGCAACTTTTGAAATCGGAGGCCTGTAATGAGCAGCTTTCAAACTACCACTGGTGACGGGTCGGCGCTGACCGGGGCAGAGATCAAGACGGCTTATGAAAGCCAGCCTGACACCAACGAATTTAGCGACCTCGAACAGCAAAATCTGGATGCGTCCGTTTCTTGGAATACTCTTGCATTGGGGATTATCCCGACGCCGACATTTTCCGAAACTGACGATGATCTAAAGGTTCAGGTTCAAGCCGCGCAAGATCGTCTAGGCGCTAATCGGTGCTTGCATTTTGCGTTGCCCGAAGGGTGGACCGAAGCCCATTACTACATCAGCGGGCCGAATTATATCTTTTCGCGCAGTCTTATCAGCGCCGATAAAGGCGTCGTAATTCACTCCCCCTTTACGAACGATACAGACCCCTACAAGCCAAGAACCGTTGGTCTTGTCACCTTTTCCGAAGAGGCACCGGGGAACGTCAACGAGTATAAAACTGAGCGTGATCGAAACGAATACACTCCGCTGGACGCCGTGGCGGGCGTTCTGGCCCTTGCGGTCGATAAAGCGAAAGACGACTACAGAAAAGCCTATCTGACACGGGATTGCAGGCCAATTCGCTTTGCCGATTTGGGCGCTGTCGCTTCAACGGTCGATGGCACAGGAATGTCGATAATCAACGATGCTGTTTCATGGGCCGATCCTGATGCGGTCGGGGCCGATTGGCAGGGGATCGAATTTGCCTGTTGTGAGGGGTCAGAGGTTGAAATCCTGCTTGGCAACCTGACGGGGCTTTCTGGAAAAGTAGCGTTTGGCGTCAAGGCCGTTGGCACCGGTGGATCTGTGACAGTTTGCGACACGTTCGTGCTTGAATTGGCGGGCGGTGCGCTGAAATTTTACAACGGCAACACCTTGGCCGATACCATCCCTTTAGATCACGTCGGATCGCAGCTTATCCAGCCAAACGGGCAGGTCAGGGTTTCCGTTCGGATCAATGAGGCCCTTAATTCTTTCAGTGCTTTTGTGAATGATGAGCGCGTGAACATCCCGCAAAAACTGTCGCGGATTGCTCACTCTATCGTTTTTCTGGCAGACCAAAACGCACGGCCTACCGTTTCTTTTGCTCGAGCTCAATTTGTGCAGCGCAGTTTGCCAGCCGCACCGCGTCCGCTGAAGATCACGGCAATCGGTGACAGCCAGACGCGGGGCGCAAGGACTTCAAATGAATGGCCCGCCCTGTTAGCGGCGACGGCATCCCATTTGGGTTTGGGGCGGATTGAGATTGTGAATGAAGCAATCTCCGGACACAGAATGAGGTCTTTTGTGGCCGCAGCGGCAGATTATGATTTTACCGGGCAAGACTATGTTGTCACCGCCGCAGGCGTGAATGATTGCGGCCTGTCCGGACCAAGCGAAATTGGCCAGTTTCAGAGCGACATAAAGACATGGGGCGACAAGATCGTGGCCGAAGGGGCGATTCCTGTTTTTGTTGTCCAGCCTATGTTCGGGTATGCTGCTTTGAATGGCGGTCCAGACACCACAAACGCCCGGTACTTTGCTCAATATCAGAACGTCTTGAAGGACAAATGTCTTGTTGAGGGCTGGATTTTTGTCGACGCAGGGCAGTTTTTTGGCACCAACTACCCAAGGGCCGGAGCCTTTGCAGATGCAGGCGTGACACCCGCTTGGTATCACGACAACATTCACCCCAACAGCGCAGGCCAGATTGCCTATATGGGCGCTGTCGCGTCTGCTTTGATCCGTGCAGAAATGAAGCCCGTCGCAGGCGCATTTTGCGCGAGACTTCCCTTGCTTAATGGTTTCACGAGCGCCCTTGAAAACCTCTACGGAGAGCCAAGGGTAACGAAGCGGGGCGGCACCATGTCAATCATGGGCGCGGTCGCTGGTGGTGGCCCTGACACAGTGATTGCAGACATTACGCCGGAGTGGGCGCTATGCCCAACGCAACGATTGTACCCGTGCAGCGCCGGGGGAATATTTGAAGGATCAGCAGGGTTTAAAACCTTCACGATGCAACTGCTTTCAAATGGCAACATCTCGACACGGTCTGACTATCCGGCAGGCGTGGCGCAGGCGGCAATAAATCACACTTGGGAGTTGTAAAATGTCAAACGGATTTAGCGCAATGGTCGCGGCGGGTGTTGTCGGAACGGTAGCATGGGCGTTGCAACGTCAGATGCGCGAACAGGAGGCCACAGAAACTAAGGTCACCTATACGGTTAA
>Ga0115012_10002774_pt1 | contig 10292 bp, 5 predicted proteins | sample TroAtlMetagenome_FD_88706 | JGI IMG/M metagenome (GOLD analysis project Ga0115012, IMG submission 88706) | Marine eukaryotic phytoplankton communities from Atlantic Ocean - Tropical Atlantic ANT10 Metagenome | ecosystem: Environmental > Aquatic > Marine > Oceanic | place: Tropical Atlantic Ocean...
GGGGGGGGGGGGGGGGCGCGGCCCGCCGCGGGGGGGGGGGGGGGGGGGGGGGGGGGGGGGGGGGGGGGGGGGGGGGGGGGGGGGGGCCCCCCCCGGGCGGGGCGTGGGGGCGACCCTGTGGCGGCGGCCCCCCCCCCCCCCCCTACCATCCATCTGCCCACCTCACTCCGCGCCCGACCAACGCCTGGTCCTGCCACGCTGCAGCTGGGCCGCGCTCTTCAGCGTGCTGGCGCTGACTGCCGCCGTGACTTTTTCTCCCGCAGGAGCCCCCCGGGGAGGCGCCCGCGGCACCCGAGGCGGAGATGCCCCCGGAGGCGGGGACAGCTGCGGAGGGGGAGCCCGTCGCCGCGAAGGGGGAGGACCCGCCCAGCTCGACGGAAGGTGGTACCGAGGGGGGCGGAGAAGAGGCCCTTGCCGAGGATGCCCGCGTCATATTTGTTCTGGGCGGCCCAGGCAGCGGAAAAGGGACGCAGTGCGAACGGCTGGTGGCAAAGTATGGCGTGAAGCACCTGTCCGCCGGGGACCTGCTCCGCGCAGAGGTGGCCAGCGGGTCAGAGCTGGGCCAGCAGTGTCAAGAGATCATGAAGGAGGGTCAGCTCGTGCCGACAGAGGTGACCCTTGGGCTCATCAAGAAGGCCATGGTGGCGTCGGGCCAGAAGATCTTCATTATCGACGGGTTCCCGCGCGCCGTGGACCAGGGCGAAGCCTTCGAGGCCAGCATCAAGCCTTGCGACTTCGTCCTCTTCCTCGATTGCCCCAAGGAGACCATGCAGGAGCGCCTCTTGAAGCGAGGCGAGACGAGCGGGCGTGCAGACGACAACATGGAGACCATCGGCAAGCGCTTCGACACCTTCGTGGAGGTTAGCATGCCGGTCATGGACCACTTCGCCGACAAGGTGCACAAGGTGTCCTCCGTGCCCACCCCGGATGATGTGTTTGCTGAGGTCTGCAAGGTCTTTGAAACCCAGGGCATCGAGCCCGTGCCGGGCAGCCCCCCGCAATACGAGAAGATAGCTCGCAGCGAGGGGGAGGCAAACGCCGCGGCGGCGCCCGTAGAGGCGAAGGGGTCGTCTGAGGGAGAGGCAGAGACTGCACCAGAAAGGGTAGAAGACAAGGAAGGCCCAGAAGGGGAAGCGGAGCAGTACTACGACACGAAGGATTTCACCTCCGACTCGGCAGTTGGCGAGATGCCAAGGGAAGATTTGAAGTTGCTGCACTCCTTCGGCTTCAACGCGAGGAAGCGGAACAATCTCCTTTATTGCGACGGGGGCACCATCATGTATGCCGTCGGCAACATCCTCGTGATCTTGAACGCGTCGACAATGGAGCAAACGTTCCTGCACGGGCTGGGAGGGGGAGGCATCGGATGCCTCACCATGCATCCCTCGGGCAAGCTTTTCGCCGTCGGGGAGATCTGCGAGCGCCCGAATGTCTTCATCTATGAATACCCGTCTCTTCGGCTGGTCAAGGTCCTACGGAACGGTACGGAAGCGGGGTATGCCACACTGAAGTTCAGCCCCGACGGAGGCCACCTCGCCACAGTCGGGAGCTACCCAGACTTCATGATCACCGTGTGGCAGTGGCAGAAGGAGCACGTTGTTCTCAGATCCAAGGCCTTCTCTCAGGAAATTTTTGACGTCTCATTCTCCCCGTACCTCAGCGGCATCCTGACCACCTGCGGGACCGGGCACATTCGCTTCTGGAAGATGGCGACTACTTTCACGGGCCTGAAGCTCCAGGGCGAGATCGGAAAATTCGGGAAGGTTGAGATCAGTGACATCGCCGGGTTCATTGAATTTCCGGACGGGAAGGTGCTTTCTGGGACCGAGACAGGGGACATGCTCATTTGGACCTCTGGCCAGATCAAGTGCACCGTCTTCAGGAAGGGCAAGAAGCCGTGCCACGACGGCATGATTGAGACCATCCGCCTGACGAAAGACGAAAACATCATCGTCACTTCTGGGATGGACGGCTTTGTGCGCTACTGGGACTTCAGCGAGCTTGACGCGGCTGAGACTGAGGAGGGGTGCGACTTCATTGAGGTCGAGCCGATCAAGGAGGTCAGCATCCAGGGCAGTCAGATCAAGCACATCGTTTACGCAGAGGACCATTGGCTCGTACAGGACCAGGGGGGGTCGCTCCTGAAGTACTCTCTGCAGGACCGTTCCACCACCAAGCTCCTGGAGTTCCATTCGAACTCTATCACAGATATGGCCACCCTGCCGAGCTCACATCACGCCTTAACGGCGGGCGCGGACGGTACCGTGAATCTGTACGACATCCGCAAGAGGAAGGTCGTAATTAGGTCGTCCTTCAACACAGGTGCAACTTCCATGCTTGTGCTCGGGCCAAAAGCCGACCCCACAGGCCGCACAGTGATTGTGGGCTTCGAGGATGGTGTGGTGCGGGTCTTGCTCCGGTGCCAGGACACCTGGAAGCTGATTGGGCTTTCAAGCCCCACAAAAAGCCCATCACATGTCTGGCCGCCTCGGTGGACGGGAAGCAACTGGCCACAGTCTCGCAAGATTCGACCGTCTTCTTTTTCACGAACACTGCTGACCGGCGCTTCGCTCCCGTGGGCTTCATGGAGCTTCCCTCTCCAGCCGTGTCGGTCGCGTGGAACAACAAGAGCACGAGGCTGCTCGTGGGGTGCTCCGGGGGGCAAGTCTTGGAAATTGAGAAGCCGAACCCAGCTGAAGCGGACACAAGCGTGACGTTCCTCATCGAACTCAAGTGCCGGGCGTACAATTTCGTCAAGCCGGAAGAGAAGAAGGCGGTTGAGGAAGGCGAGGAGGGCGAGGCTGAGACTGACTCGGAGCTCGAGAAAGGGGGCGACGAAGGAGAGGAAGTTGAGTTGGAGACCTTCCCCGTCTGCAAGGTGCTCTATAAGGCTGACACCTCAGGCAACTTCTATCTGGCGATGGGCGGAAGTGCCGTAGGCTTCTTGTACGAGTGCAGCTTCGAGACGGAGGGCATCCTCAGCAAAGCGGCGAGTCACCCGAACGAGTGCCTGGACCTCAAGTACAGCCATTCAGGCATGTACCTGCTTTCGGCTGCCCGGGACAGCATCCGAATCCAGCCGTCAAGCCTGGGCGGGAGCTTCTGGTCAAGCTCCTTGCACAACACCGCCACGGGCCTCGTCTCTTCTATCTGCGCCTCCTTCGACGACACCTACCTGCTGAGTACGGGCCTCGACGGGTCGTTCTTCATCCAAGAGTTCAAGGGCAATGACATCACTCCTCAGGAAGGAGAAAGCGCGTCCTTACTGAAGGCTGCTCTAGAGCCTACCTCCAGCGTCCCTGACATCACTATCAAGACGCACTATACCATCGAAGAAGCCAAGCAGAAGACGGAGGAGGACAACCTCGCCGCTACCGCCGAGAGGAACAAGGACCACGTCAGGAAGCAAGTTGCAGCCCTGCGTGAAGAGTTCGAGGCGCTCCTGGAGGCGAACCGCAACGCCCCAAAGGAAGAGCAGCTGCCACGGGAAGCTTTCGATGTCGACCCGGACCTCAAGAAATTAATCGAGAAGGAGAGGGCGGAGCAGCTGGACAGGGCCCGGAACGAGCTCCAGTGGGAGGCAGAGCGGGCAAGAGTGGCCCTGAAGAAGATCAGGGCTCGCTACCTCGACGATGTCGAAACCGAGAGGGTGCTTCTGTTTGCGTTCAGAGGAGACAACAGGGCGTCCACTTTCAGGACCCGCAAGTTTCCGGCGAGCCTGCGGACCGAAATCGCGGAGTTCCACGCGCAGGGAGAGATTGATGGGGTACAAATGGGAGAGGAAAAGGACGGCGGGGTCGGGGACGGGCAGGACGCCGGTCTTGCGGCTTCCGGAGAGGACGGTGATGGGTGGAAAACTGCCGCTTCGCAGGACGGCGACGGAGAGCTGCAGCCCCTGCACAAGCAGGAATTGCGCCGTCTCCAGAGGAAGAAGCGCGAGGAGCAGTGGGCGCAATTCAACAAAACAAAGCCCGACGAGAACTACGAGAACCCCAACGACGTAGCCATGATCAAGGAGGCCATTGACAATATGGGGGACTTCAAGCTCAAGTCCGACCCCAACTACGTCGTCCCCGAGGACCAGAGGGTAAACGCTACGAAGAAGAGGACCCAAATGCTTCTACTTGAAGAGAGCATCCACTCCATCAAGACAGACTTTAACGACCGCTTCCTATCTCTGCGCGACGTGAAGAAAAGGATCATCGAGGACGTCAATGCGACTTATGATCGACTCAAGGCCATCGATGAAGCTCTTGGGCAGGAGGAAGACTACACCTACCTGAGTCTCCAGGAGGAAGAAGTCCCAGAGAAGCGGTACGAGATCACTGACAGCGAGCTCGAGGAATTCGCTGAGATAAAAAAACTGCAGGAGGAGAAGGCCAAGGCCGCAGCCTCTGGTGGGTTCGCGTCGGGGGGGGGGGGGTCTGCACCAGCAAAGGAGTCCGCGCCGAAGACTGAGGACAAGGCGTCCATGAAGGCGGCCCCGAAGAAGGATGCGCCCAAGCCGGCCCGCAACTACGCCATGAGCGAGTTGGAGGCCGTGGAGAAGCGCATTCAGTGTCGCAAGATGGCCCACGAGAAGAAGAAGCTCCTGAAGCAGGTCGACTACATGCTGAGCACCTTTGACAACGCCCTGGCAGCAATCCGGCAGGAGAGATTCCAGCTCCAGGCCGACCTCAAGTCTGCCGACATGAAGCGCCTCATCCTGTATAAGGAGCTCGTTCTTCTGAAGGAGTTTGAGAAGCGCGACACCGAGCTCAAGCGGAAGATGGACAACAAGCTCAAGGAGCAGTCCGAGGTTGAGGGCAAGATTTCTGAATGCCTGGAGAAACTCCAGGAGAGGAAGGAGGAGATCGAACGCGTCATTGCGAAGAAGGAAGCAGTCGTCAAGGAGTTCGACGGCTTGGTTGAAGAGTCAAACTCTTTCAGGGAGCCCTTGCTGAAGATATTTCTCCGCAAGATCAAGCGCATCAAGAGGAAGGCGAAGGACATGGACGACTACGACACTGAAGATGAAGAGGAGGAAGATGACGACGACGAATTCGAGGACGACGAGTTCGACGACGACGACGACATCGAGGAAGTCTGTCCCCCGGGGTGCGACCAGACGCTCTATGAGAAGGTCTGTGACTTGCGCGAGAAGAGGCTCGACCAGGAAGATGCCACGGCAGACATTCAAAAACAGACCGAGACCCTGCGGAAGGAACGCGAGACCCTCAACAAGAAGCAGAAGTTCGTGGAGCAGTCCATGAAGGCCGTCGATTCCGAAATCACCGAGTTCCAGAAGGAGAAGCAGAGCAAGCTCAATGAGATTGATGTCATTATCACACTCAAGATGCACCAGGTGGAGTTCCTGGAGAATGGGAGGCTCCCGACGGACCTAAGCCAGGGACTGGTGTTCTCAGGGAGCGCTCTTGAGAGTCTCCGAGGCCGAGTGAAGGACCTCGTCCAGGAGAAGGCCGCTCTCAAGCGGCAGCAGAAGGAACTCCGGAAGGAGCACGTGCAGCTGCAGCGGAGCAAGAAGAGCAAGGAGCAGAAAATAGTCGAACTCGAGAAGAAGGCCAAGGACGTGCAGATGTTGAAGTTCGGACAGATAATCGATCTTGACCTCCTGGACCGCATCGGCGAGAGCAAGGGCGCGGAGGATCTCCGCGAGTCGCTGCAGAAGCAAGAGGCGCAGCACAGGAAAGAGCTGGCCGAGTGGGACAGGAAGATCGACAAGGCCATGCAGGAGCTCGCTGTCGTGACGCAGGAGAACACGAATTACCTTGACTCCATCGCGGATCTGACGACAAAGCATCGCAATTTGGAGACCAGCCTGTTCGCACGCAAGGACAACCTGTTCTCCAACCCAATTACCAAGAAGCGTGAGGAGAAGGCCGAGCGCGACCGCCTCGTGGAGGTCGTGAACGCCCAGGCTAGCGTCATCGAGAAGCTCAAGGTAGAGATTCACCACCTGCGCCATAAACCCTAGGGGCGCCCGAGCCCCGCTCCACACCACCCAACACCCCAATTCTTAGACACCACATCAAAAAATTTACACTGAAACTAATCAAGAACGTTCTCATCGCGTTCATCTTGTCTGCTTTGGTTTCACCCAAAACGAGAGACCCCCCATGCCGCTGCGCCGTTCCAATCGTAATCATTCGTTGAAACTTTAATTAAATCGTTGCTGCTGTGTGCGTATGCCCGAAGCCCAGACTCAGGCACTGACGTACGTCCGGACATCCCGGGCGACAGCTTCAAGGAAAGCGGGAAACCCATTCTCGCCCCCCCCATCGTAAGGTGCAGGGCAAGCGTCTTCCAGGAGCATGGAGCTGAACTCTTGCGAGTCCCCATCGCCGTGAAGAAATGTGAGCTTGGGCGCGGTTGACCGCCCCCCCCGAATTTCCCCAATGCGCTTCCTGAGGGCGCTCCCGCTGGGTGGTGGGTACTGCGTTGCGCCTTCGCTGCTCCTGTAGAACACCACAATCTCTGAACCGGAATCGAGGAGAAATATGGGGTCGGGCGAGGAGGTCAGGGCTACCTGGTTGAGAGGCAGCCCGTTCGAAGAAGGCGTTTCGTGATCCTTGAAAGATTCGAGCCGCGGAAAGAGCAGCGGGGCCACTTCTTTCGGAGGTCGGCGTGTAAGAGCGTTGAGCAGGTATGCTCTTTCATCTGGGACGGTGCCGCCCATTTTGAAGGCCATCACAGGCGACCGAAGCAGCCCATACACGTACCGTGGGATGTCCTGCAGCGCGCTGGCCTGTTTGAAGTCAGTGTCGACCGGGCCGCCAGACGCCGCCGCAACCTCGAAATCACCCCGGCCATCCTGGAGATTGAAATGGGAAACCAGGATGACGAGCCAGTCTCGCATGAGGAGTTTTCCTTCCTGAAGCCCGGCCGTCAGGGAAGCCAGGGTGAGCTTGTGCATCAGGATGGCCATAACTGACTCCGTGCGAACAGACGAGCAGCAGCCGATCTGATCGGGGGCGACTGCCTCCTGCTTCGTGATGATGCGGAGCCTCCGCTGGACGACATGCGACCCCCTGCCGCCTCCCCGCTCAGCCAGGGGAACAGGCACGAGCACAGAGTACTGAAATGCCACCTGGAACGAAGGGGCGGTGTCTTCTGAACCTTCGCCGAAGCCCGCCCCTCTGAACTCAAAATCAAATGCGAAGCTGTCAAATTGGTCGCACACTGGCAGGTTGTAGAGGAGCTCATATTTCGGGCTTTCAACGAGTGGGCCGTAATGGCGCACGACAGTAAACTCTGGCGAAGTCCGCAACTTCAGGGAACATGATACGCCTTGCTGGCGCTGCAAGCGACTGAAAATGTCCTGAGGAAACTGCGCCCGCTCCAAACAATCCGAGTAGAACACCCCCCCTCCGCTGCAACTGCAGAGGGCAGTCATGGAGGCCAGGTCAACGAATTCGGACGAGAGCACCCATAAGTCACAGGCCACCCCATACGCTCCAGCTTTGTGCCCGAGACTTCGGTAGAAGTCCGTCCCGGGGCTGAGGAGCTCCGAGGCTAGTTCGGCGGAGATCTCCGGGCGGTGCCCAAGGGTCACATTTGCTGTCATCTCCCGAGCTGCACTCACACTGCCCCGGCCCAAAGATGGGGGGCCTGTGAGGAAGGCCATCACGCGCCCACTCACAAGACCGCCGCCGCCCCCCTGGTCCTGGTACGGGTCAACAAGCAGCCCCTCTTCATCCCACACCAGCCCCGCCAGATACGCCACCACGGCCTCTATGGCCGGGCCAAAGGCCCGTGCCTGTGTCCCCTCCCTTCCCTGCCTCAACGGCCCTGACCCAGCCCCCAGGATTCCCTGAGATGCGCCCAGGGGCTCCAGCGCGTCCAGGGCCGCAGACACGTCCTCCTTGTGCTCGCCGGCGGGAACGAGAAAGCCCTCGAGGGGCAGGGCGGCCTCCAGTTCCTCAGCGGTGGGGCAGCCCTCGAGCGCGGCCTGGACTGGGACTGACACGCTCGCCCCCCCCCCGCCCAGGAGATGCAGGGTGACGCTCTCGGAGAAGGAGATGAGTCCGAACAGCGCGCCTGGATCCAGGGCCTCCAGGGCCGCCATTACCGAGCTGCGGATCAGGTCCAGGGCGTCCTCCCCGCCCGCGACGTCCACGAGGGCCACGTACACGGGATTCGTCAGCGCGGGCTCTTCGTCCAGGTAGGGGGCCTCTGCGATCTCGGCCCGGAGCTCGGGCAGTCGGCTGCGTCCCCCGACGTCGGCGTACCGGGAGTTCTCCGGGATGGCGTTCTCCTCGCCACACAGCGAGCACGTCCAGTCCATGTGCCGAAACAAGCAGTACCCGTTGATGTACGCATAACACCCTCTGCAGCGGGCCACAGCCTCTGCGCACAAGACGTCTCGCCCGGGGGGGTTGTCGGCGAACCCCGCCCCTGCCCCCCCCTCGAGCGGCGTCACCGTGCACCCGAACGGCAGCCCCGCCGACTCCTTCGCCGCGGGCGTCGGTGGGAAACGGCCAACGGTCGCCTCTGCCATCCCGCCCCGCCCCCCTCCCCCCCCCACCCGCGCAGCCCCCCCCGCGCCCCCCCCCTCCCACCGCGCAGCCCCCCCTCCCCCCGCCCCCCGGGCCGCGCTCTAGACCAGGTGCTCTGTGGGAGGCGGGCGCGGGCGGGGGCGCTGCGCGGGCGGCTCGAGGCGCCGTCTCTTGCCCCCGGGCGGCGCATTACGTGGAATAAGATATAATTGTTCGCGGGCGCGGGCACCCGACTAGCCCAGAAGGAAGGGGAGCTTGGAGCTGTCGAGGATGGAGCTGTTCATCTGGCGAACCTTCAGCGGCATCTGGTCGCTGGCGTGCTGCACGCGGAGTTCTGTCATGTGCTTCATCTGGCTGATGATGCCCGCTAGTTGCTTGGCCTTCTTCTCCTTGCGGGAGGCCTTGGCCGCCTTCAGCTGCTCCTCGTGCTCGCGCTGCTCCTTTTGGCAGTGCAGGGCGTACAGGCGGCGCTCCTCCACTTCTGCTTGCCGTCTGTCCTCCTTGATCCGCAACTGCTCCTGGATCGCCCGATCCATCTCTGCCTGGTCCGCCTGACGCTTCTGCTGCTTCCTCAGGTCCTCCGCGCGCATCTTCCGGTCGTACTCTTTCTGCACCTTGAGAATGTTGGCCTCAAGCTCCTCCTCTTTCTTTTTCAGGCTCTCAGCCATGCTCTCCCCCCCCCCAGCCCGGTACTTCGCCAATATCTTCTCTTGGAGAGCCTTGATGTCAGCTTCCCGCTGGGCGGCGCGGGCTTCCGCCCTGCGCTCGTTTTCCTGAGCGATCTCTACGTCCCGCTCCCTCTCCCGCTCTTTCTCCTCCCGCCTCCGGGCAAGCTCCACCATGTTCTCCTCCTGGACCTTCTTCATCATGAGGGCGCGCTCCAGGACCTTCTTCCTCTTCTCCTCCACCTCCAGGCGATGGGCCTCCTCCAGGCGGCGCACCTGCTCCTGTTCCTCCATCAACTGCACCGCCTTCTGGTTCCGGAGCCGCAGCTTGGACTCCTTTACCTGGAGGGCGCGGTCCTCCTTCGCCTGCACAGCCTTGGCGAACACTTCCCGGGAACGCGCTTCCTCCTCTACGTAGTACTCTTCCACCCGCCGCATGATTTGCTTGCCCTCCTTGAACTTCTCCTTGCGCTCGAGCACCCGCTCCCGCCGCTTCTCCGCGATCTGCGCCTCCAGCGCCTGCCGGCAGAGCTGCTGCTCCCGCACCTTCTTCAGGCGTTTCTGTTCTAGAGCCTTGGTGGCCTGCTGGTCCGCCAGCTTGGCGATCGCCGAGTACTCGTTCTGCCGGCGCGCATGCCCCGCGTACATCTCTATGCGCCCAACTGGTAGCGTCCATAGCCCCGGGGCCTCCGCCGCGCCCACCGCGCCCGCCCCCCCCCCGCGGGCCTCACGCATGTTCTGCTCCTGGCTGCTCCCCAAGCCCCTGGAGGCGCCCCCCTCCCGACCCCCCGCGCGCCCGCGCGAGCCCTCTGTCCGCGCGCCCCGGGCGCCCCCGCGGCCGCCCGGCGCCTCCTGCAGCGTCAGCTGCACCTCCTGCTTCAGCACCTCGAGGGCCTCCTCCGAGTCCGCGCGGGCGCGCAGGAACATGTCGCAGAGCGCTATCGCGCGGCAGAGGCGGTCCCCGCGCGCGCTGCCGTCCCCGCGCCCCGCCGCCAGCCGCGCCTGCAGGCCCGCCCGCAGCGCCGCCGCCGCGTGACCCGCCCGCGACCGCTTCACCATCCCCCCCCCCCCCCCCCCCCCCCCCCCCCCCCCCCCCCCCCCCCCCCCCCCACCCCCCACCCCCACCCCCCCC
>Ga0115012_10002778_pt1 | contig 10282 bp, 8 predicted proteins | sample TroAtlMetagenome_FD_88706 | JGI IMG/M metagenome (GOLD analysis project Ga0115012, IMG submission 88706) | Marine eukaryotic phytoplankton communities from Atlantic Ocean - Tropical Atlantic ANT10 Metagenome | ecosystem: Environmental > Aquatic > Marine > Oceanic | place: Tropical Atlantic Ocean...
CGACGGCGGTCGTGAGCCGCGGAACCTACATCTTTGCGCTGCCCGGCTCTCCAGGGGCCTGCCGTGATGCCTGGGACGGCATCCTGGCGGACCAGCTCGACATCCGCCATCGGCCCTGCAACTTTGCCGAACTTATCCCAAGACTGAGAGAGCGGTAGGCTGGCGAGACGGTCTCGACAAAGCACGATATGCGGAGGGCTCAATGCTTTGGAGTCCTCATGATTCGCACATCTCTTGTACTCAGCCTGCTTCTCTCTGCTTGCGGAGGCGACGAGCCCACACCCGCCAAGACAGCCAGTACGGCCAAATCAACACCCGCCAAGTCTGCCGATGCTTACACAGCCAAGCAAGACCCAATCGTCGGCGACAAGACCAAAGCACTGCTGCTGAGTCAGGCCTGGTTCATGAAGGATGCGTCAGGCAAGTCCAAGCCAGGTCCTGCACGACTCGAGATCTGGCGAGAAGGCGCAGCTGGGTGGAACTACACACGGCTCGAGGATCCAGAGTCCAATGTCTTCCACAAAGCCATTCTGGGTGACGACGGCAGCATCCTGACCATCGGGGCCATGGGCGCGCACTTGAAGCGCTGGACGTTTACCGATGGACAGTGGAGCCAAGACAAGCTCTGGAGTCAGTCCTGGGGTGGGAAGTTCGACCGCCTCCGAGACATCGAGATCGGGGATGTCGATGGTGACGGCAAGGATGAATACGTCATCGCCACCCATGACTATGGTGTGGTCGCTGTCTACAACCCAGCTGAGGACGGCGGCGAACCTGAGATCATCGAGCTCAGCAAGAAGGCCGACACCTTTGTGCACGAGATCGAGATCGGCGACATCGAGGGCGACGGCACGCTCGAGTTCTTCGCCACCCCCTCTGATCGAAACCGAGCGAATGTGAGCCAGCACGGCGAAGTCGTGATGTACAAATGGGATGGCAAGACCTATGCCCGCTCCATCGTCGACCCAGGCAAGGGTACACACGCCAAGGAAATCCTGGCAGCAGACATCGACGGAGACGGCAAGTCAGAGATCTTCAGCGTTCAAGAGGCTGTCCTCGAGAACAAGAAGATGGTGAAGCCGGTCACCATTCGTCAGTACACGCAAAACAACGAAGGCGGATTCAGCTTCGATGAGATCGCTCAAATCGACGACACCATGACCCGCTTCATCCTCGCTGAGGACTTCGATGGAGACGGCAAGCGCGAGCTCATCGCAGCCGCCAAGAAGACCGGCCTGTATCGGGTAAACCCCGAGGGCGGGAAGTGGACTGTCACGCAGTTCGACGCGAACTCATCCAGCTTTGAGCATGCCATCGTGGCCGCAGATCTGGACGGAAATGGACAGAGCGAACTGTACGTCGCGGCGGACAACCAGCAAGAGCTGAAGCGCTACGACTGGAATGGAACCACCTTCGAGAAGACCCTCATCGGTAAGCTGCAGCCCAGCGTCTTCACCTGGAGCGTCGAGGCGGGGCAACTCTAAGCCACAGTCTTGGTCATCAGAAGCCGCCGACGCTCGGGCGTGGCGGCCGCCGAGGGCTGTCCTCGATTAGGGCAGCCACTTGAGGGGCTTGGGCAAGAACCGAACGTCATCGCCGATCTGGTAGTGCCCGGAGCCACCGTACACGCTCGAGGTGGGTGTGCCCTTGTGAAAGACCACCTGCCCGATGGGTGTCCCCACCGCGAGTGGAACCACTGAGCGACCAACCAGTCGAACCTCAAGCGCCCACTTACTGCAGTACCCGACGTCTCCGAGACCGGCGCACAGGGCAACCGTGAGTCCCTGACGACCGAAGGTACTCTTGGCCTTCATCTCTGGGATGATCGAGGTCTGGTCGGGGTCGAGTGCACGGGTCCCGATGGATTCGTAGGTGGTGGCCAGGTAAAACTCTCCCGGGTTGAGGCAGAAGACCTGCGCATCGTCCGGAATCGTGCCTTGGCCCCAAGAGGGTGCGGGCAAGAGACCGTCGATACCACCTGCTCGAATTTGCGCAGCAGGGACCGGTTCTACAGCCTCCCAGAGATCATCGCTGGGGTTGTAGAGGTCTCGGATGCCGTAAGTACTCTTCATCCGAAACAACGTTCGCCCGAATCGTACGTCAACTGAGTTGGGATTCACCAAGCGCTCATCGAACGGGTCGATGACGACCTCACCGCGCTCGTAGGCTTCGAGGATGGCTTCACGACACAGAATCATACGGACCTCCGTAGGAGGCCTAATCAGGCTGACTCAGGTCCGCAGGCGTCGCGCAACATCAACCGCTGCATATGTCAGAATACCATCCGCACCCGCCCGCTTAAACGCAAGCAAGCTCTCCATCACGACCTTATCAATGTCCAGCCAGCCGTTCGCACCTGCGGCATGCAGCATCGCGTACTCACCCGAGACTTGGTACGCGTAGGTCGGCACCGAAAAAGTATCCTTTACCCGCCGAACCACATCCAAGTACGGCATACCGGGCTTGACCATCACCATGTCCGCACCCTCTGCGATGTCGAGTCCCACCTCACGAAGGGCCTCGTCGGTATTTGCGGGATCCTGCTGGTAGGTTCGCTTGTCGCCGCCTGCAAGAGCAGACTTGGACCCGACGGCATCCCGGAAGGGTCCGTAGAAGGCGCTCGCATACTTCGCTGAGTAAGCCAAGATCTGTACCCGTCCGTGACCCGCAGCATCCAAGGCATCCCGAATGGCGCCGATGCGGCCGTCCATCATGTCGCTTGGCGCGATGATGTCGCAGCCCGCATCAGCCTGGGTCACGGCCTGCTTGCACAGCACAGCCAGGGTCTCATCGTTGAGCACCTCACCATCCACCAGCAAGCCATCCTGACCGTGAGTCGTGAAGGGGTCGAGCGCGACATCGCAGATGATGCCGATGTTGCTGGTCGCCGCCTTCACTGCGCGGACAGCACGACACACAAGGTTGTCGGGGTTGAAGCTCTCCTCTCCCCCCTCGGTCTTCCGCTCCTGCGGCGTCACTGGAAAGATAGCAACGGCAGGAATTCCCAAGCCTTGAGCCTCTACAACAGCATCCACCAGCGCATCGATGCTGTACCGGTGGACACCAGGCATGGAGGGGATCGGCGTTTTGAGGCCCTCTCCCTCTTGGACGAAGACCGGCCAGATCAGGTCGTCTACGGTCAACGTATGCTCCCGCACCAAGCGCCTAGACCAGTCTGTGGCGCGGTTTCGGCGCATGCGGGTCCTGGGGAAGGCGGGTCCTTGGTTTGACTGTGACATCGAGCTCTCCGTCTTCCGAGGCTAACATTAGTCCCCGCACTGAAGCCTCTTTTACATGGTCTTGGTTGTGCGGAGGGCGGTGCCACCGGTAAAACTGAGGTGTATGCAAGAAGGCTCGACCATCGGACCATTCACCCTGGGTAAGATCCTCGGCCGGGGTGGGATGGCTACCGTCTTTGAGGCCCACCACGCCGTGGACGCTCACCCCGTGGCGTTGAAAATTCTTCGACCCGACATCGTTACTGATCCCAGCTTCATCGCCGCATTCGGAGACGAAGTGCGTGCAGCGGCCAAGCTTGACCATGCACGTGTGACCACCGTCTATGACCACGGCGTCATCTCCGCCGAAGAGGCTGCAGACGCCACGAGCTTCGCCGGCGCCCCCTGGCTTGCGATGGAGTTGGTCGACGGCGGAACCATCTCTGCACTCGCCGGTAAACTGCGCTGGTCGCACCTGAGATCGATCTTGATCGACGTCCTCGATGCCCTCGCCCATGCCCATGCACGAGGCCTGATTCACCGCGACATCAAGCCAGGTAATGTGCTGATTGACAGCGCATCCGGACGAATAAAGCTCACAGACTTCGGACTCGCCGCCTCAGCTGATTTCACGGGTGATCCCACAGGAATCGGACGGGCACTGTTCAATGCCGAACACATCACGGGAACACCGTCGTTCATGGCCCCTGAGCAGATCCGCAACAGTTGGCGCGACTACGGACCGTGGACGGACCTGTATGCAGTGGGTGCCATGGCATGGGCCCTGGCCACTGGCCACCCACCATACAAGGGAAAGATGGGCGAGGTGTTCAACCAGCATCTGGTCGGTGTGCTGCCCAGATTCGAGGCGCCTCGTCCCATGCCCATCAGACTCGCCGAGTGGCTCCAAGCCATGATGGGCGTAAACCCGGACCATCGATTTCGTCGCGCAGCAGATGCGGCCTGGGCGCTGAGCCAGCTCCAACTGGACTCCCTCGACGACGAAGACCGGACACCTGACACCCAATCCCGAATCGCATCAAGCAGTGACTACGCCAGCATTCTTGAACTCGACACACTTGTCCTGAGCCCGGAACATACGGCCATCCTCCACTCAGATGTGCCAACTGTCGTATTGGCAGACGACGTCAGCCCGTTCGTCGCTGTGGGTGAGGAGTCTGAGGGACCACCCCCAATGGTCAAGATGATTCCGCCATTTCCGGATGGCTGGGCCCAGCGGAAGCGAGCGAGGATTCACCTTCATGGTGCAGGACTCGCCCTGTTTGGCATCCGTGCGACCGGGGTTGTCGGCAGAGCGCACGAGCGGGACCAACTCTGGCGCTCCATCAAGACGGTGATTCATACACAGCGCACACACCTCGTGCTGCTCGAGGGCGCAACAGGCACAGGAAAGACCACCCTCGCGCAGTGGTTCTGTCAGCGACTCGATGAGGTCGGGGGCGCGACCTGGAAGATGTCTACCCACACCGAGGAAGGCGGAATTCGTGATGGCGTTGGCCCCATGCTGCTCAAGCTACTTGGCGCGGCAGGCTTGGAGCGTGCCGGTGCGGTGGAGCTTGTGGCCAAGAGGCTGGAGCTACTCGGTATCCCCAGCCGTGAGGATGCCATCGGACTCCTTGAGATTGCCAGTCCACATTCTGACGATGAGGACTCAATCGGTCTCAGCGCCGTCTTCACCGAGAAAGAGGAGAAGTTCGCCCTCATCGGTCGCTACCTCCGTGCACGCGCCGCCGACCGTCCCTTCATCTTGTGGCTTGATGAGCTTCACCACGGACCGGAGTCCCAAGCCCTCGTCGCCCACCTGCTGGAGATGGACACTCAGGCGCCCCTGTTGATCCTCGCAACCGTATCGGCCGAGGCAGCCACAGCGGGCAGCGAGACAGAGGCCCAACTCAATACGCTGCTCGACAGCCCCCATGCCCACAAGCTCTCCCTGGCTCCCCTCGATTGGGCTGGCCAAGTCAATCTGATGGGCGAGCTTCTGGGCCTCGAGCCAGGACTGGCAACCGATGTCGCATCGAAGTGCGGTGGCAACCCTCAGTTCGCTGTCCAGCTTGTGGGCGACTGGGTAGAACGGGGCCTGCTCGTTCCAGGGTCTGAAGGGTTCGAGCTCAAGCCCGGGTGCGACGTATCGATACCTGCAAACCTCCTCGAGGTCTGGGACAGCCGACTTCGCGAGTTGTTGGCTCACCACCCGACTGAAGCGGTATTCGCCATCGAGATTGGCGCTGTGCTGGGGAACAACGTCGATAGGGGAGAGTGGACAGACGCCCTCTCAGCGGCGGGTGTGGCCATCCCTGAGTCCATCATCTCTGAGCTCCTTCGCCTCAGACTCATCATCCGAGAGGATGCAGTCAGCAGCTGGTCGTTCGTCCATGCCCTGTTTCGAGAGGCGGTGTTGAAGCACGCCGAAGTCGGCGGTCGGCTACAGCGCTGGTCTTCAGTCTGCGCGGACGTCATCAGGGACCATCGCATGCAAGTGGCACGACATGCCCGCCTCTTGGTGGGTGCAGGTCGGTCAGAGGAGGCCCTTCATCCACTGCAGGACGCTGTCCTCGCTGAGGTGTCCATGGGCGAGCTTGGTCGAGCCAAGGCGCTCAGCGAGCTGCGCGAACAGATCCTGCAGCCGATGGTCGTGGACCCCAACGGACCGCTGGCCCTCGGGAGCCGCCTGTGTAGCCTGTACCAGGTGAAGCGCGGCCACCAGACCCAGCGAACGATCGATGAGGCTGCCGTACTGATCACATGGGCTGAGCGACTTGAAGATTGGTCGAACGTCGCGCAGCTTCACATGAGAACGGCAAACGAACACATCAGCTTGGGCAACACCACCGAGGGTGAAGTTCACCTGAACCACAGCCTCCAGATAGCGAAGCGGCACCGGCTGGAGTCAAGGTCTCAGATTCTAAGGAGCTTGTGCTTCTTCAAGATCCGAACAGGTGATCTCGTGCAAGCATTCAACTTCGCTCGAGAAGCCACACTCGAGGCCGAACAACGGGGTGACATCCACGGAATCGCAAAGGGCCTCGCGATGATGGCTCGTGTGAAGTGGCAGGCGGGAGACATTGAGATCGCGGAGTTCTACCTCAACGAGGCTGAGTTTCGTCACACTCGAATCGGGTACCGACGAGGGCTCGCTGAGGTCTGGAATACCCGAGGAGAGCTGGCCAGAACCAGAGGCGACCTGACGTCAGCTGAGCATGCTTACCGCGAAGCCGTCGCACGCTACGAAAGCTGCGGGTCGGTGTCTGCAGTGTTCGCCAAGCTCAACCTCGGCTCGACCTACGTCGGCGCCGGTAAATTTTCTGAAGCTGAGGTCGTACTGGATGAAGTTGATGACTTCCTCCAAAAGACACCCCGTCCTGTGATCTCTGAACTGATCGGGCTGTTGAGAACCATCTGCAGAATCCATTTCAAGGACTGGGGAGCCGTGGCAACAGGGCTTGTCGCGGTCAAGCGTCAGATTGAGGACATTGGCATTGTCGATGTCGACTTTGCGACCACCGCGCGAATTGCAGCCATCGCCTGCGAGACTGGCGGTCGACCGGATCTTGCCGCAGAGGCGTGGCAGCTGGCACACGACCAGTTCGACGCCCTCGGCCGAACGGAGGACGCTGCCGAAGCCGCGGCTCGATTAGCTCAGTGAGATGGCTTTACTGCTGACAACAAACGTTCCAGACCCAGTGGCGACCAATCGACCAGAGGCACTGCGAACCTCCATTCCCGCGACACAGAGCCGCCGTCCAGCACGGACAATGTGTCCGACGGCCATCAAGTCTTCCTGGTTAGCCGGCTCATGCAGGCGAACTGTCAACTCCGAGGTGTTGACCCAGTTGTCGTACTGCATCGCTGCCGTGAACCACCCGGCATTGTCCAAGAGGGTCGCAATCACGCCGCCGTGGGTGTCTTGAATACCGTTCCTGAAGTCCGCTTTGTGCGGCATATCTAGGCGGGCATTTCCCGCCTCGTCGTACGACAAGACCATGCCGAATGTGTGCTTCATCGGGGCCTGATCAAACAGGCGAATCATCAAGTCGGCGCGGGCGGTCAGTGAATCTTGGCTCATGTTTCCTCGCTTAACCGAGATCACCTGGCCACAGCACCGTCTGAGGCGATATGCATAGGCCCCCGGAGGACACCATGTCGGACATCAACACCACCATCGAAAACATCGTCAGCGAGAACAAGATTGTTCTGTTCATGAAGGGAGACCGGCAAATGCCACAGTGTGGCTTCAGTTCTCGCGCAGTGGGCACCCTGCAGTCGCTGGGCGTGGAGTATGAGACCGTCAATGTTCTGGCAGACCCCAACATCCGCCAGGGCATCAAGGACTACAGCAACTGGCCCACCATCCCACAACTGTATGTGAACAAAGAGTTCATCGGCGGCTCGGATATCGTGAGCCAAATGTTTGAGTCAGGCGAGCTACATGAGCTTTTGGGTGTCACTTTTACACCCCCATCTCCTCCAAACATCACGGTGACTGATGCCTTCGTGACCGCCATCAATGCGGCCATGGCGAATGCTCCTGGCAACGGTCTCCCACGTCTCCAGATCTCGCCACGATTCGAGTATGGCTTTGGACTCTCCGATGAGGCGCCTGGTGACTTCAAGGTTGAGGCTAACGGCATGACCATCCTGGTTGACCGCTCCACAGCCGAGCGTGCCGACGGCATGACCCTCGACTTCCACGATGGCCCGTCTGGTGGCATCGCGATCGACAACCCCAATGAACCCGCGACCGTGCGCCGACTGGACGTTCACGGGTACAAGGCCATGCGCGATAACGACGTCCAACACCACCTCATCGATGTGCGAACGGCTGGAGAGTGGGCAAAGGCCAAAATCGAGGGAGCCAAACTCCTCGAGGAAACGGGACCCAAGCTCTTTGACGAGATCGACCAAGACGCCACCATTGTACTGGTGTGTCACCACGGCATGCGGAGCATGCAGGCAGCCGGTCAACTGCTGACGCAAGGGTACCGAAAGGTCTACAACTTGGAGGGCGGTATCGACGCGTGGTCAATCCACATCGATACCGAGATTCCTCGATATTAATGAGCAAGCTTCTATACCGTTCTTCCTTATTTTTTTCCGATCGACATCAGCTGACGATCCACTTAGGGTGGCACCCGGAAATCCCAAGGAGAACGTCATGAGGAACTACCTGTTCACACTCAGCATCGTCACTGGACTGCTGACCAGTTGCCAGTCGGGCGAGAGCGAAAGCAAAGATGGTGATGTGGCCCAAGAGGCCGATGCCGATGCCGATGCCGATGCCGATGCCGATGCCGACGAGTTCTTGAACGAGATCGCGTTGAGCCCCTTTGTCGATGGCTTGTTCGAAGCAGCAAACGAGGACGCAGACCCAGATCGAAGCGGCTACTTCCCTGCCCGACACTACTTCTGGCCTGTGGCATTCACGGCCCTCGAAGCACCCGAGCCACCCTACGAGATTCGCGAGCTGTCCACTTGGGTCCTTGCTGGCTCGTACGCAGCGTGCAACGACTTCGACGAGGAGTGGGAGTGCCAAGAGGCATCGCACTGCGACACCCGCGTACCGCTCAAGCTTGTGGCCTACGTCGGCGAGCAGACACCTCGAAGCTTCGGGGGCGGCGATGCCGATCTTGAGCTTCCCGAGATTCCCATTATTGCCAGCGTTGAGGTCTCCGGTGGCTACGGCGCACCTGGTGATTGGGACGCTGAGCTGCTGACAGGAGTCTTGGACGAGCCTGTGCTTGTCGAGGAATCTGGTCCACTCTGGATCGGGTACATGCAGGCCGTTGAGTCCGGCGTCAATGTGGCCTGTGCTGCGTCCTACAGCGCTCTGAGCGCCGAGCGCTCTGAGGCTGACTTGAACGAGGCTGTCTCGTGGGAGCAAAACAACCTCTTCACCGGTGGCGGAACCGGTTGGAACATCACAGATCCGGATGACACGGAGCAACTTCGTCCCGTGATGCAGGTGGTCATCGGATACTGATCATCGGCTCCTTGGGCGACTGGCGACTCATCATCGAAATGCCAGTCGCCCAAGTGGAGCAGACGGCATCGTTCGCGCCAAACACCAAGCTCACGATGCTCCCCTCCTGGGCTCAGCGCAGTATTCACTCATCGCCCAAAATAGACTCTGTCCTCGCTCGTCAGTAGACTCACCATGTCCAGAATGGAGGAGGACAACATGAAGACAACCCTGTTTTTGGCTACCGCAATGCTCAGCTTCGGCTGCGGCAAAGAGGACAATGCCTGTGAGGAACTCGCAGCTCAAGTCTCCGAGTGTACGGGAGCTGAGGTCCCGACCGAAGACGAGTACAGCGACGAGGAACTCGAAGACTGCCAAGAGAGCCTCGACAACTGGGAAGTGATCGAGCCCCTCTTGTGTCCAGACGGAAGCGAGGCCGATGATGCTGACGCCGATGCTGACGACACCGGAATATAAGCTTGCCCAGTTAAGACCTTGAGCTTGTGCGCCCACCCATCGAGGTGGGCGCCTTTTTTTTGGGTTCGGTCTTTAGCCGTGACTGTTGCCATCATCTCCTGAAGCGCAGACCGACGCCTTAGATCTTGACCGACTTGATGTCGATTCATGTAGAGTCGGTGTCAACCTCGACTTTTGGAGACCCAAATGAAACTGACTCTTTTGCTGCCAATCGTCTTCACGATGATTGGCTGTGACGCCCTTCTCAAGGAAGACCCGAACGCCTGTGAAGAATTGGCCGAAGAAATGTGCGACTGTAACGAGATCTATTGTCTCGAAGGCGGTGACGACCCTGCGGATGCAACGGATGAGCAAATAGACGCTTGTGAGAGCGCGCTCGACCTCTTCGTCTGTGAGGAAGCCGACGCCGATGCCGACGCCGATGCCGACGCCGATGCCGATGCCGATGCCGATGCCGATACAGACGCAGATGCCGATGCCGATGCCGACGCAGACGCCGATGCCGACGCTGACGCAGACGCCGACGCAGATGCCGACGCCGACGCAGATGCCGACGCCGACGCAGATGCCGACGCCGACGCAGATGCCGACGCCGACGCAGATGCCG
>Ga0115012_10002781_pt1 | contig 10276 bp, 7 predicted proteins | sample TroAtlMetagenome_FD_88706 | JGI IMG/M metagenome (GOLD analysis project Ga0115012, IMG submission 88706) | Marine eukaryotic phytoplankton communities from Atlantic Ocean - Tropical Atlantic ANT10 Metagenome | ecosystem: Environmental > Aquatic > Marine > Oceanic | place: Tropical Atlantic Ocean...
AGAATGTTTTCAAGAAGGCAAGGTTTAGAGACACTAAACTTGGAACGCCTATCAGGAACGCTTTTGGGGATAAAACCCTCCTTAAAGCTTCTATCAAAAAAGTAGAAGACCTTGGTACATATCCAGATGTTAGGAAGAACCTAAGTTATCTTTCTAGGCAAGCTGCTAGCATTGACCAAGGCACAGGCATTTACGGACAAACAAAGGTGGGGGAAAAAGTTGCTAACGTTGTTGGTTCGTTTCCGGGGCTTAGGTCTCAGGATTTAAAGGCTTGGTCATACATAGGTGACCATTTAGCGTATTGGCGTGACTTTGCAAGGTTTAACGTTTCTCCTGTTTTTGATGCTTCTCGTTATTCTGAAGCACTTGTTCTTGGTCAAATAGCTTCACCTCTTGAAGCAGGAAAAAGTTTGCGCTTTAATCTTTCTCCAAGTAAATGGAGAAAGACAAGGATGCAAGATCTAGCGAAAGCAGCTGGCCATGATCTTAAAGGAAACAAAAGTCTTAGAAATTACTACAAACAGCAAGCTTTGGAAGAATGGAACGAAGTTCAAACAAGGTACAGGAACGCTGCAGTAAGGTATCAAGATTTTGATTATGATGCTTTGGAAGCTGCTACTGCTAGGTTCTCTCAAGTAGGTATTTTAGGTTTTAATACTTATGATTGGGAAACTTCTATGTTCGCTGACCTTGTGTTGTTGCACGGTATGGATGATATAGAGGCGTACAAGGCAGCTAAGCACATGTTTACTTATGGCATCAATCCTAGGTCCCCAGCTGAAGTTACTGCAAACGCTATCTTTTTCCCATTCAGTTTCACAAAGAAAACCATGGGTCACGCCGTTAAATTCGCAAGTCAGGATTGGTCTAGGACAGCTATGATCCATAATGCTTTGCGTACATATTATGAACTTGACGATAAGTATAACCTTGATGACATGTACGAAGCTTACCTTCCTGCTTTTGATAAGGTTTCAAGGCTTAACTTGTTAGCTGCTGGCGTGGCGATGGGACAATTTGGTGGCGCTAACAGGCCTTTGATTGACACAATATTAGACGTTCCTTTCTTAGCTGAGGGAACTGTTCAGCCGGTAATGAACTCGCCTTTGTTGAATGGTTTTATTCCTCAGGTGTTTGATATAAGTGACAGTAACAGCATGACCGAAGCTTTTGATAGTTTCCAACGAACACTTCCAATTATTAACGACATAAATGACATGGTAGATCACGCAGGTCAGCAATGGTACATGGGTTCTAGCCTTGCATCAGGCGGTCATGGTGTTGCAAGAAGTACTGAAGAAACTATGGGATGGGAAGCAGCTGAGGGCATTAAGATTGCTTTGACTGCTTTGATTGAGGAGATCCCTAACAAAGACTGGGGCAATAGGTATAGCGTAGGGATGCCTAAAGACCATCCGTTTTCACATTTGTCGGTTGGTGAGTTTTACGATATGGAAATAGAGAACCTTTATGAAAAGTATCCTGCATATAAGGATTTAGTTGATTCTGGTGTTGGTGTTCAAAGAGGTGTTGCTTTAGCAGCTGAACAAGAAGATCTTAAGAATACATATCATGAGCAAAGAATCGCAATCAATGAACCTGCTAAAGATTTTCAAGACCCTGAAAGCGATGCTTTTAAGGCTTTGGATTACGAAGGAAGAGTAGGGTTGATGCTTGATTGGAGTCAATTTATGATAGAAAAGCATAGCTTCTCAAGGAATGAAAGTGATGCAGAGAAGGTGCCAGACATTAACAGGGAAAATCCAGCTACTAATATAAGGGCTGCTACGGTAGATTCTATTAGAAGACAATACATAACTTGGGCTAATGCTGACGGTGCTTTACTTGCTGCATATAATAAGCATTTGTTGCCGATATGGGGCCCTATAACGACAAGACACATTTCGGGAATGGATTGACATGGATCAAATTTGGATTAAACTTTTTACATATGAATATCTGAACCTTAAGTCACGTTCTGGTTCAATTTTGTGGGACCCACGTATCCTTCCAAGGATTGAAGGGTTTGTGGCAGATGCGTTAGGCAACACAGACTGGCAAGGTAAGTCCCCATCAGACATAGTTAAATCGCTTGCTCAAGACGTAGATTTGAATAACAACATTAGAAACGATATTGAAGGCGGTTCAGTTGGCTATAATTTGAATACCAACGACTTGCTTGATGCAACCGTAACTGATTCACAGCTTAGTAAAGCAGGTGATGTCTTTCAGTATTTTGTTGGAGACTCTACAACTCCTGACTACACAAGTAGCGACTCTAATATATCTGGAATGATTTACCAGTATGAGCTGGATGCTCGGCCTGATGACATAGTCATAGATCAAGCAACAGATGAGGATACTACTTTTGATCTAGAGGAATCAAGTCTTGGTGTTTTAGACAGTGAAGCGACTTATCTTCGTGAGGTCGCTAGGATCAATAAATTAGTTGAGGTTCCTAGATTTTTTAGAGACAGGCAAACTCTTCAAAATTTAGAAGCAGGTGGGTGGATTAAGAAAGTCAATCCAGTAGAGGAAGAGGAGCAAGTTAGAATCTCTGGAGATACTGCTGATTATGATGATGAAGATTGGGATGCTCCTGAGAATGTTCAAGAAGGCTATGATAGATCTGCACAATCTCTAGCTGGCAATGCTGCGATGATGGAAAGTGCGTTCTGGGTTTTCACAGATCAAGGTCTTACTGAATTTGAAAACGCAATCTTGAACAGTTTCCATCCAGAAGAGTTGGCTGCACTGGGTTTTGAGGAGGGATGGCTTACAAGGGGCGATGCAGGTGGCTTAACTGATGAGGCATATGCTTTAGCTAACCAAGCTGTGACTCTGCTAAACAATAACAGGGACCAAGCGGACCTTCCTTCATTTGTTTTTGAATGGACTGGAGATGACAAAATGTCTCCTGCTCCAGAAGGTCAAGTACTTGGTGGAGAGTTTTTCTCAAACCGTGATCAAAAGATGATAGCTGAAATGACAGGTCTTTCTCCCTATCAAGTAACAGAACTTCAAAAAGCTGCATTAGACGAATTCGGGAGTAACCCACCATGGCAATTAATAGCTTTAGCTATTGACCAGAACAATGATTACGTTGATGCTTCTACTGGTTTATCTATTCTTGATAACCATTCTGTCCGTCAAGATAAGTTTGCTGAGTATATCAGCCACTATGATGACGCATTGAACATTTATCAAAACAATGAAACTGGTGATGTTTATTACGAGCTGGCTTATTTGCATTTGATGGATCCTGCTCTTGCAACCAAAATTTTTAATGGTAGACATTCTGAATTGACGATAGGTGAGACTAGGGTTTTAAGGGAAGCTTTTAACACTCTTAACAGTTACCATCAAACTGGGGATTTTTCTCCGGGTTGGTCTGGTAGTATGCCTATTATGAGCTGGCTTCAGAACCTCCCTGCTGCTAGCATGAGCACAGATTACTATAGGAATATACTGGGTGATGAGAACCTTGACGAAAGATATGGCTCTTGGGCTAACCTTGTAAAGTATCAAGCACAACAAGAGCTTGAGGAAGCAGCCAAGGATGAATTGGATGACACTTTGAAAGCTAAGTCAAGGGAAATGTACAAAAGCGTTTACCAGTCATGGTTTATGGAGGAACCTACTGACGCTGAACTGGACCGATTTGAGGGTTGGTTCGCTGGGAAGGAATCTGACTACAGAAGCGAAGTTGCTGCTTGGAGTCCTATTACTTCTGGCTCTTACGTTAACCCTGACCTTGATCCAAACGATCCACAGTTGTTCCAAGATAGGACTAACATGGCTGTGACCAATAGGTTGAGATCTGGTAGCAAGTATCAAACGTTGTATGGCCGTAAACCTGCTGGCATGACTGAGGAAGATTGGAAGAGCACGTTTGAGCAGCAAGCTCAGGCCGATTATGGTGCTTCTGCTGGAAGCCTTAACATTGATTTAAGGAAGCAAGCTATGGAAGCAGGCGATCCGGGCATAATTACTCGGCATGGTATTTTGAGCGGTGAGGGTTATGATAATTCTCAGTACATGAGAAAGGTTATGGCTTTGAGGAATGCGTTTAGGAGGAATACATAATGACTGATTTAAGTGCGCTTTCAGGAGCTGGGAACATAGAAGCTGTCAATAGGGAACAGTTTGCTATTTTGGTTTTGAATAGAATGGGCATTCCTGTCGGTCAGAATAATGCAAGGATTCTTGTTCAGTGGATGCAAGCAGAGTTTTCACAGGGCACACATGGACCTTCAGACGGCAGTCGGGGAACAGGCAAAAAGAAGGCAGCTAAGTTCAACCCTATGGCAACGACCCTTGGCTTTGACGGTCAGGGTTTACCGGGTCATACCCCTGATCATTTTAATTACAACAATAATCAGCCTGTTCAGAACTATGCGACTTTGGAGCTGGGTGTTGAGGCCACAGCTAAAACCTTAATGAGCCGTCATTATCCAACAGTGTTAAATTTATTAACCAATGATTCTCCACCTTCTGAGTGGGCTAGGTTGAATGCTGACCCAAACAGTCCCCTTAATAATGAGTTAAAAACATATGGTGGTCTCCTTCAGATAGGTAGAGACTATAAATCTTTCTGGGAGTTGGGTGCTTTCAGCGATTACCCAGTTATGTCAGAAGCTGAGCCTTCCCAAGACACAAGCTTTGATTGGAATGCTGTCCCCGGTGCGTCAGGTTCTCGGTCAGGGGCCCAGACTTATAGTAGGGTCCCTCAAGGGCATGAAGCGTATGATGTCAATGGGAAAACATATGTAGTGTACAATATGACACCTAATGGTACTAAAAAGATCTTCTTTGAACATGATCAAGCTTTTGGAAGAGTAGATACTAGTGTCCTGACAGAGGGCGCTTGGCAAGAGCGGTCTCAAGATTGGATTAACGGTGGAACTAGCGGTGATAGTCTCTTAGGGGATCCTGATGCTAATAACGGTACTAGGTCATGGGATGACATAGTTACCACATTGCTGATGGAAGCAGGCCTCTGGGGTACTGAAGCTTTAGAGAGTGACGATGTTCTAGGTGTTATAGGTGAGTACATTGCTCGCCCTGACATGTCCGATGAGGAACTTACTGCACTGTTGCAAGAGACTGACTGGTGGGATCAGACCACAGCAGAGTATCGTGCGTGGAACGACCTTTCTTCAGCTGACCAGATTAAAGCTATTAAGGACAATGCTCAAACTATTTCAGGTTTGTGGACTGCTTACACTGGTGAGCAAATGGATTGGATGGCCTTTGATACTGATGGTGATGGCACTGTCAGTGTTGATGAAATCAACGCTGGCAATTCAGAGCTTGGTGAATGGGCATTAAAACTGGCTTCTGGTGAAGTGAGCCAGCAAACTGTTGTTTTAGAATGGGTGCGTCCAGCTGCTCTTGAGATAGAGGGGAGCCCTGCTAATAGGGTTATCATTGAAGAGGAGCAAGCTCGGAACGAACAAGGCTTTACTGTTAGTGAAAACAAGCAGCTGGTAGCTGACTTGTGGGAGCGTTATGGTTTGGACATTAGTGATGCTGATGCTACAAGGTACGCTACTCAGCTTTACATGAATCAAGTAAGTTTGGCTGAACTTGAGGGTTCAACGACGACAGATGAAGACGGTGAGATGCAATCGTTAGAGAATACTGCTAGGCATTTATCTAACGTCAGGTGGCAGGGTAAGCCTGAGGATGTTGATTTTGAAACATGGTCAAGTCCTTACGCAGATCAGTACGCTAGCATGCTTGAAGTTGGGAAACCAACTTTTAGGGATGCTCAATTTACTAAGTTCTTGGATGAGGGTGTTGGTTCTGAAAATGGATTTAACATGTATGACTTTAAGAAAGCTTTGAGGCAAGATGCTCGTTGGAAAAACACTGAGAATGCTAAAGCATCTTATTCTCAAACGTTAGGTTCTATAGGTAGAATGATGGGGTTTGGTTAATATGTCTACGTCAGTTGATGAAGTTCTTGCAGAGTTTCCTTGGGCAGATAGTATAGGTGTCGTTGACATCATTAGTGATGCTATTGTCAATGGTGAAACATTGGATATGATCATTCAAACCGTGAGAACTAGTGAGCCTTACAGGAGGATTTTCCCTGCTATGGACTTTAAGGTATTTGAAAACGAACGCAGGTACCTTGAACGTGTAGAGGATTACAGGACAGTCCTGAAGCAAGCCGGTTTCTATGATCCAAGTACTGAAGATCCCCAAGATTATGTTGGTTTTATTCAGGGTGGAATAGACGCTGACGAATTGCGTAACAGAGTTACTACATACAGGCAGCTTGAAGACGGTAGTCAGGAAATGCGTGACCAGTTTTATGTGTATGCTGGCATGGATGTAAGCGTTGACGATCTTTTTGAAGCTGTTATCAATCCTAGCTTTGGGCAGGCGTTAGTTGAAGAGTATGAAGCTGTGGTTCAAGGCAGTACCCTTGACTATCAAACATATATTGAGAGAGCCACTGAGCGTGGGTTAGATAATGTGGCTACGTTGCTTGAGGGCATGGTAGATCAGGGCCTTACTACGAGAGAGGCTGTAAGCCGTGTCCGTGGTATAGATCCTACGTTTGCTAGGGAAATTATGGGTGTCATAGCTAATAGTGGTGATACCACTTTGACTTATGATCAGCTTTCGTATGCTTTCCAGTATGCTTTGATAGGTTCTGCAGCTTCTGAACAGGGCTTACAAGCTCCTGATAAGGAGATGGTAGCTAGATTACAGCAGGCTGGGGTTGATAGGTCTCGTGCTATGCAGGCTTATGGTAGGTTTTCTAGCAATGAAAACGCTATTCAAGGGATGGTTCAAAGGGCTACTCAAGGTGAGGTGCAAGAATTTACGCAAACTGACTTTGAAGAAAGCGTTCTTTTAGGCCAGTCAGATAAGGTTGATTTGCTCCAGAGGGCTCAAGCTATGGAAGAAGCGTATGCTAGAAGGGGTGGCTTTGCCACCCAGCAAGAGGGTAGAAGGTTCACTCAGAGGGGTAGAACCGGCTATTAGTACACACTCTATGGGGTGCTAGTAGATCCTTGTTTTGTTTCCCCCAGCAGGACAAGCGTACAACTATTGGGGCGTAGGAGAAGAGCATGAGTATTTACGCAGATGACGACGGTCAAGAGCAAGAATCGGGCTCAAGCCTCAGGCAAAAGCTTGAGGATACATTAAAAGAGAACAAGGAATTAACCTCAAGGTTATCCAGTTACGAGGCAGGTGCTGTCATTAGCGATAACGGATACGATCTGGTGAAACCTGAAGATCTTGAAAATGTTAAGCCAAGTGAAATGGCCGACAGGGCTAAGGAACTCCATGAGGAGCGACAAACCCAACAGGTTGAATTAGCTAGGCAAATGCTTAGTCGCAAAGGCTATGAAGGCGAAGAACTTGACAGAGAAGTGGAAGCTTTTCTTGATGTTCCAGCTGGCCGAGATGTAGCAGCCCATGCAAGGGTAAAGGAAGCTTCACAGGTAGGCGGTACTACTGCTCCTGTTAAAGATCCTAGATCTTTGTTTGGTCTTGACTCCATTGAAGCAGCACTAGCCAAACAGGCTAAGTAGTAACTATCAATCCTACAATACAATGAGGTAATTATTATGGCTTCAGGGAGCCTTTCACTCCTTGAGTCTGCCAAGTACGGTAACGATCAGCTAGCTGCTGGGGTTGTTGAGACTCTTATTCAAGAATCACCAATTTTAGAAATGCTACCTTTCACTGCCATACAAGGTAACGCACTCAAGGTCAACGTTGAAGATACTCTTCCAGCGCCTGCCTTCCGTAATGTAAACGAAACCTATACCCGAACCTATGGTACGGATACAGAACGTTTCTTCGGATGTAGCATTCTCGGTGGAGAGGTCTTCATAGACAACTACATTGTTCGTGTACAAGCGAACCAAATCAGTGCCAAAGCACGTCAATATGCGAAATTTGCTAAAGCAATGTCTCGTACTTTTGACAAGTACTTCTTTGACGGTACTGGAACAGCCAAAGACTTTAAGGGTATCAATGCTCTTATTGACGAAGGTCTGGGCCAGAAAGTCATTCAAGCTTCTGGTGGAGGCACACTAACACTAGCCAAGATGGACGAGGCAATGGATACCGTAAGGAACCAGTCATCTCCAGATGCATTGCTAATGAATCGTACGCTACGTCGTAAGATCACAAGCCTTGCTCGCAACACCAGTGGGTACTTCACCCTTCTGGACGTTGGAGAAGATATGCTCGGCCGTCAGGTATCAACCTACAACGGTGTTCCAATCCGAATCATCGGTGATGACAAAGATGGCTCAGCTATCCTTGACTTTGACGAAGATCCCGGAGATGGGGCATCAGATTGCGCAAGCATCTATTCAATAGCTTTCGGAACCGATGAAAACGTTTACGGTATTCTCGGTCTCGGTGGAAGCTTTGACGTTGTAGACTTCGGAGAAACAGAAGCTAGCCCCGGTCACATGGGACGAGTTGAATGTTACCCCGGAGTTGTCGTAGCCAACTCATTCAGCGTGGTACGCCACGGTGGAATTACCAACGCCTAAGGAGTAATTATGGCACAAGCAACAAGAACCCCCGGTCCCGGCACAACTATTGAAGATGCAAACGCAACTGAACTTATCGCTTCTAGCGCTAAGGCAGCTAACGTTACTGCATCTTGGAAACAAGTTGACCGACCCGGTCACGTCGTAGCAGTCGCCACCTTTGGTGCGATTTCTTCGGATATTACACAGGCAGACATTGAAATAATTGGAGCTGATGATTCATCAGGAACCAATCCTGTTTCATATGGACGCTTTGATACCGTAGCTCATACTGATGACAATAAAGTCGTCTATCTTGAGGCAGTTATCCACAAACCATATCTTGCAGGAGTTTTAACTTTTGCTCGTTCAGGTTCTGGAACTTGCACGGTTGGTGTTAAACTTCATGCGATACCTCACAAGGGTCGCAGCGAAACACGCACAGCTTAGGTTGTGCTCTACTTGGTGGAGGGGCTTCGGCCCCTCCACTATAATGAGGTACTATGCAAGATACTATTGATTCAAAAACATGGAACGTATTAGCCACTTGTGAAAAGTGGAACAAAACTGAGGACTACAAGTCCGGCAGTTCACCCGATGAAGTTCTTGAAGTAGAGAACAATCTTCTCCTTAATGAGGGCATCACTGCTCTTCTTAATCTTCTTATCGGTGCTACTGAAACAGCTTTCACTAACGGCAATTCATATATTGGTGTTGGTGATAGCTCAACGTCAGCAGCTGCTGCACAGACAGGCCTTCAGGCCAGTTCTAACAAAGACTATCAGGGCATGGAGTCGGGCTTTCCGTCTGTCTCTGGCCAGACTGTTACATTTAAATCTGAGTGGGGTTCCTCTGAAGGTAACTTTGCTTGGAATGAATGGACGATAGCGAGTGGGAACAGCGATTCAGCTGATAACCTTAATAGGAAAGTGGCTTCTCTTGGAACTAAAGGTTCAGGATCCACTTGGACCCTAACAGTAACGATTACAATTTCCTAGTATGCAAACATCTCAGATAGAAATTCAAGATATCTTTAACAAGCTCAGCCCTCAGGGCAAGCTTGAATGGGAGAATGCTACTTTGAAAGCCCAGATTGAAGTTCTAACTGAGAGACTAACTGAGTTGGAGCAACAAGATGGCAACGAACTTTCCGAGTAGCTTAGACACTTCCACACAACAACCTACTATTTCATCTACTGATGAGATGGATGATTCTGGTAAGGAACATGATGTTGTTCATACCAACCATTCTGGTGCGATCATTGCTCTGGAGACTAAGCTAGGTACTGGTGATACGACTGCCTCTACTGGGGCGTTGTTGGTCGGTACTGGTTCTGGTACGTCTGCGTGGGATACCACGCCTACGTTAGTTGATAAATTAACAGTCCGAAAAGATTCTGCTGATGCAATAGTGCAAATAGCCTCATATCACGATACTGAAGCGACGGCTCCAATTCTTGAATTCCTTAAAGGCGATGGTAGCGCTGCAAGTCCATCTGCTGTAGATGACGACGCTATTCTGGGGCAAATAAACTTTTACGGATACGAAGATTCTGATAGCACTGCTCAAGGTGCTTCCATAATGGCAAAGGTAAATGGAACTCCCGGTGATGGCGATATGCCAACTGAGTTACTTTTTGCTACTTCTTCGGATGGTAGCGAATCTCCTACGCAACGTTATCGTATCGGTCCTGATGGGGTACATGTTTTTGGAGATGACCATTCAACTTATTTGAACATTAAGCAAGGTACCACTGGAACTA
>Ga0115012_10002793_pt1 | contig 10257 bp, 6 predicted proteins | sample TroAtlMetagenome_FD_88706 | JGI IMG/M metagenome (GOLD analysis project Ga0115012, IMG submission 88706) | Marine eukaryotic phytoplankton communities from Atlantic Ocean - Tropical Atlantic ANT10 Metagenome | ecosystem: Environmental > Aquatic > Marine > Oceanic | place: Tropical Atlantic Ocean...
ATCAGATCTGGAAACATTGGATCTGCAAGGATTGCTGAAAAAATTGGAATCGATAATTATAATAAATTTCTCCAAACAATAGGCATTTTAACAAATATAAATTTTGATATTGAGGAAGTTGGCGAAACTCAAATGGGAAGATGGGGAAAGTGTAAATTGTTAACAATTGGTTTTGGACATGGAATAGCAACAACTTTATTACAATTAACAAAAGGATATTCAATAGTTTCTAATGGTGGGTTTGAAGTTTCCCCAACATTAATTAAAAGAGACAAGTATAAAATTAGTAAAAGAATTTTAAATGAAGAAGTTTCAAAAAAATTAAATCCAATATTAAGAAAGATTGTTTCCACGAAAGAAGGAACGGCGGGTTTTGCAAATGTCAACGGTTATGAAATAGGTGGTAAAACAGGTACAGCAGATATTGCTGCTACGGGAGGATATTCAAAAAAAAAGATAAATACATTTGCTGCAGTTTTTCCAGCATCTAAACCTAAATTTGTTTTAGTTATAATGCTTGATCAGCCAAAAGCTAATAAGGAATTTGTTTATCATTACAGAGATGGAAGGTCGCCATATAAAGGAAATTGGAGAAACACTGCAGGCTGGACAACAGTTTGGGTAACTGGTGAAATAATAGAAAAAATTGGGCCAATTTTAGCCACAAAATATTAAGAGCGTAAACAATGTTACTTAAAGATTATTACCCTAAGCTTAATAGAAAATTTATTAAAACCAAGTTTAACGGAATAGCATTTAATACAAGTCAGATAAAAAAGGATTATATTTTTTTTGCAATAAAAGGAAGTAATTATGATGGAAATACTTTTATTAAAAATGCTGTAAAAAATGGATCTAAAATAATTATATCTGAAAATGTAAAAGAAAGAATTGAAGACAATATTTTATATTTAAAAAATAAAAATCCTAGAAAGCTTCTTGCAGAATTTGCATCAAAAATAAATTATATACGGCCAAATAATTTAATTGCTGTTACGGGTACAAATGGCAAGTCATCAATTGCAAATTTCTACTATCAAATTTTAAGATTAAATAAAAAAAAAGTTTCATCAATAGGAACTCTTGGAATTAGTGGAATTAATTATAAAAAAAATGTTTCTAATACCACTTTTGATCCTATTCAAATAAATGAAATTCTTAGTACTTTAAAAAAGAAAAAAATTAATAATGTTATTTTAGAAGCCTCAAGCCATGGACTAAAACAACATAGATTACATGGTTTAAAATTCAATTTAGGAATATTTACTAATTTAAGTAGAGACCATCTTGATTATCATAAATCATTCAAAGATTATTTTGACTCAAAGTTGATTTTATTTAGAAAATTAATGAAAAAAAAATCAACTGTTATTTTTGATAAAGATTTAGTTATTTCAAAAAAAATTAATAGTATTTCAAAAAGTAAAAGTCTAAAAACATTATGTATAGGATCAAATAATTCAGACTTAAAGATTATTGAACATAAATTTGTAAACTTAGATCAACATATTAAATTTTTATATAAAAAAAATATTTATAATTTTTCAACAAAACTGATTGGAAAAGTACAAATTAAAAATCTTGTGATGTCAATTTTAGCCGCATCTAAAAGTAATATAAATTTAAAAAATATTTTAAAATCTATAAAAAAAATAAAACCTGTTCCAGGCAGATTAGAAAAAATCAGTAATTTAATAAATAATTCAATTGTTATATTGGATTATGCACATACCCCAGATGCTCTTAAAGTGTGTTTGGAAAATTTAAAAGGTCAATTCCCATTAAAAAAATTAAATATTGTATTTGGATGTGGTGGAGAAAGAGATATTCCAAAAAGAAAAATTATGGGAAGAATTGCAAATACTTATTGTAATAAAATTTATTTAACCGATGATAATCCAAGAAGAGAAAAACCAAAAAAAATTAGAAATCAAATTAAGGTAAAAATAAATAAAAAAAAATTGATTGAAATTTCTTCGAGAGAAATAGCAATTAAAACTGCAATTAAAAATATTAAATCAGACGAAATAGTAGTAGTAGCAGGGAAGGGTCATGAAACATATCAAGAATATAAAAAGAAAAAATATTTTTCTGACAAGGATTGCATATTAAAGTCAATTAAAGAAAAAAATAAAACATTAAATAAAAACTGGAAAACAAATATTCTAGAAGAACATTTGGACAATAAATTAAATAATAAAATAATTATTAATGAAGCCTGTATAAATTCAAAAGAAGTTAAAAAAAATAATGCTTTCTTTGGAATAAAAGGAAATAAAATAGATGGTAATCAATTTGCTAATGAAGCTATAAAAAAAGGAGCATCAATCTCAATTATTGATAAAAATTATGGAAAAAAAATAAAAAATAAAATTAAAGTAAAAAATACATTAAAATTTTTTACTAAATGCGCAACTAAAGTTAGAGCTTCATCAGACATTATTGCAATTGGTATAACAGGTTCTGCAGGCAAAACATCCTTAAAAGAATTATTGGGACAATCGTTAAGTAAAATTTATAATACAACCTATTCTAAAAAATCTTTTAATAACAAATATGGAGTTCCTGTTTCATTATTTAATATAAATAAAAAGGATAAATTTGGTATTTTTGAAATAGGCATGGATAAAAAGGGTGAAATAAATAATTTATCAAAAATAATAAAACCGAATATTGGCGTAATAACAAATATTTCTTATGCTCATAGTAAAAATTTTAAAAATTTATTTGGTATAGCAAAAGCAAAATCAGAAATTATAGATAATATTATAGCAAATGGATCTATTGTATTAAATGCAGACGATAAGTTTTATAATTATTTTAAATTGAAGGCTTTAAAAAGAAATTTAAAAATCATTTCTTTTAGCATAAAAAATAAATCTAATATTAAGCTTGAGAAAATCAAAAATATTAAAAATACAAGTAATATAAAAATAAATATTTATGGACGTTCAAGAAACTTTATAATTAAAAAAAATTTAGAGTTTTATATAGAAAATATTCTAGCAAGTCTTGCTGTAGCTTCTAATTATTTAGATTTAAATAATATAAGCGAAAAATTTTTCTTTAATTATAATTTACCTGAAGGCAGGGGGGACTATAAATACATTAAAATCAACAAGAAAAAGATTCATCTTATTGATGAAAGCTATAACTCTAATCCTTTATCTTTAAAATTTTCTTTAAAAAATTTTAATAAAATTAGGACTCAATCAAAAAGAAAAATAATTCTCCTTGGAGATATGCTGGAATTAGGTAAATTTTCAAAAAAACTTCATTTAGAAGCTGCGAAAATAGTAAATAATACCAATATAAATAGAGTTTATGTTTTTGGAAAAAAAATTATTGATACGTTCAACAAAATTAGACCACAAAAAAGAGGAAAAATATTATATTCAAGCAAAGATGTGTCGAATTTTTTAAATAATGATATTAGGGATGGTGAATATTTAATGATTAAAGGATCAAATTCAACGGGTTTAAATAATATTTCAAAAAATTTAAAATTAGGAAAGATTAATGCTATTTAGTCTATTTTCAAACTTAGTAGATATTTTTAGTTTTTTTAATGTTTTTAAGTACCTGACTGTAAGAACGGGTTTATCAATGTTTACTTCGATGATCGTAGTTTTTGTTGTTGGAAATCCTTTAATAAATTATTTTTCAGCTAAGCAAATTCACAATCCAATAAGAGATGATGGCCCTTCAGAACACATTGTAAAAAAAATAGGCACTCCAACTATGGGTGGACTAATGATATTGATGGGAGTTTTTTCTGGTGTATTATTGTGGGGCGATCTTTCAAATCCATATAATTGGTTTTTAATTTATATAGCTGGTTCTTTTGGTTTATTAGGAGCTTATGATGATTATAAAAAGATAAAAAAAAATAATTCTTCAGGAGTATCTTCAAAATTTAAAATTTTTATTCAAATTATTTTAGCTTTAGTTGGAATATTTATTATTTATTTCTATAGTGAATCCAGCGAAATCAATAAATTATATTTTCCATTTTTTAAAAATCTTGTAATTAATTTAGGATGGTTTTTTGTTCCTTTTTATTTGTTTGTATTGGTAGGATCTTCAAATGCAGTAAATTTAACTGATGGATTAGATGGTTTGGCTACAGTGCCAGTTATGCTGGTAGCGGCTTGTTTTGCATTTATTAGCTATGTTACGGGAAATATAGTTTTTTCAGATTATTTACAAATTCCTTATATAGAAGGCGTAGGAGAAGCTTCTATTTTTTGTGGATCAATCATTGGAGCTTGCTTAGGATTTTTATGGTTTAATGCACCTCCTGCAAAAATATTTATGGGTGATACAGGTTCGCTCTCTTTAGGAGGTTCGTTGGGAGCAGTAGGAATAATAACTAAACATGAAATTGTTTTGGCAATAACAGGTGGCTTATTTGTTTTAGAAGCAATATCAGTTATAGCTCAAGTTGTTTCATTCAAGCTTACAGGAAAAAGAATATTTAAAATGGCACCAATTCACCATCATTTTGAAAAAAAAGGATGGCCAGAGTCAACAGTTGTTATTAGATTTTGGATAATTTCTATCATTCTAGCAATGATCGGTTTGGCAACTTTAAAATTAAGATAATGAATGCAAAAAGAAACTATATTTTTTAAAAAGAATTTTTTAATTTATGGTTTTGGAAAGTCAGGCTATGCTTCTTATAAATTTTTATGTAAAAAAAATGATTGTAAAATTATTGATGATAATAAGAAAAATATACCTTCAAAATATAGTCATAAAACAATTAACCACAAACAGTTAAAAAAAAATAATTTTGATTATATAGTTATAAGCCCTGGAATTGATGTAAATAAATGTAGTCTATCCAGATATTTAAAAAAAAATAGCTCTAAAGTAATTACAGAGCTCGATATATTTTATTTGAGTTATCCAAATATAAAAAAAATAACAATTACAGGAACTAATGGGAAATCTACAACTTCAAAATTATTGTATGATGTTTTGAAAGAACATGGAAAAGATGTTAGATTAACCGGAAATATTGGAAGTCCTACATTACTAGAAACAAATTTAAATAATAATACACTTTTTATAATAGAGGCATCTTCTTACCAATTAGAATATAGTAAATTTTTTAAATCAGAATATTCTCTAATATTAAACCTTTCACCTGATCATCTTGAAAGACATGGAAATTTTAAAAATTATATAAAAGTAAAATTTAAATTAATAAAAACCCAATCAAAAAATAGTTATGCTTTTATAGAAAATAAAAATTATTTATTAAATAATTTAATTAAAAAAAATAAAGTTAATTCTAAAATTTTTAGAGTAAATTATAAAAAATATCAAAAATATAATAAAATGATAACTAATGACTATTTTATGAATGTGTCAAACTTTAGGAATCTTTCTTTTATATTTGCTATTTCTAAAAATTTGAAACTTAGTTTAAAAAAAATAATTAATGTTGCTAATAAATTTAAACAATTGAATTTTAGGCAGCAGATTATTTACCGTTCAAAAAAATTAATTATAATTAATGACTCAAAATCGACCACCTTATCCTCAACACTGCCTCTCCTAGAATCTTTTAAAAATATTTATTGGATTTTGGGAGGAATAGCAAAAAAAGGAGATCAATTAAAATTAAAAAAAGAAAACTTTAAAAAAATCAAAGCATTTATTTATGGAAAAGATAAAATCTTTTTTTCAAAAATATTATCAAATAAAATTAAATATAAAATATCAAAAAATTTAAATAACTCATTGTTACAAGTTTTTAAAGATTTAAGAAAAAAAGAAGAACAAAAAAAAATACTTTTATTCAGTCCTTCTGCAGCATCTTTCGATCAATTTAAAAATTTTGAAGATAGGGGAAAATATTTCAATAAAATTATTCAAAAATACTTGAAAAAATAAATTTTTTTTTATGAAAAATTATTTTGATAACTTTTATGATTGGTGGAAAAATATTGATAAATATATTTTTTCTTTAATATTAATTTTATTTATTTTAGGATTATTTTTCTCACTTGTTTCAACTTCGCTGATAGCTTCAGATAAACTTGATACAAACTCATACTACTTTTTTATTAAACATTTTACTTATATAATTTTAGGAATAACCATACTAATTATTTTTTCTTTTTTAAAAGAAGAACTTTTATTTAAATTATCAATTTTTCTTTTTTGTATTTCATTTATTACTTTAGTTTTAGTGCCTTTCATTGGGATAGAAGTCAAAGGATCAAAAAGATGGATAGATTTAGGCTTTTTACCAAGATTTCAACCTATTGAAGTTATTAAACCCTTTTTCATTATAACTGTATCAACTTTATTATGTTTAAGTAAAAATAACTTATATTTTAAATATTTGTTAAGTAGCTTTATACTTTTGCCCATCTTATTATTATTAATTTCTCAACCAGATTTAGGCCAAACACTACTTATAGCAATGGTGTGGTTAACACTTATTTTTGTTTCTGGGATTAATATTTATTTATTTTTTTTATTTTTTATAATTGTATCTTTAACCGCCTCTTATTTAATTTTTTTTGTTTCAAAATTTGAATACATTAAGTTTAGATTTTTATCATTTATAAATTCATCTGAAGGTGGCAACTATCAAGCTGAAAAAGCAAGTGATGCAATTATTAGTGGAGGATTTTTTGGAAAAGGCATAGGCGAAGGTACGCTTAATTCAAAGATTCCAGAAGCCCACACAGATTATATTGTTTCTGTTGTTTCCGAAGAGTTTGGGGCAATCATTGTTATAATTGTTATATTATTGTATTTGATATTTGCTTACAAAGTAATTCAAAAAATAAATTTGATAAACATAGAAAAGATTAAATTAATATTAATTGGCAGTGTTTCATTAATTTTATTACAGACATTTGTGCACATAGGAGTTAACATTAGGTTATTACCCACTACTGGTATGACATTGCCATATTTAAGTTATGGCGGTTCATCAATTATGAGCACTGCAATAATTTCTGGAATTATTTTAAATTTAACAAAAAGAAAAGTAAGTTAAGATGAAAAAAAATATTTTAATTACCACGGGCGGTTCAGGAGGTCATGTAATACCCGCCACAATACTTTATGATCATTTGTCTAAACAGTCTAATGTGACTATTTCAACTGACAAAAGAGGATCAAGATATTTGAACAATGATAATTATAAATATAATATTATTGATACTCCAAAGCTAAACAATATTTTTTTCTTACCATTTAACATTATTTTAATATTATTTTTAACAGTCAAATCATTTTTTCTTTTAAAAACTGGAAAAATAGAAAAACTTATTTCAACTGGAGGATATATGTCTTTGCCCCTGATTTTAGCAGGCAAATTACTTAATTTAAAAATATATTTAGTTGAACCCAACTTGGTCTTGGGAAGGGCAAATAAGTATTTTTTGAATTCTTGTACAAAGATTTTTTGTTATACTGAAAAAATTAAAAAATTTCCTAATAATCTGAAAAGTAAAATGGTAATTATCAAACCTTTGGTGAGAGAAAATATTTATAAATTAAATACATCTTCTATATTTAAAGATAAATTTAATCTATTAATAGTAGGAGGCAGTCAAGGAGCAAATATTTTTGATAAAAATTTAAAAAACTCAATTGTTAATATATCGAAGAAATTTTCTATCAAGGTTACTCAACAAACAAATGAAAAAAACATTTCTGATTTAAGAGATTTTTATTATAAAAACAATATTGAAAATAAGATTTTTAGTTTTGATAAAGATTTTGCCAATATTATTCAGCAAGCTGATCTCTGCTTAACAAGAGCAGGCGCATCAACTTTAGCTGAACTATCAGTTTTAAATGTTCCATTTTTAGCAGTTCCATTGCCAACATCTAAGGATAATCATCAGCTTGAAAATGCAAATTTTTATAAGAATCATGATTGTTGTTGGATATTAGAACAAAATTTTTTTGAAGAAAAAATCGAAGAAGTTTTAAAAGATATTTTTATGAATAAAAACGATTATTTAAAAAAAAAGGAAAATTTAAAAAAATTAAATTACCAAAATACATGGATTAATGTTAATCAAAAAATATTGAATAGTATAAATGAAAATTGAATTAGCAAAAACCGAAGTCATTCATTTTGTTGGGATAGGGGGGATTGGAATGAGTGGGCTTTCTTTAATAATGAAAGGCAAAGGATTTAAAGTCCAGGGAAGTGATATTTCATCAAATAAAAATATTGAGAGGCTAAAAAAAGAAAAAATAAAAATTTTTATAGGACAAAAAAAACAAAACCTCAAAAATGCTACAATAGTTGTAATATCTTCAGCAATAAAAAAAAATAATCCAGAAATGGTTGAGGCAAGAAGAAAAAATCTGCCCATTATTTCAAGAGGCAAAATGTTAGCTCATATAGTTTCTTTAATGAAAAATATAGTCGTAGTTGGTTCACATGGAAAAACCACAACAACATCGCTGGTTTCTTCGATTTTACAAAAAACCAAATTAGACCCGACAATTATTAATGGTGGTGTTATTAATTCTATTAAAAATACTGCTAGACTAGGAAAGAGCGAATGGTCAATTTTAGAGGCAGATGAGTCCGACGGAAGTTTTGTCCACATTCCTACAACTTACTCAATTATTACCAATATAGACAAAGAACACATGGATTTTTATAAATCTATGGATAATTTAAAAAAATATTTTTTACAATTTATTGAAAAAGTTCCTTCATTTGGAAAATCATTTATTTGCATAGACGATAAGATTAATAAAGATCTTGTCAGAAAATTAAATAGTCAAAATTTTTATACTTATGGAATAAATCCTAATTCTAATTTTTTAATTAAGAATATTAAACAAAATAAAATATTTACTGAATTTGATTTACTGGCAAATGTTCCAAATAAAAAAAAACTATTCATAAAAAAAATAAGAATACCATTACTTGGTGTTCACAATGTTAGAAATTCAGTTGCTGCTGCAGCTGTTGCTTTAACAGTTGGAATTTCTGTTTCGGATATTAAAAAAGGATTATTAAATTTTAAGGGGGTTCAAAGAAGATTTAATAAAATATTTACTTATAATGAAATAGATTTTTATGATGATTATGCTCATCATCCAACAGAGATAAGAGTTGTATTAGAAGGAGTTAATAAAGTTTATAAGGGTTATGATAAAGTTTGTATTTTTCAGCCCCATCGGATTTCAAGGTTAAAAGATCTAAGAAAAGAATTTTCTTTTGCTTTTACAGAAGCTGATACCGTTGTTTTATGCCCAGTATATACAGCAGGAGAAAAAATAAAATTAGGATTTAGCTATTTGAACTTTGCAAAGGAAATTATTAAAAATTCAAAAGTTAAATTATTTTTAGTTAATGATAATAAGCAATTGGCAATATTTCTTAAAAAAAATATGTATGGAAAAAAAATTGTAATTGGAATGGGTGCAGGATCTATTTCTAATTGGATGAAAAAACTTCCAAAATTAATGTAATGGAAATAAAAGAGTTAAAAAATTTATTATTTGAATTTGGTGATAATGTAAGTTTTGAGCATGATCTAAAGAGAAAAAATTGGTTTAATATCGGAGGAAAATCAAAAGTTTTTTATAAGGCTGAAAATTTAAAAGAATTAGTCAATTTTATAAAAACGCTAAAAGGAAGAGAAAAAATATTCATTCTTGGTGCGGGATCAAATACTTTAATACCAGATAATTTGTTTGATGGTGTAGTTATAAAATTAAGTAGGAATTTTAGTAATATTTCTCTACTTGGCAAAGATATAATCGTTGCTGGAAGCGCCGTTCTAGATAAAGCTTTGTCTGATTTTGCAATAAATAATAATTTAAGTGGATTTGAATTTTTATCTTGTATTCCAGGTACTATTGGAGGTGGGATAAGAATGAATGCTGGTTGTTTTGGTAAAGAATTTAAAGATATATTGTTATCCATTCAAGCAATTGATGTTTTTGGAAATGTAACGACTCTCCCTGCAAAAGAAATTAAATTTGAATATAGAAAGACCAACTTATCAGAAGACCTAGTTTTCTTAAGTGCCTCTTTTAAAGGAATAAAAGGAGATGAAAAAGAAATAAAGAATTTGACAAATGAGTTAAAATTAAAAAAGGAAAAAGCACAACCAACTAGAATAAAAACAAGTGGTAGCACATTTAAAAATCCTATATCACAAACTAAAAAAAAGGTTTGGGAGCTCATAAAAGCTTCCGTACCACTAGATAAAAGTTTTGGCGATGCTTGTATTTCAGATAAACATTGTA
>Ga0115012_10002794_pt1 | contig 10256 bp, 5 predicted proteins | sample TroAtlMetagenome_FD_88706 | JGI IMG/M metagenome (GOLD analysis project Ga0115012, IMG submission 88706) | Marine eukaryotic phytoplankton communities from Atlantic Ocean - Tropical Atlantic ANT10 Metagenome | ecosystem: Environmental > Aquatic > Marine > Oceanic | place: Tropical Atlantic Ocean...
AATTCTAATCTTCCATGTTAGCTAATGGTTTACGATGCCACAAAAGACGAATCTAAATGTAAGTCCATACTATGATGACTACAGTGCGTCTAAGAATTTTTATCGACTTCTTTTTCGACCTGGTTACTCAATACAAGCGAGAGAACTAACTCAACTTCAATCTGTTTTACAAAATCAGATTGAATCTTTTGGACGTAAACAATTTAAACAAGGTGATCTGGTTATTCCTGGTGAAGTAGGATTAAACAATAAACTAGATTACGTTAAACTTTCTTCTGTTACTGAAGTCGCAGTATCAGAGGGAGGTAACATTGTCTTCAAAAAGTATGATATTAAGCAACTAGTAGGTCAGACGTTAAAAGGCATCACGTCTGGTGTTACTGGTACAATTGTATCTACTAGATATAGTACTACAACAACTTCTGATACACTATATGTGAACTACACAAGTAGTGGTAATTCTAATAATGAGTCTACTTTTAGACAAGGTGAGACTCTAGAAGTTGTAGATGGAGTTAATACACCTCTTATGGTGGTTGGAACGGATGGAAGTGTTCTACCTACCTCTATTACCCTAAAGGATCCTGATACTGACGTAGAGACCTCTTACACAAGCACAGCAATGGGATTTGCTTCTGCTGTACAGGTAGAAGAAGGTATTTACTTTGTTAATGGACATTTTGTTCGTAATGATGCTGAGCTCATCATTCTTGAACCATATATTAATATTCCATCTGCTAAAGTTGGATTTAAGATCACTGAGACATTAGTAACTCCTGAAGAGGACGGAACACTTTATGATCAGGCAAGAGGGTTTGCAAACTTTAGTGCTCCTGGTGCTCATAGACTATCAATTACTTTAGGATTAGTTAAGTATGATTATAATGCTTCTACAGATAGCAATTTCATACAACTTCTAACAGTTAAGAAGGGATCTGTACAGAGAAAGGTAAAACAGGCAGAATACAATGTAATTGAAGAGACTCTAGCAAGAAGAACATTTGATGAGTCTGGTGATTATGTTGTTGAAGCATTCCCAACAGAATTAAGAGAGTATTATCAGAAAGATAATAACAAAGGTCTTTATGGTGTAGGTGTTGACGGGTTAGTTAATGGTTTAAGTCTTACTGATGCATCTCAAAAGATGATTGCATCAATTGGGGCTGGTAAAGCTTATATTAAGGGTTATGAGATTGTTAATAAAGAGAGTAAGTATCTAACTGTTAACAAATCTAGAGAATCACTTGAGAGAGATAATATAACTCTTAAGCACAGTGGTCTTGCAAGCTTCTATCTAACTAACACTTATAATTCAGTTCCTTTAAATTCATTTGATGCTGAGTTAACATCATATCCAACATTATATCTTAATAGTACATTTGGTGATGGATCATTAGGTCTTAATAGTACAGAAGATAAGACTGATGGTAAGGTAATAGCTTCACATAAACAGACTCGTCAGAGAAGAGCATTTACATATGATTCTGATGTAGCAATCAAGACTGTGATTGTTGAAATAACTACGACTGCAGGTGGTAAGACTTGGGCAGACATAGTACCTTCTTCATGGGAGACAACACATGGAAGCTTCTGGGTAAGAAAGGGTGGTGCAGGTAATGCTAATGCTTCAGTAGAGATTACGTCTCTTGCATATTCTAAGTTTAATGGTTCTAATGCTGACTTCCCAGCTTCGTTTAAAGGAAGTTCTGCATATGTTGAATTTACATTTGTTGGTCCTAGAGATATTGTAGATACTCATTTAAGAGATTACTCTGCTACTGATGGTGGTAATGATAAGAGAACAAGATTATATTTTACTGAGAATGCGGCAGAGTTAGAAACTGCAAGTGAGATATTTGGTCATATAGTTTCTTATAGTGAGATGATTGTTCCTACAATAGGACTTGCTAAGCCTAAGGACTTCCATCTACAAGAAAGAGGAGTTGGATTTAATCCAGATTCTGATACTATTCTCTCTAAAGGAAGAATTGCTGGAACAAGCAAATACAATACGACCTTTAAGATGTCGTATTTCAATCCAACATTCTTAACTAAGATAACTGTAGATAGCGATATCGCTGATGCTACGTTTACGTCTGGTAAGTATATTACTGGTAGTAAGAGTGGTGCTTATGGTGTTGTAGAAGGATCGCCAAAAGGTCTTCTATCTTCTGGTAATAGAATCTATTGTAAGGTTCTTAATGGAGAATTTGTTGAAGGAGAGACTATATTTGATGAAGCTGGTAATTCTTTAAGAATTGCTAGAGAGAATACTATATCTCACTTCGTTATTGATAATAGAGGTGCGAACTATGGTGCATTAGATACTCTAGTTATAGATGGTGTATCATATGATACATCTGTTATCTCTTCCGAATTAAGTGGTAGTGGAGGGTATGCTAACGCAAAAATTATTAATAGAGATGGTCTTTCTAATACCTACTCAGCACCTCCAGTAGTAGTTGCTAAGACTACTGCTAGTGCTCATACATCAGGTGATGATGCAGTAATACGTCCTGTATTGTTTAAGAATGTTGTACAAACATACACACCACAGAATGTTAAGTCTATGTGGTCTAGGTTTGGTGTAGCACCTGTAGGAGCTCAAGCACCTAACCTGTTCACCAGTGATGTTGAGTTGTTTAGAGAGAAGTATGTTACTAGTACTACTATAACTGACTTTACTTTCAGTGGTGTAGAGGGTAACCAGTATATTGAGTGTACAGGGTTTGGTGGTGACGCATCAAAGAGTCTTGTACAGGGAGATCTAATTCAATTCAGTGACGGAAACAACAACCTTATTCAGGCAATAGTACAGCAAGCAACTAAACCAGAAGGTACTAAGAAATCACGAATCTACGTAGATTCATTACTTCCTTCTACTGTGAGTAGTACAACTGTACTAAGAGTAAGACCAAAGATTGAGAATGGATCTAAATCTACTCTAATATTCCCAACTGGTAGTAAGCAGATCAAATCATTGGTTAAGAATGTTGATGATACTGCTATTAAGTACTTCCAAAGAAAAGATTTTGTTCTAGATTCATCTGCTACTGGTGGAACTTTAACATTTAAAGCACAGTTAGAATTTGGTACACAGAAGTTTGTAGAGTTTAGAGAAAATAACTTCATCCTTACTGTTCTTAAGAAAGGAAATGCTACTGCTGTAGAAACTGGGGATATTGTATATGTTCCAGCTTCTGCTGTTGATGTTGCAACATCTACTGATACTGCATCTGGATTAACTGCTGGTAGTGTTAGTGTTAAATTACCCGATACTTATTTCGGTGCACTCTCAGGTGGTTCTGATTATCCAACACTTAAGCTTACAGCAACATTAGAGATCACTAAGTCTAGACCTAGATTAAAGACTGTTGTTAGGAATAAGCAAATTGTTATTACTCCATCTGGTGATAAGATTCTTCCTTTAAGAGGACAGGATATTAATGCATCTGAAATTAATGCAGTATCATATTCTGATGTTATTAAACTCAACTACGTTTATGAAGGTTCTGCAACTGCACCTCCAAATGTAGATAGTGCTGGTAATCTTATTACTGGTACTGATGTTACTAGCAGATTTACGTTTGATGATGGTCAACGTGATACTTTATATGATGTATCTCGTATTGTTATTAAACCTGGTTTTGATCTACCTACTGGTCAATTACTAGCATCATTTGATTACTTTGATCACTCACAAGGTGACTTCTGTGTAGTTGATTCTTATGTACATGAGGCAGGTGTTTCTGCTGATGAGATTCCTACATTCAACTCATCTGTATATGGTATAACCAATCTAAGAGATGTTATTGACTTTAGACCAAAGGTTGATACAGATGCTACCATTACTGGATTCCAAGATAAGTCTCTTTATACAGAGTCTGCCTTTAATGCATTTACTGGTAGTGGTGGTGTTGTTTCTAGTTGTCCAGCGTCAGATTCAAATCTTTCTTATACTATCTCATTCTACCAGAATCAATATCTTGATAGAATTGATGGTATCTTCTTAACTAAGAAGGGTGAATTTATTGTTAAAGAAGGTAACTCATCACTCAACCCATCAAAACCAGAGACTATTGATGATGCTATACCTTTAACATATCTTTATGTACCTGCATATACTACTACAAGTAAAGATGTAAGGGTTATACCTGTGGATAACAAGCGTTATACCATGAGGGATATTGGTAAGTTAGAAAAGAGAGTTGAAAGGTTAGAGTACTATACACTCCTTAGTGTTCTTGAGCAGCAAGCATTAAATATGCAGATCAAGGATGATATAGGACTTGAAAGATATAAGAGTGGATTTGTTGTAGATAACTTCGAGACTCATAAGGTAGGTAACCTTAAGTCAATTGATTATAAGTGTTCTATTGATACAAAGCAATCTGTATTGAGAGCTCAGTCTAAAGAAGATTCCTTTGATCTAATTGAGGTTAATACAAAAGAAGATGAAAGGGTAGTTTCTGGATATAAGAGAACTGGAGATGTTATCACTCTTCCATACAGTAACCTACAATTACTAAGCAATAACTTTGCTACTAAGACTATTAACCCAAATCCATTTGTGGTTATTCAATATGTTGGTGATGCATCTTTAGATACACCTGTAGACTCATGGTATGAAAATACAGATGCTCCTTTAATATCTGATAACAATACACAACTCTATACTATATTCCTTGCTAAGGGTAATGTACGTGATGCTTACTCAAGCTTGTATAATTCCTACGCAGTTAACTGGGTTGGATCTAATCAGAACTTCTTTAATATTGGACCTCTTTCTGATATTAACTCAGATCAAGTATCCTCTACAGTTAAGATTGCTAATGTAGCAAGTTCATCTAATATCAGTCCACAGAATAATGAGACTGGTAAAGGTATTAATACGAAGTTAGTTGGTGAGACTGCTGTTGCTACATCATTACAACAATTTGCTAGATCTAAAGCAGTTAAGTTTACTGTTCGTAGGATGAAGCCTAATACTAGAGTATATCCATTCCTAGAGGGAAGAGATGTTAGTAGATGGGCTAATCCTGATCTAAGATTTACAGGAATACCTGGTAACTCACTATCAACATTCGGTGCTTCAATCATCACTGATGATGGTGGTAATGCTAGTGGTTTACTTATAATACCTAATGGATATGCTCCAACACAAGGAAGTACTTGGAACAACTATATCTACAATACAAGTTATGATACCAGTTCTGAGCAGTTACAATTCACAACTGGTGAGAAAACAATTAGATTTACTTCGAGTTCTACAGATGATCATAAAGACACTGTAGAAACATACACTGAAGTTAAATACTATCCTACTGGAATACTACCTGCTAATCCTGGTAGTATTGTTTCAACATTACCTGCATACCTCAAGTCTAATGAAGGTAAGCAGATTGTTGATCTTGATACAAGTACACAGAAGAAACCAAGTCCATTAGCACAAACATTTAAGGTTGAGGGATATGATGGTGGTGTATTTGTTACTGGATTGAATCTTTACTTTAATAAGAAAGCATCTAAGGTTCCAGTAAGAACTTATATTACCAATACAGTAAGTGGTAAGCCAGGAAGTTATATTGTTCCTGGTACAGAGAAGACTATTTCTCCTGAAACAAAGTTGAAGTTCTATGTATCACAAGAGACATCTCTTGAGGTTGGTGAGATTGTAACTGGACAAATATCAGGTGCTACTGGACCTATATTTAAAATCTTTGATAGGACTGGTATTGAAGTATTACCAGGAGCTGCAGATAAGATTCCAGTATCAGCAGATCAGGTTTATACACTTGTTCTTTCTAATAACAATGGTAGTTCTTTCCAATCAGGAGAATTGCTTATTGCTCCATCAATAACATTAGCGAATAATACAAATAACACTTCAATATCTGTTACGATTGCTAAGGATTCTGGATCACTTACTGATCTTAGAGTTATTGGTGCTGGATCTAATTATGATAGTGCAGCAATGACTATCGAGAGTCCACAGTTACCAGGTGGTACTACTGCAACTGGTACATTAGGTATCTCTGGTGGTAAATTATTCAATGCTGAAGTCTCTATATCTGGTTCTGGATATACAAGTGCTCCTTCTATTGTTATTGCTGGAACTGGATCTGGTAATGCTGGTGCTGCTGTAGAGGCAGTTGTTGATATTGATACACCTGCTGTTAGAATGGGTGTAGCAACTAACCTAGTAACTGATGTTGCTGGTAGTGTAGCAACTGACTTTATGTTTGATCATCCTGTATATTTACAGAATGATACAGAGTATGCTTTTGTTATTGAGACTGATTCTACTGATTATGAAGTTTGGGCTTCTGAAGTAGGAGAACCAGCAGGTTCAGGAACTGTTACAGTACAACCTGGATTAGGATCTGTTTATAGATCACAGAACGTAGATTCTTGGACAGAGAACCTCAAGGAAGATATTAAGTTCGAGCTTAACAGAGCAGAGTTTGATACTACTAGAACTGCTAGTGTTATGTTAACAAATGATAACTTAGGTTACGAAACTATGGATAGTAGTTCTGTGCGTACAAGTGCAGAAGCAAGTAGTAGTGCTACTTTAGAGAGATTCAGAGGAAATAATAAGTATCTTGAAGTTACACATAGAGATCATGGATTTGAAGATAGTGGTAAGTCATTTGCGTTCTTTAAGAACCTTACAGAGACTGGTGGTATTTCAGCATCTTCTTTGAATACTACATTGTTTACAGTTGAGAACTCTGGTGTTGATACATTTAATATTGTATCTGCAACTAATGCAAGCTCGAATGCTATCGGTGGTGGGTTGAATGGATTGATTTCTCTCAATAAGAAGTTCGAGAAATTATATGCTGATATTGGATATCTCTCATTCCCACAAACAAAGATTGATTCTACTGTTAAAACAACTAATATAGTTCCTGTAGATAGTGGTCCTGTTAACTATTCTTCTTATTCTCAATCTGATTATGAGAAGACATTCATTAAACAAGAACATTTCTTTATAAACCAGAAAGTGTTAGCTTCTAGAATTAACGCACTAAGAAATGATATTACAAATTCTCTTGTTTATAAGTTAGATCTTTCATCTACTACATCAACACTTTCTCCTGTTATTGATCTTAGGACTAGTTCTGTTAAGACTATATCTAATAGAATTGAAAATCCTGTAGGATCAGAGAATCGTTATGGTAGAAGAAACCAGATTCTAACTCTTTATCCTATAGTTACATTTGCAATAACAGGTCATAGTGGAGCTACTGTAACAGTTGGTCAGACTATAAATTCTAAGACTAATACAGACACATCAGAGATTGCAAATCTTGCTGGTGGTGCTGGAAAGGTTCTTGGTTGGGATGCTGGTACAAATACAGTAACTGTAAAGGTAACCAATGAAGGACAATTTAAAGCATCAGAATGGTTAACATTTGGAACTGATACAGCCTTGAATGGTGAAACAGTAAAGATTACAAATGCTGGATCTACTGTTAAATCACCATCATTTACTATAGGTACAACTGTTAATGGATATAATGAACAACAGGTAACTACTAGTGATACCAGTGATGATCTATATCTTGATAAGATTAGTGGTGTAGTTGTTGAGTGGGATACTAAGACTCATGAATTGACTTTGTTTAATAACAAGCAACCTATTAGCAATGATTTTACTTCCAAGGTAACAACTAATTCTGTCTTTGATAGGAAGAAAGATCCTGTAGATCAACAGAATGATATATTCAGAGTTACTGATAAGCTTCAGTTTGTTGGTCAAGATGCTAATACTGAGACATGGTGGGAAGTAAAAACTGCAGCATTGAAAAATGGTGTAGGATATGTTTCTGAAGATTCTTCCAAGAATACATCTGGTATTGCTAAGTATGTTACTAAGGAGATCTCTTTAGATAATCCTGGTACATCAATTGATGTTAAGCTTACTGCTAATGTAAGAAACATCAATGATATCAAGATACTCTATAAGATTAAAGAAGAATCAAGTGAAGTTAATTTTGATGATCTTGAATGGAAGTTCTTTAATGTAGATGGTAAAGCTGATATTGAGTTAGCTGCTACTGCAGAGAATGAAATCTCTGGTCTCTTTGAGAAGCAAGATTCATATCAAGAGATTCCATTTAGTATCTCTAACTTACCTGAGTTTACTTCATTCGCAGTTAAGGTTGTTATGAATTCCGACAACCCATCATATGTTCCTAAACTACAAGATATTAGAGCAGTAGCAGCATTCTAATGGATATACAGGTAGAAGGTGAGGACAGTCTCTATAGAGACTCGAATACTGGTGCTATAATTAATAAGGATAAGAAAGCATTTGAGCAAGTTCGAGCTGCGAGAGCTCGAGCAAAGTATTCTGATGTGGAACTACAGATGGTAAAATCCGAACTCGCTGAGCTAAAAGCGATGGTTCGTGCTATAATAAATAAGTAAGATCGATCACTTATTATGACTGAAACACCAAAGGCTGCTCCTATGGAACCAGCTGCATTGAGAGAGGAGTTTACCAAACAACTTTCTGATGCTAACGAGAAAATTTCTAAGGCAGAGACAGAACTTATTCGTCTTAGAGAGTATCGTACAAAACTTCAGGGTGGACTAGAAACTCTTGGTATTCTAACTGGTGAGGTTAATGCTGAACCACTACCAGTACCAGAAACGGAGACACCTGAAGCACCTCCAACTGAATAACAAAGTTCCCCCTCGCTAAATAGTGAGGGGTTCTTTGTATGTACGATGGCTGCTATACCAATAAATTTAATTTGTGAGAGAGGAACCGACTTTAGTGCGACCTTTAATATTCAGAATGAAGCGAATACAACACCGTTAAATTTGACTGGTTATAGTGCTGTAGCGAAATTGAAGAAGAGTTTTACTTCATCTACATCAACAGACTTTACAGTTGACTTTCCAGATAGATATAACGGACAATTATCAATAGCCCTTCCTAATTCTACATCAACTACTTTGGAAGCTCGAAGGTATGTTTATGATATTCTCTTGACTGCACCTTCAGGTACTAAGTCTAGAGTTATTGAAGGAATAATGGAAGTAACACCTGGAGTTTCCTGATGCCTACCTATAACGTATCAGTAAAATCTCAAAACTATAATATAGTTTCTGAGGCTAAAAAGAAATTTGCAGTTGGTGTAAATTATGATATTCCTGCAAAATATTTGCAGAATAACAATAAGGTTCTTGATGATTTTACTTCCCAGTTTGATGGAACTAAGGTTGAATTTGACCTAACAGAAGATGGAACTGCATACTTTCCAACAAATGAAGGGCAGTTAATTGTTTCTATTAATGGGTTACTTCAACATCCAGGAGTAGATTATACTGTTAGTGGGAGTAAGATAATATTCCCAACTCCACCTACTGCTGGAGACAAGCTTTTTACTGTTGCTCAATCAACAACTGCAGATCTTACTAGAACAATTAACTTTGTTTATGGTAGTGGTTCTGTAGATATGAACACAGGAGAGAAAGGTGAACTACAAATAGATGTAACTGGAAGAATCCAGTCGTGGACACTAACTTCAGATGTTGTTGGTATTCTTATTATGGATGTACAGAAGTGTACATTTAACGATTTCCCTAACTTCCAAACTATATGTGGTGGTGATAAACCACAGATTAATGGAAACTTGAAAGCATCTGGTGATGTTTTAACTAGTTGGGATAAAGATTTAATAGCTGGGGATATGCTACGGTTCCGAGTTGATCAGGTAAACCAGATCAGGAGATTCATGTTATCTCTTAAAGTTTACCTTTGATAAATAATCGAGGGACGATTATTTTATAAATAAACGTAAGCAAGCAACACAAACGATTTTCGGAGACAAATTAAATGGCACTGCTAGTACCTAATATTGGCGAACTTGAGTCACTTCGTTATCTCGTGAACCAGAACAACTTTGTTTTGGACAGAGAAGACAATGCACCAAGGGATCTAATTCTTAAGCTTTACACTACTGACACCACTCCTGCAGAAGCAGACGTGCCTAGTGCAACTGCATACTATGAACCATACCAAGATGGTAACACAAACCAGTATGGACAAACTGTAAATACAGGGTATCCTCTTTGTATTAACAACCGTACAGAATCACGTTACGATTATACTGGACAGTATGGTATTCTCCTAAATGGTGGGCAGTGGAAAATTAATCAAGATGCTACTGCTGGTGTTGTAACAACTGCTACTTATCCCGAACAGACTTTCACATTTGATGCTGCTGCTGGTAACG
>Ga0115012_10002797_pt1 | contig 10249 bp, 16 predicted proteins | sample TroAtlMetagenome_FD_88706 | JGI IMG/M metagenome (GOLD analysis project Ga0115012, IMG submission 88706) | Marine eukaryotic phytoplankton communities from Atlantic Ocean - Tropical Atlantic ANT10 Metagenome | ecosystem: Environmental > Aquatic > Marine > Oceanic | place: Tropical Atlantic...
AAAAAAGCAGGAGAATGGATGTGGGAGAATAGAGAATATTACAATGGGTTATCTGTATTACCATATGATGGTGGTACATATACACAAGCTCCGTTTGAGGACATTGACGAAGCGAAATATAATAAAATGTCTAAAGTATTATCTAATGTAGATTTAACGAAAGTTATTGAAGCTGAGGATAACACAGATCTATCAGGTGAGTTAGCTTGCGCTGGTGGTGCCTGTGAAATTGTTTAATTTAATAAAATATATAATATGAATTTAGAAACATTAATAGATTTAATGCAAGATGAAATGCACGACGCACATCAAGAAATAGAAAAGTTTATGGGTGGAAATAAATCAGCCGGAACTAGAGCTAGGAAGAGTATGCAGATAATAAAAGAAACTGCACAGAACGTGAGGAAACATATTCAAGAAATTAAGAATAATTCTTAATGAGAATTTTAATAGTTGGAACTTTACTTTTAAGTTCCTGTGGTATATTTGGTGATCTAGACGCTCAAGTTGAAGAAAATAAAAGAAGACATGAAGAGAGTAAAATGAAAGTTAAATATAAAAAGAGTTGCAGCGTTAATAGTTGCTACTAAATAATAAAGGGAGCAATTTAGCTCCCTTTTTTTATTTACCTGTCCAACCACTACTTTTAGTTGGACCAAATTTGTATCCTTTCTTTTCTAAAGATTCTTGAATAATCTTACTTTGTTTCTTTCTATTTTGAGCGATCTTATTAAATGTATCAAATACCTTTTTTGTACCTTTAACACTTCTAGCAGTCCAGCCAACTGGCGCTATAATAGAAGCATGTTCAAATCCTTTTATTATATTTCTTGCAGCCTTATCTGTGCCACCATGAACAGCTTTTATAACAGGATTTTTATATAACTCTTGCTTTAACTTTCTTTCTTCACCTCTTCGTCTAGCTTTTTTATTAGGATACTTAGCTGTTAACTTAATCTCATCTAACACATATGGAGGATTAGTAGTTTTTTTCATAGGGCTTTTGTGTTTACAAAAACCTGGTAATGGTGCTTTTCTTGATTTCATATTTTAAACCTTTGTGTTATCGTAATCGCTTCTATAGTTTTCAGCTCTTTTTATTTTATCTGTTGCCTTTTTAGTCTTAGAACTAATATCACTTTTCGATTTCATTCCTAATTTACCCATCTGAATATTTCTATATTCTTCCATTGAATATTTTCCAGATGTCCAATTTGGATCATTATCTTTATCAGCTAAAATCTTGTTTAACTTAGCTGTTTTTCCAGAAACACCATCAGCTCTCTTATTCATTCTATCAGTTATTATACTCATTCTGTGTTCTAAAGTTCTGTTGGCTTGCTGAACCTTATGTAGGTTCGGAGCTATGTAACCCGGTTGCTCAGTAAAGTTACCACCTGTTGCGTTATTACCTAGAATATGTCTATCAAATATACCTTTATAATCTCTAGCCGCGTTACCAGCTGCATGTTCTAGTTGGTCATCTATATCAACTTGCTGTGGGTTCATTAGTAACTTTAGAGGACTAGTTTTAAAGGGAAAATTACCTTTATTTCGTTTCATTTTAAATGCCATATTATTGAAATTTATTTAGTATTATTGTATCAACAGAGTTCTGTATAGTCTTTCTATCAGCTTCTAATTGAAACATTATGTTAGCGTTAAACCTTTCTTTTTCTACACCGTTGTCAAAAATAACCACAGTTGGTATTGCTGTTATATCATACTCAGCTTGCAAATCTGAACAGTGCATTATATCAACTCTATAAACATTGGTGTCTTTTAACTTAACTAACTCGTTAAATTGATTAGCTTTATTCCACTCAGCCCAAAACTCTACAGCAACTACATCTTTAGCTATTTTATTATCAAAATTACTAGCGGTAATAACTTCTTGAGCCAAGCCCATTGCTGTGCCAATAAAATATATTATTACTATAGTGGCAACATATGCCCAGGTTGTAATGTCTATTCTTTTTTTCATTTTCTTAATAGTTTTATTTCATCCTTCAACTCATCCATTTCCTTTATTACCGCGTCGATTTTATTACGAGCCATTTGATCTTTCATGTTAAACTCCATTCTAGTTGGAGGCCAAGTTTGCGTAGCAGCTGGATCACCCATGTCTATCATGTACGTACCTGTTCCAGGCTTTGGTAATTCAAGTGCTTGCTCAACTTTTCCTTCGAGTTCTGAAAATTTAGAGTTAATAGTTGCCATTAGTCCGAAATAAGCTGATATAACTGTGGCAACAGCCATCACTATAGCTATTAGTGTTTTAACACTTATTTGAAACTTACTATTTTCTGATAATTCTTTAGCCATTATTTTTTATTTTACGTTGATCTTTTTCTTTATCTACAACTGTTTGGGGTTTAAGATCTACGATAAGTCTTCTTTTTTCAATTTGTGGTGTATATTCAAAGTTTTTCGCTTTTTCATCAAACAAATGATCTGTCATTTCTCTATAATGTCTCATTTGATCTGCTGACATAACAGATGTGTCTTCATTACGTTTTGGAGGTTGTTTAGTAAACGGTGACCATCCTTTTTGTTTATAAGCCATTATTTTTTATAATAAATTTTACCGTTCTCTATATATAGTCCCTCTCTTGTTAATACTGCTTGTCCTTTAATATTATATATTACAGAATTTTGAAGTGATTTATCTATAACCTCTTGTATCCCTGAGTTACAAGGTAAACCAGAGTCACAATCGATATATTCAGTACTTATTACCTCAACGTATTCAGTAATAGTGTCAATAATAAATATCTCTATGTATTCAGTTTGTGTATCTACGATCGTGTCATAAACAATAACGTCAACGTATTCGACAACATCAACGAATAACGTATCTAGTATATCCTCGTAAACAATAATTGTGTCAGTTATATAAATGTATTCCGGAACAAATGTTTCAATCTCTAACGTGTCTATAACAATACTTGTGATATATTCTGTTTCAGTAATTGTGTCAAATTGAATTATAGTTTCATATATATAAAATGGTACTTCAACCTCCTCTATGATAGTGTCTGTTTCATATATATACTCATACTCTACCACTGGAACATCAATATAGATGGTATCACACTCATTAGGAGGTGTTGGAGTGCAACTGTCAGCTGATGTTGGTTCAGCGTCTTGTTCATCAGAACCATCAACGCAATCCTCCCATCCGTCGTTTAAGTAGAACAAGTCTTGATAACCATTTGGAACACATCCGTTTGGGGAATATTGAGTCCAGTTTGCTGGATCATCTCCGCAATAAAAACCATTTTGCTCTGCACAATCTAAACATAACTGTTGAAAGTCGTACTGCGCATTAGCGAACGAGCCAATAAACGCGAAAAGTATTAAAATATATTTCTTCATAATCTTGTTTTTTTAATTTAAATTGGTTGTACTAACATGTTTCCAATAGAGTTAACTCCACCAGAAATTGCGTTCCACTTTGCTTGATTAGCGGCCGCTATTTGTTCTCTTTCTGCCGCTACGTTTTGCTGTGACATACCAAGGAGAGTTCCTTGTATATCTTTTTGTTGTCCTCTAGACCATATATCACCTTGTCTTTCCATATCTTGCAGTACTGCAGCTTGTTGTCTAGAGGCTATATCATTTTGTCTCTCTTGTTGACCAATTTCTATAGCTTGCCTCTGATCTTGCAGTTCTCCTTGTCCAACTAAGGCTTGAGCTATAGCCGCTATGTTACCAGCACCTCCAGCTTGCCTTGTACCCTCTAGAATGCCAGCTTGCTGCATAGCAAAGTTTTGGTCAGCTAATTGAAATTGAGCTTGGTTTATCGTTAGATCTTCCATTGTATTCTCCATGTCCATATATGGATTACTTGTATCTAAATTAGCATATCTATTTTTTAATTGATCAAACTTAGCTGTAGCTTCTGCTTCTTTTCTTTGAGCCTCTTTTTTAGCCTTATTAGCACTATGTACCCCAAGTGCTGTTCCTGCTACCGCTAATCCTGTTCCTACTATTATAAAAGACATACTATAGTATTAGGTAGTTAAATCCAAACTTAATTTCATACACCGGCTTTTCCCAGTATTTCATATGAGTCCCTTCAATAAACATTCCAAGTGATTTGGTAATCCTTGAGCCAAAAACAATACCAGCATCCCATTCGATATTGTCATATTTTTCTTCTCCATATTCAAATGAGTACTCGTCTAAACCATAGTGTATCGGTAGACAATTTGCCCAAACATGCAACCATACGTTAGGTGTGTACTTATAGTAAGCTACGCCAACAACAGCACTTAACTCTCTTTGCAAACCAAGCTTCTCAAGTTCAAGTTCATTAAACCTAACAATAGCGTCTCCGAAATAGTGGTGGAAAAACTCGTCGTTTGAGGTAGCGATAAGTACGGAATCTCCACCACTAACATCGTACCAATTCTGGTCGATATAAAATCCCTGCATCCAAGGTTCTGGCGCGTAACCAAAATCTTCAGCTAAGTCTTGAAATGTATTTTCTCCTGGTATCCAAAAGTCATCTATTGGTGTTACACCATACGCTGGGTGTATTCTAGCAACAGCACCTACCGTTAAATCCCAGTTTCCTTTAGTTACTCTAAGTCTAGTGTCGAACGATCCAAACCTTAAATTAACTCTCTGGTTATCTGTGTACTGTAGTTTCGTTACACATCTATCCCCAAGATATCTAAGCCAAAAATTTTGCTCAGCAAACTTATCACCACGATTACGTATAAATGAATAACTAAATAAATACTCCCAACCATTAGAATTACCAATAGTAACGGCGTCAGCAACGTTATCTTCAGTTCCTGTATAAAATGTTTTAACCTTGTATTCATAATCAAATCTTGCTATTTTGCGCAATCCCAGCGTTAAGTTGTAATCATGTTTATTAACTTGTGTTATGTCCTCATAACCTTTATTTATAGCCGTGTAGTCACCATCTTCAATAAAAGATGTACCCATTGTCATCGATGTGTAAAACGTTGAGTATTTAAAAAAGTCTTTTATTTGACCAGTACAAATAGTACTAATCAACAAAAATAATACTAATATATTTTTCATTATTTTTTCTTTTTCTTCTTTGTTTGAGGTTCGTACTCTTTTCGCATCCATGTTTGTGGCCTTTTACCGCTTTTTGTAGCTTGACGTGGACCTATATGACTACTTATTTCTCTATCTTTAACAGTTTGTGGCTTATCGGAATCACTAATAACCCTAGAAATCGGTTCGTACCAATTGTCTTTTCCTAGTGCATAAGGTTCAAGTTGATGCGCTTTTCTTGGTTGATCAACACCCCATCGTTGACTTTGTGGATAATATTCACCTTTGTCATCCAATTGCTTTTTTTTAAAAGAACTATCTCTTAATATGTCTGCCTCGCGTTGAAGTTTATTAATAGTAGATGTTAATTGCTTTTTCTTTTTCGTAGCTTTTTTCTTCTTAACTCCTTTAAATATTCCTTTTGCGTTATCAATAGTGTGTTGCGCATCCCATAGATCATTATTGTATAAAGCCTCTGCTCTATCTTCGTAATCAGCTATTCTTTCACTTTTAACAAATTTATTACCTAATTTAGGATTATTTCTTGCGCGCTCCATTTCATGAAACTCGTTTTCACCACCTTTATAACCTCTACCATATATCCAGGTACCTTCATGTTCCCCAGGCATTAATGGTTCGTTTTGTTTATTTATTGGTCCATGTTGTTTACCTTTTCTTGTCTTTTGGGTGAAAGCTGACCAACCCTTTTGTTTGTAAGCCATGATTATATTGTTTTATATGTTATTGTTACTTGTTCCCCACAATCTATAGCTTCTGCTATTCGTGGATAAATTCTTTTATATGCTTGAGTCGATTTACCTATAAAACCGTCCTTCGTGATTTGGTTATTTTCTTGGGAGTCCCCGACGAGTAAACAACCCGCGGTATGCTCATCAGTATTTCCACAGTGAATAAGTATATACTCAAAACCAGGAACATTAAGCACGTGGAGCATACCAATATGGATGTCAGGAAAACGTTTAGAATACTTTGCATGGTACCCTCCAGTTTTTCTAAGACCCAATTCGTAAGTTCCATTTGGTATTCTCGTCTCGCCAAATACTTTTTTGTCTCGTTGTTCATCTTCTAATGTGTATGCTAAAAACGTTCTTTTACACCTGTAACCCTCAGCGTGAGGTGCTGGTGACAGTCTGTCTAGTTCTAATAATATACCATTTGTACTATCAGACCCACTACTTATTCTAATTACTTCTAATTCCATTTATTTAACTATTACTGATATATTAGGAGCTGTGTTGTCCACAGCTTGATTTGTTAATATTTTTAAAGCGTAAACTCTAGAGTTAAAACTAATATCATCATTTAAAACTAATGAAACTCCTGACGGTATATTTACGTTGCTAATATAGTAGTACTTATTAGCTCCAGCGTCTTCAATATAAACGTCTATATTTATAGCGGGATCAGTATCATTATTAGCGATAGTTATTGTTTTTATATTACCACTATTAGCGCCTATAGGAATCAACGTAGTAACAACGTCATCGGAGTTTGTAGTTATGTTTTTATATATACCAACCATGTTATTTTAATTGTATTGATCCTGTTTTTATAATCCTTTTCCCATTCTTATCTACATCACTAAATGTAAAACTTAAACTATACATCCCCAGCCTTTGTGTAACTCCACAAGTTAATCTTTGGTTATTGCTGCTATTAAAATCTGGTATAACCTCTAACTTATTAGCGGTTAATAAATTTACGCTATTACCTTGACTTTTTATATCACTAGTATTGGTAGTGATAAGACCACTAAGGTTTTTAATTTCATTTCGGTTATCAGACGTAGCTGTTTTATTGTCACTAATATCTGTAGCTTGCTGAGTTGTTATCCCTGTCTTAGCTGTATTAGCTGTAATAGCATTTGCTTGACTAGATGATATTCCAGCTTTATCTTTATTAGTTGATATCTCTGTTCTAAGATAATCTAATTCTTCTTGTATTAAAGATACTTGATGAACTAGTGATGTTATAAATGGATCGCTAGTTTCAGGAAAGTTAGCGATCACATCTAAAGACTTTTCATCATGAACTCCTTTTATCTTATTATTATCGTTACCAGTCTTATCGTGTATTCTTTCGTATTTTTTATCTGTTAAAGCCATATTACGTTAGTCTAAAAGTTCTATTTCATATGTCATTTCACCTCTCATTAAGATCTGCACAGTGTTAGTACTATTACCAGAATTAGTCCCAGTTTGAAAGATACCTTGAGTCGTGCATTTGCAGAATATATTAAACGCATCACCAGTAGCTAGTGTTGCTGCTGCGTCGTCTGTTAAAACCCACCTCTTATTGTAGCTTCTAAACTCAAGATAATTTCCATCATGATTTGTTGCGGTCATTACAACGGGCGTTACAGTGCTAGTTGAACCATCTCCAGGTGTCCATTTTATTATTTCAAATTCCAAAGGTATATTAGTGTGACTACCTACGTTTCCAAAATAATTTGAAAATATATAAAAAGCAGCTGATATAGATTTTAACTTACACGCTCTAGGAGCCACGTAACCCGCGTGTTGAGCTTGGTTGGAGGTGCTCATGTTGTTTGTTATAGCTTGACCTTGACTAGTTAATTGTTGAGCGTATCCACTGGGCGAGTAATACCGATCGTAACTGTTAACATACCACAAGTAATACATATAACTCACTGGAGGTAAATGTACATACTTCGTTGTGATTGGCACCACTGGTGGATCTTGTTTGTATAGTTTTCCGTCAGAATCTATACCAACAATATGGGACTGTGTAGACTCAGCAACACTTTCCAAATAAACGTCGTTACGAAATCTAGAAACCCAATCCCATATGTGAGCACCTATCCACTTCATTTTAATAATTTATAACTACATGCCGCAAGAACTATTGCTGTTACACATATCGGACAAGGACACATTATATTTCAAATCCAAAGTTTAATATCATTAATCTAAACCTTGCACAACTTGCTTTTTTGTTTTCACAAACCCAGCAAGGGCAAAACGTTAATTCAAACACAGTTAATGTACTTATTCTTAATGCTAATTCGTATCTATCTTTTTTATTACCTGCTTTCCAGGAGTTTATCCAATTTATCATAGTTTACTTCTTTTATATATTATTACACATTTATTGATGAGCGTAACATTTCTTGTTTTTATTCTCTGTTTTGTTCTTACACCTTTTTCCAGATGAAGTAACAGCTGTGCACTGATATTCTTTAACGCCATCGCCATCCCTATCACTACCATCTTTAAATTCAGCGTGATGAGGACACAACCACGTGTCAGCTTTAGTTTCCGTTGTTAGCTTACATGGTTCACCATTAGATCTAGTTCCAGAACACTTAACAGTCTTAATACCTTCTTTTTCTTTTCTTTTCTTTTCCTCTTGATCTTTCTTTAGTTTTTCTTCTTTCTTTAATTTCTTTTTCTCATCAGCTCTTTTTTGTTTAGCTCTCTCTTTAGCTTCTTGTAAGGTTTTATCTTCTAAACCAAGATCCCACATATTCCATCCACCAACTAAAGCAACTCTTTGCCATAACTGGTGATTACCGTTTATAGCTTCCTCTAAGTTATTAGCCTTGTTTAATAATCTACCAGTTGGTATATTAGTTAAACCCTCGGTCATGTTTGCTATTATAGATAAATTAGGGTTTTCAAGTCTTAAGCCTATTTGTTCGCTAACACCCTGATTGTACTGCTCTGTTTTTATAGCATACATTATTTTTCTATACTTACTACCCATAGGTGGAGATAAACTAATAGCCTCCCTCATTATTCTCCAATCTTGTCTTTTACCATAAGGTTGGTTTCTCTCATAATCCCATTGGATTAAAGTATTTTTAAGGGTAGCAGCAGCTGAACCGTATATACCTGTTCCTCTTAAGAAACTATCTAAAGCTCCATTTGCAACTCTTTTTTCTTTCTGCATCATCTCATCGTCATCAAACTCAGCTCCAAACAACGTAAAAGCTAAACCAGTTTGTAGGGCACTAAACATTATATTTTGAGCTGTACCGTAGTATATCATTTTTGATACATTGGTTTTTTTATCACCTCTATTATTAACTAAATCACTCATAGCCTTTTTAGTTAATCTAGTATACTGCATTGGAGTATTTTGCCAAGCTAAAACTAAACGACCTAATGTTCCAGCTTGTTGGTTTGATATTAAATCAGGTCTAGATGATTGTTGTGTTTCTTCTGCTATTTCTTGAAAATCTAAAAAAGCTTGGTTTTCAGCTTCTTTCTGTGACATACCTTGTTTAACATAGGTTTCTATTCTGTTTCTATAAAAACCAGCGCCACCCATTGCTATAGCAAAACTATCCGCTATTCTAGTCGGTGTAAAACCTTTTTCTAATAAATAAGCTATTATAGCTTGGGGTTTTCCATTACTCTCTTTAAACTTAGCGGTTAACTCAGAAGCTGATACATCTATTTCTAAACCAGCTCTTCTTTGTTTTAACATGTCTGAGTTAAATATTGTTGAAAAATCTGACCAAAATTGAGTTTGATTAGCAAAAGCTTTAGCAGATTTAAAAATATTATTATCGCTCCAGTTAATGAAGTTTACCATAGACATGGTTTGTAGCCCAGCGGATCTCATATTAAAGAACATGACAGCGCCAACAGAACCGTTTATCCAATTAAGCCAAGCATTAACTTGAGAGTCTTTACCTATAGTTCTGTTTCTACCAGTTTCCATTCTATGTAGAATTTTTTCTAGTTCAGCCCTATAAGAACTACCCTCTGTTGCTTCTATTTTGTTTAAATTCTCTTTAGAAAATATTTCATTTTTATTAGCTATCCATTCAGCAAAAGCTATTTCTCTACCATGTGTGTTAACTAGATTATTTAGGTCACTAGCTATTGTTTCTGCCACCCAATAATCTTTTGGTTTAACATAACCATCAGGAGCTTTACTTATAGATTGTAGACCATTAGAAAAGTTTATTAAATTCTGATTTGATTTAACATGTTTTATTAACTTTTGTTTTGTAGTTTCAGCTAAACCCGGTATATCTATTCCATTTTTATTCCAAAGATAAACTCTAATAGCTTGATCAACGGTAAAGTTCGTTCCCTCGACTTTGGTGTTTAAACTTCTAACAACATCTTTATATTTCTTTTTAAGATTACTATAATCAGTAGACATTCTCTGTTTGTAAGAGTTCCAAGTTTTATAAGCTTTTGAGTATGGAGTT
>Ga0115012_10002800_pt1 | contig 10245 bp, 11 predicted proteins | sample TroAtlMetagenome_FD_88706 | JGI IMG/M metagenome (GOLD analysis project Ga0115012, IMG submission 88706) | Marine eukaryotic phytoplankton communities from Atlantic Ocean - Tropical Atlantic ANT10 Metagenome | ecosystem: Environmental > Aquatic > Marine > Oceanic | place: Tropical Atlantic...
GTTTGCGCTAGGGTTTATTGAAATATCTTGCGCGAGAGAACCGCAGAGCAGAGGGGCGGCCAGCATGAAGCGCGCGCACGAGGGATTGCAGGGGTACCTCAAGTCGCTTCGCGGGCCGGGCGAGGTCGCGTCGCTCACCCCCAACCCGCGGCTGCCGGTCGGCCCCGATGCGCCGCTGCCCATCGGGCTCCGGCCCATTCCCACGAGCTCGCAGCGGCCCAAGCCCACGAACGCGACGATCGTCTACGCGCGCACGGCCGTCACCGACTGCAACGACCTGGGCCGGAGCGCAGGCGCGCCGCCGACCGCGCTGTCCATGGGCGAGGGCGACGTGGTCTTCACGCACCGCATGGCGCCCGCGACGCGCGCGCCGCTCGGCCAGAACGTCAAGGTGATCTCGCTCAAGCTGCTCAACGAGGACCTGAGGCGGATGGGGCCGCTGTCCTACCTGGAGTACGCCGAAACCTTTTACGAGGGAAACCACTTCAAGTGGTGCCCCGACGGCGTGGTGAACAACCTCGACGGCGCCGACCCCACGAACGAGTTCAAGGACTTTGCGATCGCCAACGTGGCCATCCAGGGCTTCGTCCGCTTCTCGACCCTGCCGTTTGGCGACGAGGCGGTGGGCCACAACTTCCCAAACAGCTTCACCACCCAAAAGGGCGTGCGCAACGGCGACCGCGTCTACCTGATCCTGAAGCAATCGAACGCTGATGCCGACGGCAAGCACACCTACCGGTTTCACCTCGTGCTGGCCTCGCACATAACCAACCAAAAGTTTTTGCCGGACGGCAGCGTAATGCACGCGTGGTCGCTCGGGCGCGTCGTGGACGGCAACCAGTCCAAGAACATGGTGACAATCTGCGTGGGCGTGGCGCCCGTGCTTCCCAAATCGGGCCTGTCGGTGGCGCAGGTGCTCAACCACGCGTGGCTGGACGGCCGGAACGACGCGAGCAAGCAGCGGCTCAACGACATCGCGGGGTTTGTGGCGGAGTACGAGGAGGGGCAGGCCGAGCTGCGCCAAGAGGAGGCGGAGCGCCGCGAAGCGGAGGCCGCGGAGGCGGAGCGCCGCGAAGCGGAGGCCATGGCCGCTGCCACTGCCGCTGCCGCTGCCGCTGCCGCCGCCACACTTGCCGCCTAGATGCTCGGCACAGTGCCCGAACCAATCGTGTGCGCGCGCGCGTTGCCCAAAGATTACATAACACCCCACTCGGGATTCTTTTAGCAACAAAGGCCGCTAACCGCTGCCCACTCCCCTTTCCCTCAAAGGACCGCGCGCTTCCCTGCCCGCACCGTCGCCATGGCTCGCATGTACCAGAGCTACCAGGGACCCACCGACCCCAACCTGACCCACTCGCTCATCGAGGGGTACCAGCCCGTGAGCCGCATCGGCGAGGTGGTGATCAACTCCTTTGTCGATTCGTACGAGTTCACGGCGCTCAATGAGACCATCATGGTCAAGGACGTGGCCGGGGCGGACGCGCTGACGAAGCCGTACCCCGAGAATCCCACGCAGGGCCAGCGGGAGAAAGTCGACGAGGAGAACGCGCTGACGCGTAGGCTGGCAGACGAGCCGTACGAGTACAAGCCCCACTTCCACGAGTGGGCGACGGCGCTTCCGGGCATGATCTGCGTGTCGCGCAAGGCGCGGAACGCCACCTTCCGCAACTACGTCGCGGCCGAGACGGCGACGCCCGTGATCACGTGCTGCGCGTGCCTGGGCGCCGACGACATGAAGAACTTCTACTTTGCCGGCGTGTGCCGCTCCAAGTCCGTGCGGCCGATCGACGACGGTGTTGGCCCGTCCATCGACGAGTTCTTCACGCTCGCGATCGGCGGCATGTGCACGCTCCTCAACAACAGCGGCACCTCGATCTTCCCGGGCGACATGCTCGAGTGGACCTTCTACAACGAGGGCCCGGGCATGCAGGGCGCGCTCGCCAAGAAGAACCCCACGCGCGGCACGGGCAAGCCGCGCCGGATCACCGTGAAGATCGCGACGGCCGCCAGCGAGCGCGTGATCGGCAGGGCGCTCTCCTTCTCCAAGCCGGGCGAGACCTTCGACCTCCTGCTCAAGAGCTGCTAGAGACGCGCGCGCGCGTGGGTATTGGTTCATGGAAACGGGGAGGTCGTCGTATGTGCGTGTGAGGTCGTTTGCTTTAACTATCCGATGATTTGGGGACACACACACACGCATCACTGCGCACTCAGCTGCGCGCCGAGCGCCACGTCGAGCATGTCCATCGCCGAGCCCTCGGAACCGTCCGAGTCGGAATCGGGATCGGTGTGGATGGTTGCAAGGGTGTCGCGCCACTCGTGGTCCGGCACGCTGCGCGCCTTGAGGAACGCGATGACCTCTGCGTACCGCGCCTCCACCGCCGTAGACCGAGCGGGCTTCTGCATTCTGCGGAAGAAGTCGAGCTCGTGCTGCAGCCCGCGGCGCGCGTGCGCGATCGCGTGGTTGCCGGGCGGCGTGGTTGAGTTTGGAAAGTGAATGCAGTAGGAGTAGAGGTAGTCCAGCACCGGGAGGTTGCCCCGCCACGCGGCGAGGTGCCAGGTCGTCGTCCAGTGGTGGTGGCTCGTGTCGCGAAAGAGGCCGGTCAGGAAGGTCGACCCGTAGTAAACGCGCAAGCGGTGCATCGCATCGGCGAGATCGTCGTCCATATAGACGTAGCCGCCAAAGTTCCTCTCCAGCATCTTGAGCCGCTGCATGTGACCCTCGATCGGGGCCCAAAGGCGGTCGTCCTCTTGCAGCTGGCGGATGAGGGCCGAGCACGGCCGCTGGGAAGCCTTCAGCCGCAAGGGGGTGTTGAGCAAGTCGAGCATGTCCGTCAGCTCGCGAAGGCTGGACTCCCTCAGCGAGTACCACAAGTCCTCCACTTCCCCCGAAAAGTCCCAGTTCCTTCCGTAGCAGGTGTTTGGATGTGCGTGGTGCGGTCCCGACAGCTGGTGAACGGCGTCGAGGCGCCGCAGGATGCGGTGCGCCACGAACGCCGTTTGCGGCAGGTCCCCGATTGTGATCACGCGCCTGTGAAGGGTCGCGCACGTCGAGCGGAGCGAGAACACGTGCAGCCCCAGGTGCTTGGCGACCGCGCGCCACGTGTCGTCCGCCAGCCCGCCCACCCAGTCGATAATTGCACCCTCTGTCATGAACACCGTGATTCGGGTTGCTCCACCCTACGAGTCGCAAAGGTTTGCTAATTGGTTGCCCCCGGCGTCCAGTCGACCTCCCCCCTGAGATCACTAAGGCTCCGCTTGCGAAAGGGAACGCCGACGCCAAACCGTTGCTGCTTCTCGAACTGCGTCTCAAAGGCCTTCCACTCGTCGTCGTGCTTCTTCACCAAACGCTGCGCCTCCCAATACTTGACCGCCTTCTGGATGGGCACCTGCTTGGAGGCGGCCTCGGTGCCGTTGTCGGCGCAAATGTCCTCGATGGCCGGGTACAAGCCCTCGCGCACCGCGTTGCCAAGCTTCACGAGGGAGCGCTTGCTCACCCTGCGCAGCTTGCGAATGGAGAGGACCCGCAGGCGCGACAGGCCGATCGCGCACATGAGCTCCTCGAACCCCTCGTCGTTGAAGACGTTCTCGCTGAGGTCGAGCACCTGCACGTCCAGGCTCGTGTCCTCGACAAAGTCCTTCCCCTTCCAACGTGCATGCCAGTGGCCACCTCGCGCGCGCAGCCCGTGCATCAGCGCCTTGAGCCCGCTGTTGCCCATGTTGACGTTTGCGAGAAAGAGCTCTTCAATCTTGAGGCCGCCGCCGGGCATCGGCGCCGCAAGCTTTGCGACGCCCTCGTCGCCGAGCTGCGTGTCTGACATGTCGAGCGACTGCACCCGCACCACCGTGGAACGCCTGCGGCTGCACAGCGCCTCCGCAAGGATTTCGCCGCCGAGCGGGCCGAGCGGGTTGCCACTCAAATTGATGGTCTTGTACGGCCCGTACCTCGGCGGATCAAAGGCCCTGTACAGAGGCCGCCTGAGGTGCTTGAGCGTCGTGGGGTTGAGGTACAGCGAGCTCAGGTTAAGGTCGAAGCCGTGGAAGCGTTCGATGCGCGCCTCCGCATTGGCCAGCAGCGCGCCCGCCACGAGGTTGCAGTCGACCTCCTCCAGCCGCTCGTGCGCGTCCAGGTAGACGCGGCTGCGCTCGCGGAGCGCCGCGAGCGACTTCTTGCGGCCCATCGTGAGCCGCACGTTCCCGTTGGACACCGCGAGCGCGTGCCCCAGGAAGTAGGCGGCCGTCGGGCCCATGCAGCACGTGGACGTGTGGACGCGCACGTTGGGGAGCACCCGCAGCTTGCGGAAGTCCATCTTGGGCGTGAAGCGCTCGCCGCGCGCGCACACGAGCAGCCCGGGCACGCGCGGCAGGAGCACGCGTATCACGAAGCGCGCGTTGGCGATCGTGCAGTCGAAGGCGCTCACGTGCAGCTCCGGGTGGCGCAGGTGCGCGTCGGTGATCTGGTGGAAGAAGCGGCTCACGAGCAGCATCGCGCGCTTCGACGCGAGCGTCAGCTGCGGGCTGAGCAAAACATTGTCGAGGATCCCTTGGTCGCTGAAGCGGTCGCACATGGTGCGCGTTGCTGCCCCGCGCCAAGGGGGTCGCACGAGTCGCAAGGTCGAGGCGTGTTAAAAGTTGCTCCCCCACACGCTCACGCAAACACGCGCGCCTAGCTACCGTCCGCGTCCGCGTCCGCCTCGGTCGCGTTCGGGTCGTACACGTTCAGCTCCTTGAAGTGGTCGGCGACCTTTTGCCTGCGGCGCTTCTGGAACGCGAGGTAGCTCTTTATCGCGCTCAAGCTGTGCCCGTTCACCGCGATCGTCGCGTAGTACGCCTCCCGCTCCTTGACGTACACGATCATCTCCGTGGTCCGGGGCCGCGTGCCAAACAGCTCCAGCAGATCTATGCTCGGCCGCCACGCCGTCTTCAGCGCCGCGCGCGCCGCCCAAAGCGACGCCGTGGCGTCGTAGAGCATCCACCTCGTCTTGGGCAGGCGCGAGATGACGACGTTGACCAGCCGCAGCGCCTGGGCCACCTTGAGGCGCGCGGTCTCGCTCGCGACGAACGTTTCCATCGCGGGCACGGTGGCGGAGATCTCGGTGGCCGACGCCACCACCATGGTCTTGAGCTCGTCTGGGAGGCTGGAGAGCAGGTCGGACGCAAGGCGTGCCCTGCTGCGACGGCTTTGCGCCCCCGTGCACATTGCGCGCGGGCGGTTGCCTCGCCCTCGCAGCCGCGCTCACGAGTCGCGAGGTGCAGAAAGAACACTTGGCAACTTTTTGCTGGCCGCGCAAGAGTTTTAAAAAAAACTTGGTGGTTGTGCTCAACTAGTGGACCGTCGGGGTGGACCATCATTTGCAAAAACTTGTCAAGAAATCAGTGTCCCTACTAACCTAATTGGTCGTCCCCTATTTCTTCAGTCCCACAGGAGCGCGTGCCGCTTGGCCGGGTCGGCTCCCTGGCACAGCGCTCTGCGCTCGTGCGTGATGAGTTGGCGCCGCGCGCCCACGTAGGCGTGCCACTTGCCAATGTCCGGCGTGAACGCTTTGCTCAGCGTGAGGCCCGACGCCCAAAGCATGATCTGGGCGGTCGCCGGCGAGAGCGGGCGCGTCCCCTGCAGCTGCGCGCACAGCGGCTCCACGCGCGCGAGCATGCGCGCCACCGTGTCGCGCGCGCACGCACAAAACTGGCGCGAGACGAGGCTGAGCGCCTCAACGGCGGCGACCGCCTTCTCGATCGCGCCCAGGTCCTCGGCGAGGCGCAGGGACAGGATGCGGCAAAGGATCTCGTCGGGCAGGTCGAACGGCGCGGTCCCGCGCGTGGGCGGCGCGCGCAGGTAAGTGCAAAGGCGGAGGCGGGCAGCGGCGTTGGTCGGCGGCATCCGCCACGGCGCGCTCACCTCCGCGTGCAGCGCGTTCAGGCGCTCGCACCAGTCGTCGCCCGGCTGGCGCAACGCGAACCGCGGCAGGTTTGGTCGGATCGAGGCGACGAACAGGCGCTGCCCAAGCGTGAGGTCGCCCGGCGCGACCACGCCATCGTGCGCCAGGTCGGCGAGCCCCTTCTTGTGGAGCACGCTGGGCGGGTGGTCCGTGACCATCTGGCAGGCGTCGTCAAAGTGGACCGGGTCCAATTTAAAGCGCTCCTTGAAGCCGAGCCAGGTGTGGATGGCCAAGGGGTAGGGCCACAGGAGCAAAAAGTCCTCGCCGAGGTACCGTTCGCTCAGGACGGGGTACTCGCGGTAATGGTGGCCCACCGTGATGGGCGAGCCCCACGCGTACCGGGGTTCGCCATTCTCCTTCTCCTTGAAGTGCACGAACATGATGCTGGTGGGGTAGATGCACGGCCGGTTGCCCTGCGCACCCACCTGGACCAAGGTGCTGTACGACGTCTGCGCGGCGTGCTCGAACGCGGGGAAGCTGATGGGCGCGACGCGCCGCCTGTTGGTGTCGATGCTGGTGACCGCGCTGTTGGGCAGCTCGTACACCTTCAGGTCTTCGGGGTCGATCACGTACATGCCGCCGCGCTCGGGTGCAAACCCAACAGCGCGATTTGGGTGGTTGCCTAGAGTGGGGGGTGCAACCGGGCAGGCAACTGCGCGCACGGTTGCCTGCCACCTACCAGTTGCAAAGTGGCGCGCATCCACTCGTGCAACTCGCGATGGTGCGCAAACGTTTGCGTGTGCCTGACCCGGCCGAGCGTCCCCGCAGTTGCGACGATCGCCTTGCCGCGGCAGGACACCACGAACCGGTCGACCTCCGGCGTGCGATACGGCTTGCGGACGTCGACAATGATGTCGTCGCCGTCGGCCAGCAGGTAGCGCACGATGAACGTTTGGTCGCACTCCCTGTGGAAGACCTCGCACAGCGTCTCGCGCAGCTCGTTGACTGCACTGTACGCCTCCATCGTCTCCAAGAGCGCCTCCATCATACGATCGTCGTGGGCAGCGCCTGGTACGAGAAGCGCGTGCGCACAAGTTGCAAGGGCGCGCGCTCGCGGTCGAGGAAGACGTCGCGCTGGCTGCGCGCGCACCGCCGGAACGCTTGGCACGCGAGCACGCACAGGACCAGAAATCCCAGCACGATCGTCGCCGGGTGCATCGGCAGCGCTAGCGCGGCCTGCCGCGGACCGTGAATGCAAGAGGGGGCATATCGTGCTAGCGCGCCATGTCCGAGAGCTCCTCCGAGCTGGGCGCGGCGGGGCGCAAGCGCTCGGTGGACGAGCTGGTGGAGCGGCTGCGCGCCAAGACGCTGGCCGAGCGGCTGCCGCTGCTCGCGCACCTGTCCATCGGGCGCACGCTGTGCAAGCTGCGCGACGCCATCACCAACGAGGAGCCCGTCTCCCCCAAGGCGGCCAAGGCGCTGCTGTGCTGCGGCATCGCCATGTACCGCCGGCACGCGGTCGGGGAGCAGGGCAACGAGGAGGGCGAGGACCACGAGGAGACGATGGCGCTGGTCAAGCAGAGCTCCGTGCTCATCTTTGTGCTTTTGGCGTCCATCGAGGCGCGCAGCGGCGGCGGCACCGCCGACGTTGAGACGGCGTACGAGGTCGTCGAGCGGGCAAACGCCGCGACGCTCGCCGGCGTGCTCGAGGCGGGCACGCCGGCGAGCCGCAAACGCAAGGCGCCGGACGGGCAGGAGGAGGAGGAGGGCGAGGGCGAGGAGGCGGCGCCGCCGCCGACCGCCAACGCGGGCACGCTCACCATGAGCGTGCTGCAGTACGTGGCGCAGACGCTCAGGGACCGCGCGTCGACGGAGCACGAGCGGTTGGCCGACCTGTTCTTCCGCACGTCGGCCGCGTGCATGGCGCAGAAGCTGCTGCTCGCGCACGGCGCGAGCGACTTTGTCTCGCTCAGGGCAACGGCCGGCCACGAGGTGCCGCGCGAGAAGCGGCTGCTGGGGATCGCGCAGGCGGGCGAGTCCGAGGCGGGGCAGTCGGTGCTGCGCGACATCCTGCTCTCGTTCCTGCTGCCGAGCGGCATCATCGGCGTGCGCCGCAACCTGCTGCTCAGCCGCGCGGCGAGCACGTCCGCGGGCGTCGACCACGCGGACGCGGTCAACCAGGCGCACAGCGTGGCGATGGCGGGCTGCGAGTTCATCTGGCAAAACGGCACCGACCCGCTCGAGCGCGCGTGCGCGCTGCTGGCCGGCGCGGCGGTGCTCACCACCAAGGGCGGCGAGGACCCCATCCGCAAGCAGGACGCCTTCGTCGGCCGCGTGAGCCTGCCCTTCTTGGAGACGACGCCGCCCGCGAGCGGCGTGAAGCGCCTCGCGCTGCTCACGGACCAGAAGCGGTGGGTGCTCTACAAGGTGGACAGGAAGAACAAGCCGCAGGTGCTGTGCAACCTGGGCGGGTTTGAGGGGCTGTGTGACTGCCTCTTGGAGTTTTTAGGACAATAATAAATAAAGCGGGCACTAATTGTGCTGGTCGTCAAAGCTCCACTCCGTGTACAGGAAGACGCGCGGTTCCTGCGCGCGGTTCCCGGTGCCGCGGTGCAGCGCCGTGCCGTCCCACGCCGACACGTACCCCGTGGCGTCGTTGACCCGGTGCACGGCGCCGAGAAAGCGCGCGTCGGCATTGGCCTCGTTGCCCGCCGTCAGGAAGACGCGCGACGACGGCGACGCGGCCTGCGCTTCGCCGCCCGTGTTTGGAAACTCCGTGCAGCCGGCGTCGCTCCCCGCCTGGCGCACGTTGAGCGCGACCGTGCACAGCGGCAAGTCGCTGCTGTCGACGTGCGGCTGCTGCGCGATCGCGCCCGGAAGCACCACCATCACGCGCTCGACGGACGTCACCTCCGCCGCGTTGAGGCCTTGTTGCCGGTTGATCTGCCCCATGCGCGCCCGCGCCGCCATGTTCATCTTGGTGTACGCCTGGAAGCTGGGGACGCGCTGCAAGAGCGGCCTGAACGCGTCCATCCACTTGGGCGCGAGCGCAAAATCCACGCGGGTGCCCCGGCCGTCCGGCGAGCGCGCCGAGAAGTCCCGCACGTACTCGCGCGTGGCGCTCGGCAGCGCGGCTTCCAGGATCGCGCCCTTGGCCTCGTCGCTCAGCACCATGGTGCCCACCCCCTGCGCGACGCGGATCAGGTCGTCCACGCCGGGCGCGTCGCCGCGCCGGTGGCCGAAGGCGGTTTGCAGCTGCGCGTTCGCAAGGTGCTCCTCGGGGCGCGGCGGGCGCGCCCAGATGGCGTGCGGCTCGGGCATCAGGCGGAGCATCGCGCCCGCGTAGTCGGTGTTGTCCTCGCCGGCCGGCCCCGCTGCGGGTGCCGCCGGCTGCAGCTGGATCCGTCGCTTCTCCTTCTTGGGCGGCGGCCCCGACGCGTCCGCGCCGATGGCGCTGAGCGGCAGCGAGAGCTGCGGCAGCTGCTGCTGCGGCATCGCGCGGGTTGCTTCTCCCACTCCACGAGTCGCAAATACATGCTTTATTACACGACACACGTACACGCAAGCTCACCCCCGCCCCGCCTACGACTTGTACACGTACTGCGGCGGCGCCTCGCTGTCGCGCCACGAGAGCTCGCCATTCTTCATGATGTACCGATCGGGCTCGTTGGCCGGTCGGCCCGACAGGTCCTGCACCGTGCCCGGCAGGAAGGTGCGCACCTTGGGCCCGCGCGTGCCCTGCGGGTAGAAGCACCGCATCGCGCACATGACCACGCACCACAGCATCGCGATCGAGAGGAACAGTATGCTCAGGATGATCGCCCAAAAGTGCCACCACATGCTGACGGCGGCTGCGCGCGCGACGCGCGCCTTTACTTGTGCCCCCGCTTGGAGGGGGATATAAGCGCGGCGAGCTGCGCGTCCGCCGCCGAAAGCTCGCTCTGGAGCATCTCCACGATCGCCCACGCAACCTGCGCCTCCGTGACGCGCCGCTTGGGCGTGCGTCCCGAGAGGCGCACGAGCGCGTCGCGCACCGCGCGCGCGTGCGCCGAGTCGTCGTCCGCGTCGAGGTACAGCCACGGCACGCCGTTGCGCTCCTCGGCGCCGCCGCGCACGAGCGGCACGAGCACCGGCTCGCCGTTGCACGTCTCGCCGTTGGGGTGCATCAAATTGCACCGCTGCACCCACGGCTTGGCAAACGGAAGGGTGCTGTGCAGGATGCGCCACGTGTCGTCCTCGGGCTTCATCGCGGGGTGCTTCGCCTTGAGCTGGAACGCGTGGCGCTCGCGCTGCAGCTCGAGCTGCGATTGGCCGTCCTCGAGGTTGTCCCACACGGGCGGCAGCTCGTCCGCGAGGTCAAAGTGCGCGATGA
>Ga0115012_10002803_pt1 | contig 10238 bp, 12 predicted proteins | sample TroAtlMetagenome_FD_88706 | JGI IMG/M metagenome (GOLD analysis project Ga0115012, IMG submission 88706) | Marine eukaryotic phytoplankton communities from Atlantic Ocean - Tropical Atlantic ANT10 Metagenome | ecosystem: Environmental > Aquatic > Marine > Oceanic | place: Tropical Atlantic...
AAATGGCTACAGAAGCAGTTGCAGCTCTCCTACCGTCTGGCAAGGTTAAGATTGCTCATTTGCCAGACCCGTACAAGGATGCGTCAGACGCACTACAAAATAACGATGCTGAAGCTATACGGAAAGCTATTTGGAATGCTTCCCCGTACCAACCAGACGGAATCGTAGATGGTAAATCATTATTAGAACTGGTTACCAACCCCAGCCCCCCTTGTGACTTCGAGTATCCCTTTGCTGGATTGCAAAGACTAACACATGGATGCAGATACGGAGAGCTCACTGTTATCAGTGCAGGCACAGGGCAGGGAAAATCAACCCTGACAAGGCAGTTAGCGACTCATTTTTTAGATAAAGATGAACGTGTCGGGTATATTGCATTAGAAGAATCAAATAGAAGAACAGCTTTAGGCTTGATGTCTGTAGCTACTGGTAAAGCATTACACCTTGGAGAACATACCAAGGAAACATTACAAGAAGCTTATGACTACACGCTCAAAAATTGGAATCTCTTCCTTTATGACCACTTCGGCAGTGCTGACCCTGATACTATTTACAGTCGCATTGAATATATGGCACTCGCACTCGAAACGAAGACCATATTTTTGGACCATCTGAGCATATTAATCTCTGGATTAGACGGAGATGAGCGAAAGATGATCGACACCACCATGACTAAATTACGAAGTTTAGTCGAAAAAACAGGAATTAAACTTTTCTTGGTATCACATTTACGTAGAACGTTAAATGATAAGAACCATGAGGAAGGAGCACGCGTAACTCTTGGACAACTGAGAGGTAGTGCAGCAATTAGTCAGCTTGCGGACGAAGTTTGGGGACTCGAAAGAAACCAACAAACGGAAGCTGTAGACCAAACTATCTTACGCGTACTCAAGAATCGTTACTCCGGAGAAGTTGGTGTCGCATGTCAATTGAAATACAACAAAGAAACATGTAAGTACGATGAAACTACGGAGCCAATTTTCAATCCCAGCACAGACTTCTGAGCTGAAGAAACCAAACCCACCAACAAAACAAGCTAAAAAGAAAGCTAAGTTTAAGGACAAAACATATACCGGTAAAAAATAGTGCTGGTATTTGACATAGAAACAAACGGTTTACTTTATGACGTATCTAAGATACATTGCATTTCCACCTTTGATACGAAAGAAGAAAAAACATACGTATATAACAATCAGGATGACGGAACGCCCAGTGTCCGGGATGGTATCAATCAGATTATGGAAGCTGATACTCTCGCTGGTCACAATATTATTGGGTACGACCTTGCTGTGCTTCGGAAACTTAGCGATGGCTTTCATACTGATGCTACAGTTATTGATACTCTTGTGCTATCTCGCTTATATCATCCAAATCTAATGGAGGTAGACAAGAAAAGACAGTGGAGACATATGCCACTACAACTATATGGAAGACATTCACTCGAAGCATATGGCTACAGATTAGGTGAGTACAAGGGAGACTTTGGCAAAACATCTGACTGGCAAGAGTGGAGTCAAGAAATGCAGGACTATATGGTCCAAGATGTAAACGTTACCACCAAATTATGCGAACATTTCCGCCCTTACCTGACGCGTGTCGGTTAGAGCACCGAGTCGCCGAGATCTTAACTGAACAAGAAATTCATGGATGGACATTTGACGAACAAAAAGCTCAGCAACTTGAGTCATCTCTCCGGCGAGAGATGGAAGAAACTATTGAAATACTTCGAGGACAATTCCCTTACGTTGCAGGAGCGTTGTTCACTCCTAAACGAGATAACGCAACACAAGGATACAGAGAAGGATGTACAATACAACGAATAAAAGAATTTAACCCAACTTCACGAGACCACATAGCATGGATTCTGACGACTCATTTCAAAGTCAAATTGAGCAAGACCACTACGACTGGGAAACCAATTATCGACGAGATTACATTGATGGAGATAAATATTCCCTTCTCCAAAGCATGTGCGAAATGTTTGACGATAAAAAAGAAGCTTGGAATGATATCCGAAGGCGTGAACGCATGGAACAGGCTTGTTACGAGTAAAGGCAGGATACACCACAACTGCTCGGTTAGTACGAACACATTTAGATGTGCTCATCGTAAACCGAATCTCGCTCAAGTTCCTGCGGATAGAGAATTTAGAGAACTATTTATTGCCAGCCCAAGACATACAATGGTAGGTGCAGATTTAAGCGGAATCGAACTAAGGATGCTTGCTCACTATCTTGGCAGATATGACGGGGGTCGATACGCCGATATTTTACTTAACGATGATATTCACCAAGTAAACGCAGATAAAATAGGAATCACCAGACGCCAAGTCAAGACTGTCACATATGCCTTCTTGTATGGTGCTGGAAATGAAAAATTAGGTATGAGTTATGATAACACTCTACAACCCAAGGAAGCTCGTAAAAAAGGACAAGAGATTAGAGAGGCTTACGTATCTGCAATCGAAGGATTGTCCGACTTACTTGGAGCGGTTGCAAATAAGGCTACTGCTGGTTACCTCTTGGCATGTGACGGACGAAGGGTGCTGGTCGATTCACCGCACAAAGCACTAAACTATCTCCTTCAATGCTCGGCAGGAATTATCGCTAAGCGTTGGATGGTAATAGCAAATGACCGATTACAACCTTTTCACACACATCAACTGGCATTTGTACATGATGAACTACAATATGAATGTAGACCGTACCATGCAGTTGGCGTTAGAAGAGAACTGGAAACATCAGCTATATTAGCTGGAGAATACTACCAATTACGTTGTCCCATTGCTGCCGAAGCAAAAGAAGGACTCACATGGGCTGACGTACATTAAATATGAAATTATTAATTGATTGCGACTATATAGTCTACAAATGCTGTGCAGCAGCAGAAACCGAGATGGATTTTGGTGATGACGTCATTGTTGTTACTTCTAATTTCTCAGATGCAATGAAATGTGTTGAGAGAGATTTACAAAAAGTCCAGAATGAACTAGGTTCCTTCGATGATGAATTAATCTTGTTTTTTACAAGTCCTCAAAATTTTAGGAAAAAAATTCTGCCCGAATACAAGGGTCATCGACAGAGAAAAAAGCCCTGTGGATTTAAACGTGTCATACAGGAATTAAAGAAAAAATATAGAGTTATCCTTAAGGATACACTCGAAGCTGATGATTCTATAGGAATCTATGCTACCAAGTATCCCGGAAACATAATTGTCTCTCCTGATAAAGACATGAGACAGATTCCCGGTAAATTATATGACTTCAAAGAAACAGTTGACATTACACCTGAAGAAGGTGCTAAGTGGCATCTAATACAGACCATGGCAGGCGATAACACTGACGGTTATGCAGGCGTGCCCGGGATAGGTGTTAAGAAAGCTGAGAAGATCTTTGAAGAGAAAGGATACACATGGAAAGCAGTCGTTGAAACTTTTGTTGAGAAAGAGATGACTGAACAAGATGCGTTGACAAATGCACGACTTGCCCGAATCTTAACAACGAACGACTACGACCATGGAAAAAAAGAACCAATCCTCTGGCAGCCCGATCAAAACTACGAAATTAACTCTACATCAGGACCTACAGATGAGGGAGATAGAGTTAGCTCTGTATGAGATTGACAAAGAGACGATGATAGAGTTATATTTAAAACTACAAGAACAACTGTTCAAATTTAATAATTTATTAGTACCTTTACTTAAAGCAGCAAAACGAAATGCAAACACCCAACAGAATAGCTAGGACTGGTCGAGTCCAGCAGTGGATGGACAATCCCACCAATCGTCTTCCAGTATCATGTACGATTTTTAACGTCGATGACAGTATGGAGGGACCAAATGGCATCGAAGCAAGCTGGCGTTTTGTTAGCCATGCTCTACGCTATGGAGCAGGAGTCGCAGTCCACTTGTCGGACCTTAGACCAGCAGGAACAACAACAAATAAGGGACCTGATACTCTCGTTGCATCAGGACCCGTCTCATTCGCAAAAATTTACTCAACATTAAATGAAATACTTAGACGCGGTGGTACGTACCGCAATGGTGCGTGTGTTATTCACCTCGATATTAATCACCCCGATATTATTGACTTCGTGCAAGTCGAAAGAGCCGAGCTCCCATGGGTTAAACGATGTGTTGACCTTACCCCAGAACTCTGGACTAATTCAGAAACTGGAACAAAGGAAGCTATACTTAGAGGCATTGCAAGAGGAGACATTTGGCTCAACAAAATAAAACACGATAAGAATGGAAAACGAATCAGGAGCAACGTCTGCCTTGAGGTTTATTTGCCCTCACGCGGAACGTGTCTCTTACAACATATCAATCTCGGTGCCTGTCGTATCGGCGACGTACGACCAAGTTTCCGTGAAGGCATGCAAGAACTGTGCGGTCTCCATGGTGAAACAGGTGTTGGACGAACTGGTGAATACTTAGCACCAGAAAATGATAGACAAGTTGGACTAGGAATGCTTGGCTTAGCTAACTTCCTAGCCAACAACAACATTACATATGCCGAGTTTGGTAAGGCACTTAGAGCAACAAATGATGCTCAACCTTACGAAGGTTACGCGGGATTAGCTGCACGTGAGCTCTTCCTCGGCATACAAGAGGCAGCTAACATTGCAAGAGAGAACAACATGGAACGAGCATTCGCGATAGCTCCTACCGCCAGTTGTTCTTACAGGAGTAGAGACGTTAATGGCTTTACTTCAACACCAGAAATTGCACCACCTATTAGTCGAGTAGTCGACAGGGATTCAGGTGAGTTTGGTGTGGAACAGGTAAAATATGGCGACGTTGAGATCGCATCCGAGGTTGGATGGGAGAGTTATAAGTTAGTAGCAGATCAGATAATGATTATGCTAGATAGAACAGGATTGCTTCATGGCTATAGCTTCAATTCTTGGAGTGACATGGTGACATACGATGAGGCATTTATAGAAGAGTGGCTAGAAAGTCCACAAACTTCTCTCTATTATAGCCTTCAGGTTATGGGTGACGTTCAGGATAAATCTGATGCTTATGCAGCTTTGGATACAGATGAAGTAGACGCATACCTTGAACAAATAATGAGTAATAAACCAGATGAAATCGAATGTGACTGTCAGCAATGAATCCCTATATAAAATTACTGTCCCGGAAAAGAACTTGGACACCAGTACAAACATCTAAAGGAAAGTTAAAAGATGGAGCCGAAGAAACCATCTTCCGTTGTCTTGCAATACGCCATATGGAGCTACCAGTTGGTACCTTCATTACGGAAGCACTTGATAAAAATGTTCCCGACTCTGCTAGAGCACTTCTAGAGTCGAATGTTAAGGATGAGATCAAACATGATCTTGCTCTTGGCTATATCACCAACGCACTAGGCGTCGATGAAAAAGCTGAAGCCGAAGCACTACGTCTACGTACAGCGTGGGAGGAACACCCTGACCATACCATTTGTAAAGCACTTGTAGCAGAGCGAGCAATATTTTTTGTATTGCTTCCCTTCTTCAGGTTCAATGGTGATGCAGGATTAAGAACAGTATCAGCAGATATATCTAGAGACGAGCAAGTGCATGTAGCAACTAACAGTTTGGTATGTGCAGAGCTAGGACTAAAGCCTAGCCAGTCCTTAGATAAACTAAGAAAGGCAACTATTAATTGGATAATGCAACCATTAAAAAATAGTTCCGATAGATATTTGGACAAAAAATTTTGGCTAGATGCCAGCGACAGACTTATGTACGAAGGCAAAGCACCAGAATTTTCTCAGACCAAGGCAGCTAGAATGCCTGCATTTTTTGAGCACTCGAATGTCAATCTCCCTCAATACTCTTAAGCTACACAACGATAGACTTGATGAGTTATTAAAGAAGTTAGAAGACAACTTCGGGTGGAAACCTATCCATCCAAAAGAATCAATCGAATCAATTATGTATAGAGCTGGACAAGCCAGCGTAATTGAATACATAAAATCCATAGAAGAGGACGAAATCTAATGTGTTTATTCGGAGGAGGCAATCAGCCTGCACCACCACCACCTTTACCCCCAGCTCCGCCACCACCATTACCTCCTACACCTACGGCTCCCCCACCAGACCCAATAGTTAAGGATGTAAACCCACAGGTAAGAAGAGCAAAGGATGACCGTGGTAATAAAAACAAGAACCAATACTCAAAAGGTACAGGTTCACTAAGAATTAAATTAGACCCTAAAGTAAATACAGGTAACACAACAACAGGGGGCATTCAGTAATGACCGCTCGTGAGAGATACAATGAACTTGTAACAGATCGAAGACAATTCCTAGACAAAGCAGTTGATTGTTCTAAGCTCACGTTACCTTACTTAATTCAAGACGATACATCTTCAAGACCTACACACGAAACTCTCAATATTCCGTGGCAGTCCGTTGGTTCCAAGTGTGTGGTAGGGTTAGCAGCAAAACTTATGCTTGCTATCCTACCTCCACAAGGTTCCTTCTTTAAGCTACAACCAAGAGAGGATAAGATAGGTGAAGATATACCACCAGAGGCTAGGTCAGAAATGGACCTATCTTTATCTAAGATGGAGCGTATAGTGATGGACTACATCGCTGCTTCAAATGATAGAGTTGTAATACACCAAGCACTTAAGCATTTAATTGTAGGTGGTAACGCTTTATTATTTATGGGTAAAGATGGCATCAAGAACTACCCTCTTACTAGGTATGTCGTTAACAGAGATGGAAATGGTAACGTCCTAGAAATAGTTACAAAGGAATTGATAAGTCGAGACGTACTCGGTTACGATCTACCAAAGAAACAACCCAACACGGGCATCGACGAAAGCAATGCTGGTACACATACTGATGATGTCGAAGTTTACACGTGCGTGAAACTAGAAAACGGCAGATGGGTATGGTATCAGGAAGTAGAAGATATGATAATACCCGGGACACGTAGTACAGCTCCTAAGAACGCAAGCCCTTGGCTCGTGCTCACCTTTAATTCGGTAGACGGAGAACAGTACGGACGTGGTAGAGTTGAAGAGTTCCTTGGGGACTTGAAATCTCTCGAAGGTTTATCGCAAGCTCTTGTTGAAGGAGCTGCTGCTGCTAGTAAAGTGATCTTTCTAGTCAGCCCATCATCTACAACAAAGCCTTCAGTAATCGCGAAGGCTGGAAACGGAGCCATCGTACAAGGCAGGGCAGAAGATGTACAAGTTGTACAGGTTGGTAAGACAGCCGACTTCTCGACTGCTGCTAACATGGCACAGACAATAGAACGAAGATTACTCGAAGCATTCTTGGTGATGAATGTTAGGAATGCAGAGAGAGTAACAGCAGAAGAAGTCAGACTAACACAGTTAGAACTTGAGCAACAGCTCGGTGGAATCTTCAGTTTGTTAACTACATCTTTCTTAATACCTTATTTAGATAGAACTCTATTAGTTTTACAAAGAACTAATGAACTACCTAAGTTACCTAAAGAAATTATTAGACCATCTATTGTAGCTGGTGTTAATGCTCTAGGTAGAGGTCAAGATAGAGAAGCCTTAACAATGTTCATGGGAACTATTGCACAGACAATAGGACCACAGGCATTAGGACAATTCATCAATCCATTAGAAGCTATCAAACGCCTAGCTGCTGCACAGGGTATAGACACACTAAACCTTGTTAAGACAGATGAACAGATGGGTCAAGAGAAAGCAGAGATGGAACAGAAGCAACAACAAGGCGTACTTCTACAACAAGCTGGTCAACTTGCTAATTCTAAATTAGCTGACACAGAAAACATGCAGAAGATGATGTCACCCGATCAACAACAACCTGAATAATGGCAGAAACTTTATCATATGATAATACACCTGAATCAGCGACTCTTTCCGAAGAGGAACAGAACTCGCTTGAGGTAGGTGAACAGCTCGTAGCAGAACAAGAAGGACTACTAGCTGGTAAATACAGAAACGCTGAAGAATTAGAGTCAGCATACTTATCATTACAAAAGAAACTTGGACAAGGAACAGAAGAAGGCGAAGAAGACTACGAAGAAAGTGACGAAGGATATGCAGAAGAAGAAGAAACTGATGAGGAGGTATCTGAATATGCTCCTGCGGTCAGTCTAATCACTGATGCGTCTGAAGAGTACTATGCTAATGATGGTCAGCTTAGTGAAGATACAATAGAAAAGTTTTCTGAGATGAGCAGTCAAGATTTAGTCAATGCTTACTTAGAAATTCAACAGAATAATCCTCAAGCTAATCCTCAAGGTGTTGAGATGTCTGAAGCACAAGTAAATAGTGTACAGAATGCAGCAGGAGGAGAAGCAAACTACAACAGAGTTATTGAGTGGGCTGCAAGCAACCTTCCCAATGCTCAGATTGATGCTTTCGATTCAGTAGTTGACACTGGTAATCCAGCAGCTATTGGCATTGCTTTTCAAGGATTACAGTCAGCGTACCAAGAAGCCAATGGCTACGAAGGTCGCATGCTACAAGGTAGAGCTCCCTCCTCTGCTGGAGAAACATTTAGATCTCAGGCAGAGCTTGTAGCAGCTATGGGAGACCCTCGCTACGACACAGACCCAGCTTACAGGGCTGACGTTGTAGAGAAATTAAACAATTCAGATCTCAATTTCTAATGTCTAATTTTATCCAAAGATTGAAAGATAATAGGGAAAGGTATGAGGACATGGGAGCTGCAAAGAAAATCCCGTCCAGAAAAAAACCTGAAAGTCTTTTAGAAAAATTAAAAATTCTTAAAAAAAAGAAAAAAAAGAAAAAATGAAAACTCGAGATCTAGACACCCTACTCGAAAACGAATACCCTTACGAACCACCCGTAAGAATTATCGACATGTCACACAACACACATCCAATTATGACTAAAGAAGCAGAAAGATTTAACGGCTGGGCAGCAATGCTTGGATTCGTAGCAGCAATAGGTGCTTACGTAACAACCGGACAAATCATTCCCGGCGTCTTCTAAGACGAATGTTTCAATATCCATCTGAACTAATGACTACCCCTAGATTGGAGATGTTGTTCCCTACCCCGGTAGTGGTGGCAACAATAAAAAAACATGAAGAATATAAGAATAGAATACTGCCTTCATTAAAACAAAAATTTAAAGACAATCCTAATTTATGTGCACCTTGGTCTAAGCTATGTCATACGTGGCAAGTACCTTGTGATGATAATCAACATCACATATGGGATGAACAGTTTAATGAAGTTGTTTTTGATTTCTTAAATTATCTTTATGGTTTTAACAATCAACACAGAATTGTAGTTGACAGTTGGTTAAATGTACATGACCAAAACATGTATCAAGAACCACATGAACATCTTATGGCAACTGTGTCTGGTATTTATTATTTACAGTTGGATGAAGGTAGCTATCCTGCTACATTCTTAAACCCTTTAAGAAATGAAATTGGTTTAGTCAATTCACCAGAACGGTGTAAAGAATTAAACCAACATACATTTCCAAATACTTTAAATATAAAAGAAGGTAATTTAATTTTATTTCCTTCACATTTAACACACTTAGTTAGACGTTCAGATAGCACGAACTTACGTGTAACCTATTCGTTTAACGTTAGAACACAATAAACTTAATCAAATCAAATGGCTGCAATCTCAGTAACACAAAGAGACACTACAACCAATTGGGAGAAGTTTTGTAACTGGGTAACCAGTACCGACAACCGTCTATACGTAGGCTGGTTTGGTACACTAATGGTTCCTTGCTTACTAGCTGCTGCCACATGTTTTATACTCGCCTTCATCGCTGCTCCCCCTGTGGACATCGACGGCATACGTGAGCCCGTTTCCGGCTCGTTATTATACGGGAACAATATAATATCAGGAGCTGTCGTCCCCTCCTCTAATGCAATCGGACTACATTTTTACCCGATCTGGGAAGCTGGTACACTGGACGAGTGGCTATATAATGGCGGACCATATCAACTCATTGTCTTTCACTTCTTAATAGGAGTAGCAGCATACGCTGGTAGACAGTGGGAATTATCATACAGACTAGGAATGAGACCATGGATATTTGTAGCATACACAGCACCACTTTCCGCAGCTCTTGCGGTTTTCCTTGTGTACCCATTTGGGCAAGGGAGTTTTAGTGATGGTATGCCCCTTGGTATTTCTGGTACTTTTAACTTTATGTTCGTATTCCAAGCAGAACATAATATACTCATGCACCCATTCCATATGGCTGGTGTTGCTGGGGTATTCGGTGGATCTCTTTTCTCTGCT
>Ga0115012_10002804_pt1 | contig 10236 bp, 11 predicted proteins | sample TroAtlMetagenome_FD_88706 | JGI IMG/M metagenome (GOLD analysis project Ga0115012, IMG submission 88706) | Marine eukaryotic phytoplankton communities from Atlantic Ocean - Tropical Atlantic ANT10 Metagenome | ecosystem: Environmental > Aquatic > Marine > Oceanic | place: Tropical Atlantic...
AATGTAATTAGAGAGGCAGATGAATACTAAAAGATTAATTAATTATTTTGGTTTATTGCTTTTTGCTTTTGTCCTTAGTGGATGTCAAACAATGAAGAGTGCAAACAAGCCCTTTAAACACAATACACCTCTTATTAAAGAAGATATTAGAAAAAAAGGAAAAGCCGAAATACAAAAAACTTTAGAACTTGGGCCAAAACCAGCTTCAGGAAAAAAAGTTTATGGAAAAAGAAAAAAAATATCTTCAGAGGCTCAAAGAAATTATTTGTTAATTCCTGATAGTTTCCCTCAACTAAAACAAAGAGTTACTCTAAAATTTAAAAATTTAGACTTTAAAGAAACTATGAATTTAATGGGCAAAGTTGGTGAAATAAATATTTTAGTTGGAGATGAAGTTGCGGGTGCGATTTCAGCTGAATTAGTTGATGTGCCATGGGACAAAGCTTTTCAGGCTTTATTAGACATGAAAAATTATGCTTCAGATATTGATGTAAGCTCAAATTTAATTAGAGTTCACTCTCCTGAAAACCTTACAGCTCAAGAAAATTATAAATCAGATAGAGCTCAAGCAGTTAAACGAAAAGTTGAATTAGAAGATAGTGTTGAGCCAATTATTTCAGAAATATTTAGATTATATTATATAACACCAGAGCAAGCTAAAGTTACTATTGAAGAACTATTTACCCAAAGATCTGGAGACACTTCTTATATACCAATACAAGTAACAGAAGAAAAAACAACCAGATCAATAATAGTAAGAGGAAAAGAAAGAGATCTAGATGTAGTTGATAAATTAATGAAAGAAATTGATATTAGAACTAAACAAGTTCTAATTGAAGCTTTTATAGTTGAAGCAAATTCAGATTTCGAAAGAGCTTTAGGTGCTAGACTGGGTGGATACTACCAAAGAGGTGCAGAAGTTGTTGGTGGTATAACTGGTGGATCTTCAGGCGCTGCTGCTGGAACAGATTTAAATACTGTTTCAGGACTTGGATCTGCTACAGATAGTCTTTCAAACTTTGCTGCAACGGGAGCAACTAGTGGAATTGGTATTTTAAAAAGAACAGGTAGCGGAGTATTAAAAGCAGAAATAACAGCTCTTGAAACTTTGGGACTAGGTAAAACAATTTCAAATCCAAAAGTATTTACTCTAGATAATCAATCTGCAACGGTTACTCAAGGTGAAGAAATTCCTTATCAAACTACATCTGAAGGAACAACGACAACATCATTTAAAGAAGCGGCATTAAAACTAGAAGTTACACCAAGCATAATTGGTGATGGAAATGTACTTTTAAGCATTAAAGTAAATAATGATACCCCAAATAGAGCGGCAGAGTCAGACGAGCCCCCAATTAATAAAATGGAAATAGTAACTAAATTACTAGTAGCTGATGGAGATATAGTCGTTATTGGTGGAATTAAAAAAAATGTTATTGCTACCAGCAAAGGCCAGACACCAGGTCTAGGAAATATGCCAGTGATAGGCAATCTCTTTAAAGGAACATCAAAAGCTGATAACTTAGATGAACTATTGGTATTTATAGCACCAAGAATTTTGTAAAATGATAGATATAAGCAGAGAGTCAGAAATAAACCTGATAAATATACTTATCGACCAAGATATAATTTCAGGGAAAGATTTAATTGATATTAAAAAAACTTCATCTGAAGGAAACAAATCTCAACTTGATGCAGTTTTTGAATTAAAGTTAACAGACGAAGAAAAAATTTTAGATCTTTTAGTAAAAGAACAATCTTTACAAGTAGTAGATTTAACTGAAATGGCAATTGCCGATGATATTAAATCAGTTTTACCATCTAACTATGTTAGAATGAATTTTATAGCACCTTTTAAGATTGAAGGTAAAACATTGCATATAGCAATTTCTGATAGTTCAAAATTAAGTTTGATGAGAAACTTAAAAACTATTACCAAGAAAGATATTGAATTACACGCGGCTAAAGTATCACAAATATCAGATTTTATTCAAAAACTTTTAAAAGAAGGTGAAACAACTATTGAAGCTATTCAAAAAAAGAATAAGGAAAAAGTACAAACTTTTGATTATGATGTTGATGAGAATGCTGAAGTTTTAGAAGAAAAACCAGAAGAAGATATAGAAGCATTAGAAAATGAGTCAGAAGTTATAAAATTTTCAACAGCTGTTGTTGCAGAGGCAATTAAATCAGGAGTTTCAGATATTCACATTGAACCTTACAGATTTTCATCAAGAGTAAGATATCGTTTAGATGGGATGCTTCAAGAACAAGAACATTTTGCAAAATTTTTACACTCTAACTATGGAGCTGTTGTTACAAGATTTAAAATTATGGGTAAACTAGATATTGCAGAAAGGAGATTGCCACAAGATGGAGCTATACCATTTAAAATTGATGGCAAAGTAGTTGATCTTCGTCTTTCAATTTTACCTACAGCAAATAATGAAAGAATAGTAATGAGGGTTCTAAATAAAGATGCAGGGGATATTAGTTTAGAACAATTGAATTTTGATGAAAATGATCTTAAAAATTTGAGAAAAGCAATCCACGGAACACAAGGGTTAATATTAGTTACTGGACCAACAGGTTCTGGAAAAACAACTACTCTCTATAGTATTTTAAAAGAAGTTTCTCAACCACACTTAAATATTTTAACAGCCGAGGATCCAGTTGAGTATGAATTAGATGGAGTAGCGCAAGTACAAATTAAAGATGATATAGGTTTATCTTTTGGTGCGGCTCTACGTTCATTTTTAAGACAAGACCCAGAGATAATTCTAGTAGGAGAGATGAGGGATAAAGAAACAGTAGACATAGGATTAAAAGCTGCACTTACAGGTCACTTGGTATTTAGCACCCTACACACAAATGATGCTCCAAGTTCAATTACTAGATTACAAAATATGGGTACACCAGATTATTTAATTTCAGCAGCATGTACATTAGTACTAGCGCAAAGGTTAGCAAGAAAAACTTGTAGCGAGTGTAGAGAACCAGACCCAGATGTAACTCCAAAAGTTTTAGAAGATTTTGGTTTTACACCTGAACAAGCATCTAGAGCAAAAGTTTTAAGAGGAAAAGGTTGCCCTAAATGTAAAGACAGCGGTTACAAAGGGCGTATGGGTATTTATGAAGTGCTTAATGTTACAAAACCAATTAAAGAAGCTATTTTAGCAAAAGCAACCACTCCTGAACTTAAGGCAATTGCACAAAAAGAAGGCTTTAGAACCATGGGTGATATGGGTCGAGAAATGATTTTATCTGGAGATTTAAACTTTAGAGAGTTCGACCGTGTATTATCAATGGAGTAATCATTAATGTCTTCTGAAACATATACATATAAAGGTATTTCAGCAGGAAAATATGTTGAAGGAACTGTTGAGGCGCTTAGCCAAGAAGAAGCTTCTTTTAAACTAAAAGAACAAAAAATAATTATAACAAAGATAGTTAGAACTAAGAAAAAAGCCGCAGAAAAGAAAAAAAAGGAAGGTGGCGGAATTAGTTTATTCAAGAAAAAGATAAAACCAGAAGATGTTGTTATATTTTCCAAGCAATTTGCTACTATGGTTAAGGCGGGCTTACCAATTCTTAATGTTTTAGGAATGTTAAGAGATCAGTTGGAACATCCAGAATTAAAAATCATCGTTGAAGATATTAGAAAAAGCCTAGAAGGTGGATTAACTTTATCCAAATGTTTTGAAAAATATCCAAAAGTATTTGATAATATTTATATCAACTTGATTAAAGCAGGTGAGGCCAGCGGTAAACTTGATGTATTCTTGCTTAAATTAGTAGACTCACTAGAAAAAAGAGAAAAAGTTAAAAAGAAAATTAAAAGTGCTTTAATGTATCCTGCGGTGATGTTTGTTACCGCAATCACGGTCATGGTTTTTATGTTAATTAAAGTCGTTCCTATATTTGCTGAAATGTATGAAGGTATGGGTATTCCTTTACCAACTCCTACAGCAGTAATAATGACAGCAAGTAATTTTATGAGAGGCAGTGGAGGACTGATAACATTTATAGTGATTGCAATTGCGTTTGGTTTATTTAAATACACAACAGCGAAAATTCCAGCAATTAGATATAAGTGGCATCAAAGAGTTTTAAAAATACCAGTATTTGGAGATATGATTTTAAAATCTTTAATTGCAAGAGTTTCATTAATTATGGGTAACCTAAGTTCTGCTGGAGTAAACCTTTTAGAAAGTATTGATATTGCAAAACAAGTAAGTAATAATGATGTTGTAACTTTAGCTTTGGAAAATGTAAAAAAAGGAGTTTTTTCAGGAGATACTTTAACTAAGTTATTTTTAAAAGAACCAACTTTCCCACCAACTTTTAGTCAGTTAATTTCTGTTGGAGAACAAACAGGTAATTTGGATGAAATGTTTACTTCAGTTGCAAGTTATTATGAGGAAGAATTTGATACAGCCGTTGATAACATGTCTAGTTTAATTGAACCAATTATGATTGTATTCATGGGTGTTATGATCGGTGGATTAATGATTGCAATGTACTCGCCAATTTTCAACGTTGGCGCAATTATCGGACAATAAAAAATTTTTTAATAATTTTTTTTTAAGACTAAGTGGTTTACCCAATCAGTAGCTGCAGTTTTAAATATTACTTCGTCCATTATTTGACCAATAAAAAATGTTCCTAAACCACCAGCTTTAATATCGTCAAGTTTTCTTGGCTTAATGTTTTGAGGTATAGCTGGACTACCTTTGTCAAATAATTCTATAATTAATTGTTTACCATTGAACTTTATATCAACTTTCATTGTATCACCTGTCGGTTGACCACTATATGCATGCTTAACAATATTTTGCGCAGCTTCAGCCAATGCTAAAACAACATCGTCCATTGAATTTTGAAATACTGGATCTTTAGTTAAAACTTCTCTGGCAAAACTTCTAATTTCTTTTAAGCTTGAGGACTGAACGGCAAATTCTTTGTGTTCGTCTATCGTCATTATTCAATTATTAATATTTGCTCCAGCTTAGCCATCATTATAACTTTAAGAACTGATTTGCTTATTTCTTTTAGAATAACTTTAGTTCCAAGTTCTGCTGCTTTTTGATGACTTTCAATTAGAACAGATATTCCAGAAGAATCCATGTATTGTACTTCTTTAAGATTTAAGTGAACTTCTTTGCCAGATTCAATTAGAGGCATAATTACCTCTTTAGCTTTTTCAGTTACATCCATGTCTATTTCACCATCTAGATGAACTGTAGCAACATTGCCTTCTTCTGTAATTTTATATGACATGATGTATTTATAGCAAATATTGAATATATTTTAAGTAAAATCAAGAAATTAACTGAAAAATAACCCATTTTTAACGCTTGCATAATTGATATAAATGAAAATAAATGCATCATATTAAATTATTAATTAATAAAAAAGAGGACGAAAAAATGAAGAAAAGTGAAAAAGGTTTTACACTTATTGAATTGCTAGTTGTTGTAGCAATCATAGGTATCTTAGCGGCGGTAGGTGTTGTAGCATATTCTGGTTATACATCTGGTGCAAAAAAATCAGCAACTAAATCTAATCAAGCAGCTGTAGTTAAATATGTATCTGCAGAACTTAAAAAGTGTGATTTAGGAGAGAGTTTTATTATGAAACAGGATCTTTCGGCTGCAGCAACGGCAGCTAATTCATTAGATTGCTCTGTTAGAAAAACTACTGGAAACGTTACGACAAAAACATTTGATGCTATGGCGAAGGAATTTAAAAACCCTTGGAATACAGGACAAATGAATGGTGCTGTTCAAACAGGAATGATTAAAGTTGCGATGACCGCTTGTGATGCTTCAACGGAAGGACAAACAAGTATAACTGATACTGGAACAATTGTTACGGTTACGTCTTGTCCCGAAAATGGAGCGGATTTGGTAACAAACACTTTCCAAATTGAATAACATTCTTAAAAATTAGTAATGACTACTAAAAGTTCTGGCTTCACATTAATTGAGCTTTTAGTAGTTGTTGCAATAATAGGAATTTTAGCTGCCGTTGGTGTTATGGCATATAGTGGCTATGTAAGTTCAGCCAAAAAAAAATCTACCGAAAATATAATGATGCAGATAGGACTTGCTCAAACAGAACATTATTCTGACTTTGGAATTTATTATCATCCTAGCACATCGTGTACACCTTCAGCAGCAACTTCATTAGCGGTAGAAAAAGAGTTGCTTGAAGGCAATGGCACAACACGAGGTAAAATTACTGAAGATTTAGAATTTGAAATTTGCGTTCACAAATCTGGGTCAAGTTATTTGATTAAGGCACAAGATAAATCTACACCACCATGCATTATAACTGTAGATGTAAATAATGCCATTACAAGAAGCAACTGTTAAAAATCATCAAATATGATGTGGTTAGAAAAAATTAAAAACTTAGCCTTAAAATATTATGGTGAAAATCCTTCAAGAAATCAGAAAATTTTTACAACCCTTAGTTTAGCTTGGATTATATTTATAGGATATCTCACCTGGTGGAATGGTCTAAAAAGCTTTGCTTTAGACAAAAGTTTTAAATGGGATGAGTGGTTTTGGTTTGGTATAATACCCGCTACAGTTCCATACGTTTTTTATTTTATATGGAAAAAAAAAGATTAATTTAACCCAATTTGGTTAAGATAGCTGTTAATATAATTTTTTATTAGTAGTAAACTATTTATAAAAATAGGAGGAAAAATGAGAAAAATAATAAGTTCAATTTTATTCGCATTTTTTATTTTTGCTAGCAACATTGCTTATGCAGCAGAAACTATGGTTGGCCAGGTAAATGGTATGATGTGTATTAAATGCCAAAAAATGGTTACTAAAGCATTACAAAAGGCTTGCCCTGATGCAACAGTTAAAGTTTCATGGCCCGAAGGTGTTGCGGTATCTTCATTTGCTGACAAATCAAATTTAAATGAAGAAGAGTACAAACAAACTATAGCGGGAACAGGTTTTGAAGTTGTCAAAGTTATAAAAGTAGGAAAAATTATAGAAGATCCAAGCGTAGCTGTATCTCTTTTGGCAAACTAGTTAAATCTATTCATAAAATGGCTGAAAAACAGATAGAACAAATATTAAGAGACCTATCTGAATTACGTTTTTATATTTATAAAAATGTAGATAAACTTCAGTCAACAATAGAACAGTCTGAATTAACTAATAAAGGAGCTTTGTCTTCTTTAGAGTTCCGATTAGACGCCATACTTCAGGCTAATCTCGATACATTCTGGTTGTTAATGTGTTCAGTATTAGTGTTTTTAATGCAGGCTGGGTTTATGTGTTTAGAATCTGGCTTAACTAGGAGAAAAAGCAGCATTAACGTAGCTCTTAAAAATTTAGCAGATTTTGGTATAGCCGTAGTTACTTTTTGGGCCTTTGGTTTTGGCTTAATGTATGGAGCTAGTTATTCAGGGTTAGTTGGTACCAAATATTTTCTTTTTTTTACTAATGTTGCTGGTTATCAAACTTATTTTGTTTTCCAAGCAATGTTCGTTGCAACAGCAGCAACAATTATTTCAGGAGCTGTTGCTGAAAGATTAAAATTTTTCAGTTATGTCATAATTACATTTATAACTTCTGGAATTATATATCCTTTAGTTGGTCATTGGATTTGGGCTTTTGACTTTTCAAATCCTGATAGAAAATTTGGTTGGTTAGGTAAATTAGGATTTGTTGATTTTGCAGGTGCATCAGTTGTTCACTCTGTTGGAGGGTGGGTTGCATTATCAATTTTACTTATTGTTGGTCCAAGAACTGGAAGATTTAGAGAAGGTGATGCAGAAGGTAATAAAACTTTTCAAGGAAGCAATACACCAATGGCTGCATTAGGTGCACTAATTTTATGGTTTGGTTGGTTTGGTTTTAACGGAGGAGCCAACTTAGCTATGGATATAAGAATTCCACTTATATTAATTAATACATTCATGGCAGCTTCTGCTGGATTAATATCTTCAAGCATCATGGGAATAATTGTAATGAGAAAACCTGAACCAATGTTTATGATTACTGGACCAATAGCAGGATTAGTTTCTATTACAGCTTCATGTGCATTTGTTTCTCCTTCAAATGCAATTATTATAGGATCTATCGCCGGAATATTATCAGGAAGTTTTTTAGTTATTTTAGAAAAATTAAAAATTGACGATGTGGTTAATGCTATTCCTGTTCATTTAATTTGTGGAATATGGGGAACCTTAGCCATTGCAATATTTGGTGATATAGAAAAAATGGGCATTGAGATTCCAAGATCTCAACAGTTATACATACAACTTATAGGTATTGTTAGCATTGGTGCATTTTGTTTCTTTTCTTCATACGCAATTTTTAAAATTATTAATTATTTTTATCCTCTAAGAGTGAGTAAAATTAATGAAGAATTAGGATTAAATATTGCAGAACACAATGCATCTACTGATACACACGAATTATTAAATGTTTTAGGCAAACAAGCGGAAACACAAGATTATGCTTTAAGAGCACCACAAGATTCATTTACAGAAACTGGACTTATAGGAACTCAATATAATCGGATGATGAACAGACTCGAGCAATCTGAAAAACAAAAAAACATGTGGAAAAATAGAGTTTCTAATGAAATTAAATTAGCGATTGAAGTTCAAAGAAAATTGATGCCAGAAAGAGATATGGAAAATTATCCAGTTTATGGCTTAAATATTCCTGCAAGAGAAATATCAGGAGATTTTTACGATTTTTACCCACATGACGATCAAATATATTTTAATTTATCTGATGTATCTGGAAAAGGAGTTAATGCCGGAATGGTAATGGCAAAAGCAATTACTTTGTTCAAAATATTTGCCAGACAAAAATATAAGCCCAACGAAATTCTTTTTGAAATGAATAATGATTTAAATCTAAGTAATCCAAGTGGAACATTTATTACATCAATTATTGGTTGTTATAATTTAAAAACAGATGAAGTTGAGTTGGCAAATGCAGGACATCAACCCGCATTAGTTAAAACAGGCGATAGTTTTATAGAATATCCATCAAGCTCAACACCTCTTGCAGTGATTAAGCAAAAAAATGAAAATGCTTATAAATTAGAAAAATTTAAATTAAATTCTAGCAGAGTATATTGTTTTACTGATGGATTTTCTGAAAGCTTAGATGAAAATAATAATGAAATAGGAATTGAAGGTGTCAAAGAATTATTGCTAAGACATCAAAATTCAAAACTAAAAATAGAATTAGAAAAAGCAACAGAAGAAATCCGACAAAAAAGTTTAAAGAAAGAATATAAAGAGAAGGGTGTAAAAGAAGATCAAGGCATATTAGATGACGACCTAACAATAGTAGGAATTGGAAAATAAGCTTTTTTTTATAATTAAAATTATTTTTATTAATAATTAAGAATTTTTCACTCAGTTTGAACACATTTTCTATTTAATAATTTAATTTTTTATGCAAACTTTACTTATGTATAAAATATTTTTTGTTTTATTAGCTTCAATATTCCTTCATGGATGTGCGGGACAGATCACAACAGCTTCAATTATAAGTTCAGGAGCAAGTATTGCCTCAGGAGTAAGTGCATCCAAAACTATATTAACAACTGGAACAAACTTATACATTGAAAATTCAACTGGAAAATCTACCTTACAACACGTAGCAGACAATACAATAGACGCCGAATTAAGAAATTGTGAAATTGATCACTCAGCAGAAATAAATCAAATTTTCTTTGTAACTTTAGATCAGTTTGATTGTGTACTTAAATAATTTTGATTTTAGATATAATTTTATTTTGTTGATAAAATTAAACCTACGATTGATTTTGTATTAATTTTATTTATTTTCTTTAATATTTGTTACTGATTTCTCATTTTTAGCCGCGCTGTAATAGCACCTACAATTAATAGAACCTACATTTATATTTTGAACGTGAAACATAATTTAAAAATTGGAATTATTGGCGCTGGAATACAAGGTGTTTGTGCAGCTTTATTTCTTCAAAAGAAAGGATATCAAGTAACTTTATTTGACCGCGATGAACCTGGTAATGCAGCTTCTTATGGTAACGCAGGTCATTTTTCTCCTTATGCAGCTGTTCCACTTAATAGACCTGATGTTGTAACTGATATCCCAGCAATGCTTTTAAGTTCAAGAGGACCACTTGCTTTAAAATGGAACCATGTTCCAAAAATGATTCCGTGGTTTTGGAAATTTTTACTTAATTGTAGAAAAGAAA
>Ga0115012_10002809_pt1 | contig 10231 bp, 9 predicted proteins | sample TroAtlMetagenome_FD_88706 | JGI IMG/M metagenome (GOLD analysis project Ga0115012, IMG submission 88706) | Marine eukaryotic phytoplankton communities from Atlantic Ocean - Tropical Atlantic ANT10 Metagenome | ecosystem: Environmental > Aquatic > Marine > Oceanic | place: Tropical Atlantic Ocean...
AGGTGCAGATTCTTTCCTGCTTTATTTTCCATTAGTGACTGCATTATGGATAACTCACTGTTGACATGGCGTCAATTTTATAACTAAAACCACTACCACTTCTGTTGATAAATTGTATTTTAATATATTCTGGTTTCAACTCTCCACTCACATTGTTTGAACCACTTAACATTAAGAGGTATATTGAGTTGTATGCCTCTTTGCCACCAGAACGACCAATCTGAATAACCATATACGGAACATCCATAGACTTACCTAAGTCTGCAACAGTTTGTCCTGTCATGTCTTCAAATTCATTTTTAGTATGTTTATAGTGAGCACCACCACCTGTACCATAGACAATCCATAAAGGAAGTTCCGTATCACCAAACATTGCTTCTGCTTTTAGTTTTGCATTTAGTTCAACTAGTGCATCAGTTGCTCTTTCGTAGTTTGGAATCTTTTTCTGCATATCCTCTAATATTGTATTAAAGGTTTTATATGATGCATAGTTCACACAAAGTTTTAATGCTGGAAATAATTCTTCTCTTGTGATAAACCCACCTTCTTTTCTTTCCAGAACAAGGTCTGCAGCACGTTTAAAATTATTCATTTCTAAGATAGGGTCTGTACCACTATTTTCAATTACAACTGCACCCTCTTTGATTGCGTTAATCTTTTGTACATTTGAGAGAATCTTTTTATATTCTGCATTTGCCATGTCTTTTGCGATGATTTCATTTTTCAGAATTTTCATCTCTCTCAACATTGGTTTATTGATTGGTACTGCATCTCCTGCCGCTTCTGATATAGTAAATCCTGTTTGAGACAATAATGAAGATGCCGCTTTATGGGCTTTATCTTTTTGGATTCCTCTAATCGCACGAATACCAACCTTCAGAATTGAATTTCTTAATTTTACTAATATACCTTTTGCCCAATCTAATACCTTAGTCAGTTTCCCTTTGAACTTTTTAAATATGTCACCGAACAAACCTTCTTCAAGAATAGACAGTTCTTCCATATTAAGAACAGTATAGTTGTTTACAAGTTGAGTAGGACGCATAGCCTGTTGTCCATAAATCGCATTGATAAGAGTATTGAGTTTACCAATCCTTGCATTGTCCTCACCCTTTTTGAGTGAAACTTGAACGAAAGAAATATTGGTATCTTTAATTGTAATAAGTCCTTGTTTATCCCAAGTCAGTTGTGAATTGGGAAGTTTTGATAACAAGTCAGCAATAGAACCACTGGTCACAAAAACCATGTCTGCTGTATTTGCCTTACTACCTTTTGTTTTGTAGGAATCTGGTATTGCTTTATAGTATTTGTCAATACTATTATGAATGATACCAACTGAAGAACCCCAAGTTACATTTGGGATTGATTTTATATCTGCACCAATCAGTTCAATTGCTTCGATAAGAAACTTATCGTCACCAAACTTTTTTCTAAGTTCAGCAATCTTTTTCTTACCATCAGAAACAATTTCGCCCTCTGCAAGAACCTTGTCGATATCGGCAGATGTAGGTTTGGTCTTGCTCCCAGAAAGTCTGGCAACGATATAAACCCAAGTTTCAAAGGTGGCCTCACTAAGTTTACCACCACCAACTGCTTTGATTAATTCTTGTACTTCTGGTGTTTCGCTGATGAACTGTGACAGTTTTATCATTCACTCACTCCATATAAATTACACTTCTATTTATATTATAAGTGATTTGGGGATAAATGTCAACCCCTCATAGTCAAAAACTCAGGCATTGGGAATTCCCCAAACGGTTTGTTCTTGTTTAGGTGGTAACAAACTCTAGATGCATCTTCCTCAAATTGAAAATCTTGCACGACTCTTCGTGATGGGAGTTCAATAACTTCCCACAGTTTTGTCTCAAGGTTTACATCAGTGAAGTACTTTATTTGTTCCTTCTTCCTATACCTTGAGGTCAGAGAATTTTTCATACGCTTTGCCTTTTCCAGCAAACGGTGTGTTATCGAATACATTGTCATCTTGTCCACTATCAACTAAATCTTCTTGTGCTGCTTGTTCACAATCATACAGACGCATCTTTGCCCTGTCTATTCCCAATACAAATCTTTTGTTCATGGTTGGGTCATTGTATCGGTTCTTCAATTGTTTGACTACAATCTGATTGAGGTCTTCTAGTTCCTCTGAAGAAATTAGTGCAAACATAAGGTCAGCCGTTGCAGGCAAACCAAAACTTTCTGAAGTGTCTTCTAGTCCAATGTCTGTGGAAGTGAAACCTGTTCTTGTTGTCTGGGTTGCAGACATGATAGGTACATTCGTTTCCACTGCAAGTCCTCTTAGTTCTTCTGCAATCGACTTGATATAGAAGTAAGAACCTACATTTGCATTTCCTTTGAATCGTGAAGATGCACATATATTTAGATAATCAATGAATATAATATCTGGTTTGAAACTACGTTTTAGTGCGAGTTCCTTAATCAAACTACGAAAGTGTCCAACGTGTGCTGATGCAGTTGGATACTCTTTGATAATCAACTTTCCGTTTGTCTTTTTCTGTATTTTGGATAACTGTGTTTCAAACATCTTCTTTGGAAGTGTATGTAAGTCATCCATAGTTATGTTCATTAGGTTCGCATCAATACGTTCTGCAATGCGTTCTTCTGCCATCTCCATTGTGATATACAGAACATTCTTACCTTGCATTAGTGTTGACGCAGCAACATGACACATGAACAACGACTTACCAACACCAGTTCCAGCAAGTGCGATATTCAATGTCTTTTGTGGTAATCCACCTTTTGTAATCTTGTTGAAGTAGTCTAGGTCAAACGAAATCTTCTCTTCTTTCTTGTGATAGAAGTCGAAACGGTCTGAACCATCCTCAACATAGTCGTGACCAATATTAGTATCAAACGATACTGCAAGTGCCTCAGATAGAATGGATGGGATTGCTTCTGGTGTTCTCTCCTTATCCTTTCCATCAATAATTCCTATTCCTTCAACAACCGCATTGTAGATTGCTTTGTCCTTACAGAACTTTTCTGTGGTGTCAAGTAACCATTGCGTGTCAACATCCGTCTTTTCCAGTGAACCAATAATGTCCACAATCTTTTTATACTCATCATCGTTGACATCCTTTCGATTGTCTAGTTCGATAGTGAGGGCTTCCTGTGTCGGAATTGCATTGTACTTTTCAGTAAACTTCGTAATCTCTTCAAAGATTACACGTTCATTCTTGTCTGAATAATATTCTGGTTTGATAAATGGGATTACCTTTCGTGCGTAATCCTCATCCCAAATCAGATTAGTTAATGTTGTTCTCTCTATCGTCTGCATCGACATATTGTAAACTACCCTCGTTTAATTGTTCATCCATAATGTGGTGTAAGATATCACCAGCAAGTTCAAAAAAATCATCACCAAAAAAGTCTTTTGGTAAGTCATTAGAATCTAACATATCCCATTCAAAATGTAAAGTAGCTTTGTCAGATTCTTTATCCTCTGAAATACTAACTTTACCATAGCGATATACAACACCTTGGTACTTTCCTGCCTTTTCAGTCAGTCCAATACCTGTCCATTTCTGGTCTTTGTTTTCTACATATTTGAAGTAATCGCTCATGTCCTTCATTAGATAATGACCTTACCTTGTGCTGGAACTGCAAGACCTGTTACCGCCTCTGTGTATGCAGCACTAAATTCTGGATTAGTTTCTGTTAAGATAACAACTCCACCAGCATAAAACATTCCCTGTTTTGGATTTTCTGTACCTGTCATACAGATACCCCTTGCGAAACCCACTTTACCGTCTGGGGTATTTACCAACATTCTTGGATTATCAAGTGTAATGTTTCCATTATTCTCATGCACGAATTTTCCAATATACTCACCAGCAAGTGTTACTAGTGATACTACTTTACCGTTTACCATAATTTCTCCTTAAACATAATGAAGGTAACTTCCAATTATATATTTGGATTCGTCACCTGTTACTTTTCTTCCAGCATGAAGATGTGTCCACATTGGTGGAAACATTAACATCCGTCCTGCTTTTGGTGTCACAGAAATATCCCTCTGGGGGAAATCTGTTTCACCACCTTCTGGTTCATTGAGGTATAGAAAAAATACCAAGAACCGTCTTGCAGATGCATAGTTTCCTACATCTACATGGTCATGAAATTCATCAACACCATTTGGTTCGTATCTTTTCATGCGATACATCTCATAGGCGTATTGTTCTGGAAACATCTTGTTAGTTACATCACACTCTTCCATGTATCTGTCGATACAACTATTGAAAGCGTACTGCAAGTTATCTTGGTATGGTTTCCAGTTCTTATACTGTTGCAATGTAATTTGAGTGAAAGAACGATGACCCTTTAATGTTTGTTTGTCAAACTGGTTTTCGTTCTTTTCAAACTCCTCAATCATGTGCTCACACATGAGTTTTGGAATCACATCATCATAGACACGAATGTAGTTTTCATTCAGATTCTTGAACTGCATTATCATTTTCCACTTCTTGATGATTACCATACTTGAATTCTTTCTGGGCAAATTCGTCAAGTTGACGCATTACATCCTCAGTGAAGAACTTTTCTGGTTGATTATTGATTGTCTTACCGAATGTCTTTGTACCATCTGGTAATTCAATACGAGTGGAAATTGATTTAAAGATTCCTGCCTTGAGAGCAAGTTCAAGTAGACCGTAGTACCTATCTAATCCACGTTCATACATCAGACGAACATCGACTACCTTGTTTTCGATAGTCAAACGTGACTTCTGGTTCTTACAGTGAATGATATTACCCACAACCTCAGTACCGTCTTTTTCTTTCTTCTTTGAAAGATACACGATTGAAGATGCGGCATATTTTAGACCAGAACCACCACCCATTTCTTTTGTTGGGAACATAGACCCCACAACGTCATATGTGTGATTGGTTACAATCATTGGTACTTTCGCCTTACCAAGTTTTAGAGTAAGTACTCTAAACGCAGCCTTCAGAACTTGAGCCCGTGTCATATCTCTGGTTTCTTTACCCTCAGCAGTGTCATCTACTTCTTTCGTAGTTGATAACATACCAAGTGAATCGAGACACAACATGATAGGTTGTTTGTCTGCTTCATCTTGTTTTAGGTAATCATCCAGTACACGAATTGCCTGTGTTCTAAACTCTTGGACAGTTGTTACAGGTAAAATGACCATTCTGTTTGGGTCAATACCTCTGTCAATAACCATTTGTTTTGTGATTGCACTTTCTGATTCAAAGTACAAAACACCAGCGTTTGGATTTGCATCCAAGAACGACTTCACCATTCCCATTACAAAAAATGTTTTACCTGTTGCCGATTCACCAGCAACCGCAGTAATTTTATTTGCCGGTAGTCCACCATAAATCGAACCACTCAACAACGCATTGAAGATGTAAGAACCAGTGTCGATAAAGTTATCAACATCTCCTGCTTCTACACCATCAGATACAAGTGCGGCATATTCATTGCCTGCCGTCTTTGCAATATTCTTCAAAAAGTCCATAGTTATATATCACCATCCTTTCGATTTTCGGAGAGATACGCATCAAAACCGCCTGGGTATCTTGACTCCAACTTTTCGATATTTGTTTCAATCACATCATCCATAGTAATATCTAGTGCGATACACGCTTGTGCTATGTACCACATAATATCACCCAACTCACGTTTTGCATGGAATTGGGCATCTTCATCAAAGGGTTTACCTTGGAAAAAACACTTCTTAACAATCTCTGCAAACTCACCACCTTCAGCAGTGATACCGATTGCAGCAGTAAGAATACGTTCTGGTTGCACACCCTGTTCTTCAATAATCTCGCACGATTCAGTAAAGTAGTCAGCATCCTTAGATGCATCACTTGTCACCTCATCTACGAATTCCGTATACTTTCTAAAATCGACAGTCATAATTTATCCTCTATTAGTTTCCAGTATCATACCAAATAAGTTACTGTTTGTCAAGTCACTTTTGATTCTTTTATTGCACAATTTGTAATACTCTTCATTTATCTCACTTCCAAGATAATTCCTATCAACCTCTAGAGCTGCAATCGCAGTAGTACCACTTCCCATAAATGGGTCATATACTACATCATTCTCATTTGTGTGGTTCTCTATCATCATGCGACAAACTAGTGGACTCATACCATACTTAAATCCATCTACTATAGTTGACCTTTCATCTAATATTACATCCACCATGTGTGGGTTTTTTAATTTAAATGGTTTCTTTGCAAAGGTGAGTATATGCATATAATTCATACGAAACATATTTACTTTATATGACTTAACCCATATATTTGTTTTCCTTAAAAACCAACCGTTCTTTTCAAATACACTAATTACCTTTATGTGTTTTGGATATATTTTGCCGTCACCCTTTCTATCAGTGGTGCAAACAGTCACTAGATTATTTGTAGGTTTCAATAGTGATATCCAACTATCTAAAAATTCTTCCCATTCATTTGTATGTGCCGATATACCTAGTTCTGCATAGTCTGGTGGAGATGTAAGTACATAATCATACTTGATGTCTCTTTTTAAAGTATCAATACAACTTTCTAAATGTATCATGAAAAGAAACTCTCCAGAGTATTTCTTCTTTTGTGTCTAAAGAGGTCTTTGTTAGAGTTTTTAGAGAAGCACCAGACGTTTTCAATATATATCTTGTTCATATATTCATCCATTGCATCCTTGTCAAAGTTTCCATTTTCATCAGAGAAAACACTTTTCCCTTGTGGACGTTGCATAATTCTCATACCAACTTGACCAATAAAGTTTGGACGCAACATATCCACCAGTTCATCACCAGAACGATATCTCTTACCTTTGATTTTTGGGTCAAGAATATTTACCATCATTACACCACCTTCACGCAGTGAGTTGAAACTATTTTGTGCAACTGGAAGATAAAACTCATCTCTCCACGCCTCATATTCATTGAACTTTGCCCATGATTGGTCTTCTTCATGTTCACCACCTTCATTGTATCTTTCTGTTGAAAAATATGGTGGTGAAGTAAATGCACAGTCAACATCTTTGATTTCATCCCAAGGAAGATTCTCTGCACCACAACGATAAATCTGTACAGTCTTTTTGTTACCTGTCAATGATTGATAAAATTCAATCATCTTGTGGTATCTTTTAAACGTATTTGGATTTGGGTCACAACCAATATAGTGTGTTGCATTGGAGGCAAAGAATGCAGTTAGTCTATCACCCCAACCCATAGATGTGTCCAGTACAGTTTTTGCATCAGTCATTTCGTAAACTGTTTTTGCAACAATAGGTTTGAACTGCGTTGCAATGTAAGTACCAAGACGAAACGCCATGATGTATGTACGACCTGTTAATTCTTGATTATCATTCACACCACGAAAGATAGGCCCGAATGCACCCCAAAGATTATCACCATCATTCCATCTTTCTACAGGTGCTTTGTAACCATAAGAACCACACGCCATTCTAAGGTCATTCATAAATGAATCTGCACAGTAATTAAACTTAGGTGGTGCATCAATTAAACCAAGTCCATATTCACTATATGGATATTTGTAATCATCATACTTTTCAATAACTCTATCGTTTTCCGTTACCGAAAGATAATCAGTAAAATCTGCCTTCTCTAGTTTACGAAAGTTGGTAACCACTTTCTCTTTATTAAATTCTGCAAGAGGAAATGGGGGTTTTTCATTTGTAATATATTCGGCAAGAACCTTACGAAACTCTTCTTTTCCAAATTTTTCAATTGTGTTTAGAAACTGATTTGTTCTCATAACAGGTAAACCTGTATGGTCAGTACTATTTCTTAGTAGTTCGTATAGTTCGCTCATGTAAAAAAGTCCTCAAGTGTTGTTTGTGTTCCATAGGAGCGGTCAATATGAATACCAATCTTATCAGTGATAAAAATCAATGGTTCAATAAAACTTTTTTCATACTGTATATCATAGTCGATATACTTGAGAATGTCAAGCTCTTTTGGAACGTCTGTAATAAACGATATCACGTTTTGACCAAATGGATTTGGTTGTCGCAACTGAATAAATTTTATCTTGTCTCCTTCTTGTATCAAGGGATAACGATTACCAAGTTTGTTTTTATTGATAAGATGATTATACAACAACGCACCCTTCGTATGCATTGGTGTTCCCTTCTGACTAATAGAATGAGAAGAACCAAACTTCTTGATACCATTTACAGAACGAGGAAATGCAATGTCTTCGATTGACATATTGATAAACTCTTTACGAAAATCTTGAATAAATGTATTCAGTTCTTTCTCCGTACCAGACATAATAATCTTCAGTGCTTGTTTAATCTTCTCACGACAAGGTGCAGGCGTAGATGACTTGACTGCCTCAATACCCATAATCTTGAGTTGTGGTTCATTGTATCGAACACCCTCGACATCCCATGCATTGAGAATATATCTTTTCTTTGCAGTCCAGATACCTTTGTCTGCAATCACTTCACGTTTCATGAACATCTTCTGGTCATATGCCTGAACATAATTTGCAAGTTCTTTATACGACTTGTCAATAAACGGTTCAATCTTTTCCTTCGCAATCGTATCCAAAAAGTCAATAGGATTCTTTGGATTGACTTTCTGTATCAACTCATCAAATGTGACATAGATTGAATCTGTGTCAGATGCAATCACATAATCCTTATCAGTATTTAGCAACTTGTTTAGGTATTGATTAATCTTCTTTTCAATCCAACGAATAGACAACTGACCAGCAGTTGTGATACCCTCTGCAATCGCAAGGTCATAATATCTAAAGTATTGATTACCAATCGCACCATAGGCAGAGTTCAGTGATATCTTTCTTGCCATCTGAATGTTATGATAACGACTTATGTACTTTTGATACTTGGGGTCTTTTGTATCGACATAATCTTGTTTTGCCTGTAGCATCTTTTTCTTGTAGATGGTACGGTCATCATAGATATCTTGCATCATCTCCGAAAGGAAACCTCTTTTGTCGGTTCGATATAACGCACCATTTGGTGTGATAGTACATCTGTCTGGAATATCAATAGATGTTTCACTCAACATTGTATCTACATCCAGTTTCATGTAATCACCAGTAACCAATGTTTCTGGTGACATATTATATTGCATAATCAAGTGTGGATATAGTGAGTTCAAGTCAAACGACATAACCCATTTGTGTTGACCAACCTGTGGGTCTTTCACATATGCACCTTCATACTTGTCAGACTTTGATGAGTGAGACTTTTGTGGCACAACCACTTTCTTGTTCTTGAGATAGTTATGAATCATGACATCCCAATACTTAACTGTACCGAAAATGTCTTCATAGTTTACCTTTGCCTCATAGGCCATAGTAAACAACAACTGCAACAATCCTAACTTATCTTCCAGACGGTCAACCAGTTCAACGTCAACAATGTTGTAGTCAATAAATGATTGATAGTCTTTGGTGTACCAATCCTTGAATGTATCGTATGGGTTTTCGTTCTTCTTCTCTCCCAACTCGACAGATGCGATATGGTCAAGTCGATATGATTCTTGATTTGTATATGTGAATTTACGATATAGTGCAAGATAGTCTAGATTTGCAACACCACCAATATCATAGGTTTGTTGTTGTCTACCGTGATTGTAAACAGAACGTGCATTTACAATACCCCAAGGAGAAAACTCCTTTGCTCGGTCTTCACCAAGAACCTTGGTAACACGATTGATAAGAAAAGGCATATCAAAAAACTCTGTGTTCCAACCAGTGATTACATCTGGATAGTGTTTAACCCAAAAGTTCATGAACGATGCAAGTAGTTCGTTCTCATTGGAACAGTTGATATATGTGACATCTTCTCTGTTAGTATGATATTCACCAATACCCCACACCACAATTTTCTTTGTTGTTTGGTTCTTGATTGTAATTGAAAGCATCTCTTCTTCTGCTTTCTCTGGGTCTGGGAAACCATTCTCACACTGTGTTTCAATGTCGATTGTGCATACAAGAATTTTGTCACTATCCCAATCAACACGGTCTGGATAAGTATCTGACAGGTAAGTGTATGCGAATCTGTCCAACCCAAAAACTAGATGGGGTTGGTTTTGATATTGTTGTATGAATTCTTTTGCACCCTTGATAGTGTCATGTTTGTATGGCATGACATTCTTACCGTCAAGGGTCTTCCATCCAGTTTCTTTCTGGACAGGAACATACAAAGTCGGTGAGTACTTAACTTTGTGATTAAGTC
>Ga0115012_10002810_pt1 | contig 10231 bp, 8 predicted proteins | sample TroAtlMetagenome_FD_88706 | JGI IMG/M metagenome (GOLD analysis project Ga0115012, IMG submission 88706) | Marine eukaryotic phytoplankton communities from Atlantic Ocean - Tropical Atlantic ANT10 Metagenome | ecosystem: Environmental > Aquatic > Marine > Oceanic | place: Tropical Atlantic Ocean...
ACTCGCCGGGGCTGGCAAGCTCGGCCTCTTCGTCAGGTTCCGGCGTGGCAGCGCTCATGTGCATCGTCCGGCCTCTTCGCACTCTTGGGCTGGCTGGTATCTGCTGATGCTGCACGACTGCTGCACTTGTGCGCGATCGCATGCCCGCAGGTGAGAACACGTACATGTGTGCGCGATCCAGCGTGAGTAGCAGCGCTAGGAGGCGAGTCAGTCCCCATCTTCGGTGCTGCATCCCGTGCCGGTCTCCTGCCCTCGGTGTGCAGTCGAGCAGCCGATTAATCGGCGAAGGCAGGATAGGTCCGCCCAGCACGGCGGAGAATCTGCCAGCTTACATCCGGCGGCAAACTTGCAGGGGAGGCAATGAGCGGTCATTATATTATCTCGACATTACCTCAGTAATACTAAGTAGCTTACGCTAACTAACCTACCAACGGCCCGGCCTCAGAGAGTAAGACGGCGCCCGAGGCGGCTGAGGCCTGGGCTGAGCCGGTTGTGGTCACCGTCACGCCTTGTCGAAGACGCCCGCCCACACGGCATTGTCCGCCTTCGCAAGGACGAGCTGCAGCGCCTTGGCACCCTCTGGCACCTCGTCCAGCACCACGTCCAGCCCCGCGTCGGCGTCGTCAAACGCCCACCACGACTCGTCCGGCTCGACCTTACCAAGCAGCGCCTTGCCCTTGAGCAGCGTGTCGCCCGCTATTTCCAAGGAGAGCGACCGCGAGCCGAAACCCACCTTCACGTCGCGCGCGCGCAGCTCGCCGTCGACGGATATCCACAGGGACACCTCCTTCTCGTTTTCCCGCCACCGCGCCGCCGCTGCGCCCACCGCGACAGAGCCCCCGGCAGCGACGGGCGCGCCGGACCCCTGCGCCGCCTGCGCTGCCTGTAGCTCCGCGTACTGCCGCATCAGCTCCTTCGCTTCGGCCTCCGCTGCTGGGTCACCACTCATCGATGGGTCTGCCGCATCCGATGCGATGACTGCACACCGAGGGCAGGAGACCGGCACGGGATGCAGCGCGCCGAGTCGAAGCGATAGGCTGATTGCGGCCATCGCCGAGAGAAGCACGAGCCGAAAGGGCATGGGCAGAGAGCTTGTGGTGGAGCGACCCGAAGAGGGTGGAGCTCTGCTGCTCTCGTCGCGCTCTCGCGGCGAAAAGGGAGGGAAAGCAGCGGTCAGTGAGTTTCGACATTTTCGTATACCTACATTTAAGGAGGACAGGGGACTGTGAGCGATGCGGAGCGGCCGCGGAGCTGGCGTGCCACAGAAGAGCCGACCGCGGCGGGCTGAGCCGCGTACTTAAAATGCACTCACATCCTGGCCTCTGTACGGTTACCCTCGGACGATGTGAGAGCGGCGCGGTTCGCTGCCTGCCTAATAGCTGCCTGTCTTTTCTCTCGTACCCGCGTTCGCGCCTGCCGTCCTCTCCCAGCGAGCTTCTTGTACGTATCATGCTCCAGGCTCCTCAAATCGAAGCGCACCACGTAAACGCGCGCTTCATGGGGTTCGACCAGGTGAGCAGTAAACTGCGCCCTGTAAATGCCGAGGTCCTCTTGTTCCCAGGCATCGCGGACCAGGGCGGCAGCCTGAGAGCTCCGGTTCCACAGCGCTGGCTGGCAGGCCCGGCATGTTCGCATGCACTCGAGCATGAAGTCACGATCAGTGTCGCACCGGCCCGACCGCGCAGTGTAGATGCAGAACTTCCGCTCGTGAACGTCGCGGCACGGTGGCTCCCTCGCGACGGATCGCCTCCATGGCAGCGCCGCCTCCCTGAGGTCGCGCTCCCAACGCATTGTAATGTCTACGGGCGAGTTGCCATTGTTGAAGAGGAGCATAGCGCGGCTTCCGTCCGAGAGATCTTTGCGCCAAATCTGGCGATTTCCATCCGACCAAATGCGCTCGGCTTGCTTGGCCAATCCATCCTGGCTAATTGCAATGAGCTCGGGCGCGGTGAGAATTCGTAGGGTTGCGCGGCTCATTGTACGAGGATCGTTGCCCAGCATGAGGGGTGAACTCAGCATGCACCACAAGGAAAAGTGAGCACGCTGCTCAGTGAGAGTCAGCCCTCCGACTTCGCCCCACATCTCGCGCGTGACGGCTTGCCCGGGCTTGCAGTAAAAGCTGGGGAGGTGAGGTGGGCAGTCGCTAGGGTCAACCGTCCCGTAGGCGCTCATGCCAGACAGCCCAACAACCAGCATGTCGAGGTCGTTGAAGCCGCCACGGCGCGCGTATGGGGCAAGGTGCGCCTGCCGCTCGACTGCGGCCATCACGCTGCCAAACATTTTCGGCAGGCGCAGTACGCCCCGGGCGGTTGGCTCGTCCCACACAGCGAAGAGGTCAGTGTCGGTGCGCCAGGAATGCCCGACATCAGCCCCCCACAGGTGCGGCTCGCCCAAGCCCCACGAACAAATGGAGAACACCATCGGGCGGCCGGTGGCGTTCATTGCCGCCGACATGCGTTCGTAGTAGTGCCGCGTCGGCAGCGAGACGTTGTCCATGCCGCAGTAGTCGTACTTGACGTAGTCGACACCTGCGGTGCGAGTCACGTTTTGAGTCAGCGAGAGTGACGGTCACGACAGGGGCTTCATGCAGGGGCTTCGGGCGGCTCCGCGCACCCCATTTCGCATAGTCGGCGGCGTCCTCTCGCTCGTATCCGTATGATCCTGGGCGCTTCTCGCAGGTCACGTTGCCTGCGTCCGAATAAATTCCCAGGCGGAGGCCGAGGGAGTGCACGTAGTCTCCGAGCGCCTTCATGCCAGAGGGAAACTTTTTGGCGTCCGGCTGGATGTGCCCGTCAGACGTCCGGTGAGTTTGCCAGCAATCGTCCACGTTGAGGTAGCGGTAGCCGGCATCCCGCAAGCCGCTGCTCACCAGACTACGGGCCACTTCCCTCAGCATTGCCTCGTCAATGTCGCAGCGGAATTGGTTCCAGGAACTCCAGCCCATCGCCGGTGTCTCGCCCACGCCATTGAGAAGGCCTGTGATAGCCGAGGGGTGCCCCAACCACATCGCGTTGCGGCGGCGCGGATCGCCGCGCGCCGCGCCTGGCGAAGTTTGGGGGGTTAACACGGAAGGTTCTCCGACACGTGACCGGCGGCTCGAACCGCGCTTTCTCGGCACGCACGTACGGCGTGTGCTACTGAGAATTCCGGCGCGCGGCGGCGTGTATAAAAGTATCACTTGAGAATACGGCTTTGCTTATACGACGGGAACCCTGGACCTATGTGCCACCACCCCGCTTCGCCCGCCGGCGTCCTCGCTTGTGCTTGCCGCCCTTGGCCTTCTTGCCTTTGCTGACGATACGGCTCGTCGCGATTGGCTTCCCTGCGTCTGGATCTTTCGTCTCGGTCTCTTGCTCCTCCGCGCCAGCGTGCTTGTCGTCACGATCAGTGGTCGCAGCGCCAGCTTCTTCGTTCTCTGCAGCACCTGGATGCTTCACCTCGGCCTCTTGCTCGTCTGCGTCGTCCTCGGCCGTCCCGGCGGCACCCATTGCCGTAACACCTGAGACGTTAGCGCACAGCGGATTGCGTTTCTCGGCACGGCCAGCTGTCCGCCAGTGGTACCGCATGAGCTTTTCCATCGTCTTGCCGCTGCTCGAGTTGCGAAACCCGGTGGTGAGGTCTGGATACCGCTCCATGTAGCACCTAAGCTCGGTATCTGTCAGGTACTCCGGAGAAGGGTCTGGCTTGTGAGTGAAGATCGCAGGGTCGCCGTGACGAAGCAAAAAGGTCCGAAAGCTCCAATTCCCGCCAGAGGCCTCGCCCGCAAAGAGGAGCTTCTTAGCGCCGCAGCTCGCCTGGATGGACAGGTAGCCCCCGGCACGAGCACGAATGACGTTCTTCATCGCGTTGCGCCGGCGGAAAATCGAGTCCCAGTTGCGGACAAGCGATGCGCCATTGCCATGCTCACGCAAGCCTAGGCTACGCCACGTGAAGCCAGATGCTCTCCTCTCTGCCTCGACTCGCTTCCAAGCGGCAGAGGTGAGAGGGGTGTTGATTCCATGCTTGATGCGCTGGTCAGCCGACATGGTACGCCCCATGCCTTGCGCAAAGTACAGGCCGGGGCGTTCAACCCAGATTGACTTAAGCCACGGGCACGACGACTGCTTTTCTTGGAGCGCAGCCGCCCTCGCACGGGAGCCGCAGCTTAGCTGCGGCACCGCAAGCTGCGTATGACCCGTCAGCAGAACCTGTGCCGCCTCATGATCACTGATGTGACGATCTTGCGCCATGAGCGCCTGCATCTCCCGCATGAACCACAGAGCCGGTTTGGTGCTGCGGAGGAGCATCAAGTCGGTGCGAACCCAGTCGAGCGTGTACCGCTGCACCATGGCCGAAGCCGCTGGGCAAGCCAGCAGCACACGTTCCTGCACGCTCCTCGCCTTAATGTTCGCCTTGGACTTGGCGCGCAGGCGGTCGTCGTCTGATGGGTCCTCCAAGGATCCACGCTGTGACTTCGGCTCGTCTCTCGCATCTGAGCCGATGAGCAGGTCTACTTGCTGCTGCTCGCTCCTCCTAACCAAGGTGGGAAGGAGCTCCGGGCTGAGAGCAAGAACATCCACGCCAGCATAAACGACGTCCACACCGATGCGGAGTATAGCTGCGAGGGCTTGGACCTTCCACTTTGCAAAGGTGAGGTACGGGGAGCACGGGAGCACGTACCCAGCCGCTGCTTGCGCAACACCCGCCTTCTCGACGATCTTTTCTTGCCAGCGGAGGATCTTGGGCGCGTCAGTGGCGTCCCCGGCCTTCCAGAGGGAGCTCCCGCCTGGGATGGCCGACGAAAGATCGTCCCCGCGGCCGATGCAGGATACGACATCCCCCAGTGTCTTCTTGGATGCTGCGCATGCGAGGCCATCAAAGTCGAGAAGCAAGAACCGGCTCGTCGTCGTGCGAAACCAGCCCCACCAGTGCGCTGCCCAGTCGATGTCGTCAATCCCATAGTGCGTCGCCAAGACAACCTCCCGCCCAGCGACGCGAGTGGAACTCCGGCGGACACGAGCCTCTAGAGGTGCGTCAGAGACAGCAACAGCCTGGTCTCCATTGAAATCGGAGAGATCGTCTCCACTTGCGCGACTGCTTGCTGTCAGGGGCTCGACCACGCGAATGAACTCAAACGTGGCGGCGGTCGCAGCACCGATTTTGCGGCCGAAGAAGCGGCGAAAGTCGCTGCCTGGCTGCAAAAAGCCCAGCCCGCCCGAGAGCTGCACACGGTAGGCACCGTTCCCGGCACTGTTGAGCCAGAACCGCTGGGCCACTCCAGGTGGAGTAGCCTTCGTCGCCGGCTGGCATTTTGCAACAGCAGTCCCACCTGAGCCACCCGCCTCGGGGTCTAGGGCCTCGAGAACGGGAGGCCGAAGCGCCGACTTCGGTTGTCTCAGGTGCAGCCACCCGCCGTTCGGAGCTGAGACCACGTAGGCGCCGTGGCCAGTCCGCCAGAGCGTGAAGAGCGAATAGAAGCGCTGGCTGCCAAAGATCGAGTCTTCATAATGCCACAAGGACGCACTCCTGCCGTCGCCCGTGAGTCGGATGCGCCATCGGCCGGCAAGGGCGGTAGCGCCTTCGTGCTCTCGACCACGGAGACCCATAGGCAGAGATTCAAGAATAGCCGGGGCGGCTGCCGTGACCCTGCCGGAGAAGCGCTCACAAAGCTCGCCAAGGACGCACTGAGACCCCTTGACCACGCACGCGTGAGGTTTGACAAGCTTATCTGGCGCGGAGGAGAAGAACCCCCCGCATTCAGAGGCTGAGAGATTGAAGCACCAAACGGAGGGCGTTCGCGCCTGGGCGTCGGCCCGCAGGCTGCAGTCGGCGCGGGTTTCGTTCATGCTGCCTTTGGGTTCCTACTAGATTGCGTCGTCGAGACGCGAATTTGTCTGCCACGCCCGCGCTTGGGTAGTGGGCTGACCCGTAGCCAGTAGGTGCGTGGCCAGACCGTGCGCGCTTCGCGCGACGGCGGGCCGCCACGCAGGGCTTTGTCACGCGATTTGCACCCCTCTTTGCTAACTTTCAAGCTGCATCTCTCTCTCTCTCTTTCATCTTTCACCAAGCAAAATACACCCATGGCGCGCCAGGCAAACACGCCAAAGACAGGGCTCCCCATACTACTAGCTGTTCTGTACTCACCTAGGCCGGAACAACGGAGAGCCCACTTTGTCCATGCTAGACATCCACTGCTTCGCATAGCAATTGGAATGAATACTCAGGAACTCTCCGAAGCGGCGCCTGACGCCTGCGGCCACGGTCCCCATTGGCGAGCGTGAAAATGTGGACTCCCAATGATGCACGAGCATCGGGCCATTGCCGAAGCGCTGGACAGGTAGCATTCGCCACGTGAAGCCTCGCGAGCGCTGCTTGGTCTCGTAGCGATCCCACATTTCTTCCTTCATGGGCGTGTTCATCGGGAGGGCGCCCTGACTGTTGCGGATGTTCTGGTGCGCACCAAGGCCCTCCAACCAAAGCGGCTTGTGCCAGGCGTTGGAAGGTCGTCGCGAGGCGCCCTTACGTGTCTCGTTGCGCAGACGTGACTGTGGCACCGCAACCTGCGTGTGGCCTGTGAGAACGGCCTGGATCGCGTCCTGATCGGTGATGGTGAACACGTCCATCAGTCGCTGCACTTCACGCATGAACCAGACTGACGCCTGATTAGCACGCATGTAGAACTCGCCCGCGCAGACCCAATCCGTCGTGTACCTCTGGTACTGGGCGTGCGAGGCCGGACAGTGCTGCATGTCGTTGTAGCTGCCCTCCCGTGCATCGGACGCGATCACCATATTTTCATTGAAGCTGGTCAACGTCGTGAAAAAGTCAGGACTGAGAACGAGGACATCCACGTCGATCATCACGACGTCTACACCTTGCGCGAGGATCAGCTCGACCAAGCGCATTTTCCATCTCAAGAACTTGAAGTAGGCCGAGTCGGCGTCTGTGCCTGCGTGCAGGCACCACCGCGGCGCTGAGGGACTGAAGGAGGGCAAAGGGGGCGTTCGGCGAGTGCGGTTGCGGGCGCACCCCACGATTGCATCCCGCCAGCGTGGGCAATCTGCGTGTACTCTTGTGGCAGCATCATGTCGTACGCTGTTGCGCATTCGAGTTTCAGTGTGCAGTTGAGGGTCCGGGCGGCATCGCATGTCAAGCCGTCGAGCTCGAGGAGCATGAAGCGATCGATGCCGCTCACCGAGAGCCAGTCCCAGAACAGCCTGGCCCAATCTAGCATCCCGATGTTGTGGTAGGTGGCTACAACGAACTCTCGGCCGCCGAGACGAACGGTGCTGCGCTTTACGCGGCGGTTGAAGGTCTTCTCGCGCCCAGCGCTCCGGGGATTGGATGGCTGGGTTTGATACTTGTTTGGTGCGACCACGCGCTTGAGTCGGAACATGCTCGCCGCTCCGCCGCCACTGGCTGCTATGAGGTGCCCGCTACCAGTGGGATCCTCCTGAAGGTAGACACCGTCCTCGCCCACAAGCTGCAACGTGTAGGTGCCACTTGGCTGGTGCTTTCGAATAGAGAAACGCTGCGCCGCGGCTATCGCAGCGGTCGTTGCAGCCTTTTCAGCGGCAGCGACGGCCTCCGCGGCAGCTTTGCTCTCCGCTGCGTCTGGAACTCTGTCCTTGGCCTCCACGCGCTCGTCTTTGGTCATTGGTGGCGGGGAAGGCGGTGGGGAAGCTGGTGGAGGCACGAAGACCTCGAGCTTGCGTCGTCCCGCTCCCGAAGCTATGTACAGCCAACCGCCCGAATGATCCTTGAGCAGGTACGTCCCTGCGCGTGTCCTTCGGAGCTCCAGGAGCGAAAAGAAGTGGGGGTGCGCAAGAATGTCGAGTCCTACCCGGTTGAAATGTCGGCCGCTGCTGGATTGCAGTATCCAGCGCGCGCCGGAGTCAGCCGCCACGGCTGTGCCACTGGCCTGCTCTGCCAGCCGGCGAGCCTCTGGCAGCTGCCCAACTGCGCCCGCTCGAAGTGCACCCATACCCCGACTTGCCCTTTTGCTCGCGCGGTGCGCTTGGCGCAACTCGTGGCACGAATACTCCCCCACCCACCATGCCGAGCAGTCGAGGCGGCCGCCAATGCCATCGGTCTTCATGAACCATAGCCGCTCGGGTGCGTCGAAGGGATTCAGTTTGCGCCGGCGCGCTATGACAAGGTGGCGAACAGCGCGATGCGCCTTGATAGTGTGGGGCGTGTCAAACATACGGGCGTATCGCTGGAGCAAGCGACCCAGATACCCAGCGACGTTTGGGAGGTGTAAGAGCGCGCACGCCCTGCGCCGTCCCGCCTCGGCCATGCTGCGCGCCTCGTCATCGTGCGCAGCAAGCCATTGCAGCCGGCTGGGAAGATCCTTCAGGTCGGCGCTCACACGCACCATTGTCTCGCTTGCCAGAAGCGGCTGATACCAGAGCGGAAAGTTGGTGCCCTGGGCGAGGACCACGGAGCCTAGGGTCAGCTCGGCGAGCAGCGGCTGTGGCCCAACGCCGTCGAGCTCCAGCAACGCTTTGGAGTGAGCTAGGCGAGCGAATGCCTCTCTGCTGGGCAGCGCGCCATTCCCAGCGGAGAAATTGGCGTGCAAGAAGTTGGCCTGCTTGCCCTCCCACTTCACGTCGGGCCAGCGCCAATTCGCGCCGCCTCCAACCACCGGCTCACGCATCACGGCCTGCCACGTCGGAGAGCCAAACCCGGGAAGTGCAATGGGCACGGGCAGCCGGGAGGCGGAGCCACCGGAGGAGGCAAGCCTCGGCAGCGTCCATTTTTCCTTTTCGTCCAGGTCCATTTGGCCTGCTCGTGGCGGTACGGGTGCGTCAGCACGGCTGCCCAGATCGAGGAGGAAGACGGAGTTCGCAGCGCGCCGCGCCACGGGCACGACTTCGCTGAGAGCCACAGCGAGCACAAACTTGAACTCGTAGTAGGCATTGAGCGTGCTTGCCGACACATTCCCGCAGGCCGCAGCGGCGATCTCGCCATCGAACACAGAGACCAGGAGCAGGTCAGCGCACGCATGTGGCGAGGTGACCACAGCTTGCCGCCAAATCTGGGCCAGCTCGTCCGGCTCCAGCTTCCCCGAGGCCTCGTTTTCAGCGTCCAGCTCGGATACGCTCGGACGCGGTGGCGGCCATGGCATTGATTCCATGAACGCATCGCTGTACGGATCAGGCGGCTCGGTCTCACATCCTGGCAGCGTCGAGTACGCCCGCCTCTCGTTGCGCAGGATCTCCTGGAGGCTCCAGCCCATGCACGCGAGCGGCAACAGCATCGCACTTCCCCTCATCCTCAGGACACTCGGCGGGGTTGCGCGTGCCGCCGAGCGCCCGCGCCCGCCGCGCTGCGAGCCGCCTGCGACGCGGCCTGCGTGAAGCGGGGGGGGGCACTTCCAGCGGACGCTGCCCCACAACATAACGTCCGCTAGTTACAGCCCTGCCGAAACATGTAGTTTCGCGGAACCGGAGCCCGACAAGTATAAATGCTCGCGCGCGTGATCTGCGTACTGGCCGTCGGCAGCTCGTCTGCCTTGCAGATCGGCGCTCCCCAGGGGCGCCGCGCCTTCATCTCGCAGCTCGCAGCCGCCGGAGCACTGGCGGCTTCTCCTATGGCAGCACATGCCGTCTCCGCCAGGACAGGCCTTTCCTCGCCGTTCACAGGGGAGTATGATGATAAGAACCACCCCGGCTGCCTGCGCAGCATTGCGGCATGTTTGAAGCGCACCACCTTAGCAGTGCCACAGCTGTTCCTCGCGTAGGGTGAGCCAAACCTGCAGGGGAGCGCCGTTCCAGGGCTTGGCACCGCAGCAGCTCCGTCCACGGTCCCTAACTTCGCAGCGCTCAACCACCAGGCGTGAAGGTGGTGGGCGGGAAGCTTGAGGCCTCTGGCCGCAGGGGCCCGCCGCTCGCGTACGTCAAGGGCGTGGATGGCCTCCCAGCGGAATCGAAGACCTGCCCCAAGGGCCAGCGGCCCGAGCTGAGCGACGTGTGGAGCACCAACGGCAAGGTGTCGGTTGACCAGGACGGCGTCGACACGATCGCGATCGACTTCACCGAGAAGACCGGCGGCAAAGTGGGCTTGCTGGTCGGCAAGCACGACCCGGCATGTTGAATGAACCCGCCTTGTTTGCGATCGCTGCGGCCGGCCTCCTGCGCGCTGGCCTGCCGGCCTGCTGGGCGCCGAGGCCACGCGTGCACCTTTCGCGCTCAGGTTCGACGACTTCAACGGTCAGCCGGGCATCCTCTTCCCCGACGGCAACAAGTGG